>Ga0315339_1000360_pt1 | contig 61051 bp, 54 predicted proteins | sample ASW17metaG_FD_204514 | JGI IMG/M metagenome (GOLD analysis project Ga0315339, IMG submission 204514) | Ammonia-oxidizing marine archaeal communities from Pacific Ocean, United States - ASW #17 | ecosystem: Environmental > Aquatic > Marine > Oceanic | place: USA: California | collected 2016-12-05 | reverse complement strand
GCATACCGCCTCGGATAAGGCGTTCGAGAACGTATTCTGCATCGAATCGATCCTTCGTTTGGCAACAAAGAATCGGTTTCCTGAATCGTCTCAACGCCTTATTCAACTGCGTCTAGTACTGTGCTCAGCAATAATACGAGCCCGCGACCCATCGGGCAACTCTCTTGTGTTCAGAATGCCGTGAACGGCAATTGGTCGTCATTCTGATGAACAAGCACCTTGGTCCCGATTTCGACGCGGGCGTAGAGGTCCTCGACGTCTTCGTTTCGCATGCGGATACAGCCCGAAGAGACAGCCTGGCCGATTGTCCAGGGCTGGTTTGACCCGTGGATGCGGTAGAGCGTGTCGCCAAGATAGAGCGCTCGTGCACCGAGCGGATTCTTGATGCCGCCGGCCATATGCTCGGGCAGCATGACGCCTTTCTCGCGCTCGCGGGCAATCATATCCGGTGGCGGCGTCCAGTCGGGCCACTCAGCCTTGCGCGTAACGGTGTGGATGCCGGCCAATTCAAAACCCGGGCGGCCGACGCCGATGCCGTAGCGTTGCGCCTTGCCATCTTCAAGCACAAGATAAAGAAACCGTGCTGTGGTATCGATGACGATCATGCCGGGGGCCGCGTCGCCGGTATAACGGACCGTGCGTGGGAGAAATTCAAGTGCGACCCCGAAGGCCGATCGCCTCGTCTCGGCCCTGCGTTTGCTCGGGGCTTTTTGCTGAAGCCATGGCTGGTCGGGACTGACCACGCCGGGTGGTCGCGGGACGATCAGATTGTTGCCGGCCTCGACCGCGACCGGCTGCAGAAGAAAGATCGCGAACAGTGCAATCACGGAAATTCCAAGCCGGATCATGAGCCTACTCGAACAAACCTGGTTATTGCGCCGGCGCTTATCGATCCATCGGGAAAGATGGATATTGCCGACGCTTGCGAACTCGCTCACCATGCTCACTGGTTGCCGCATTTGAACAGGCGGTTCTCAACTGAGCGGTGAAGCCATGGATTCATGCACCGGTATTGTTAAAGAGGGATTACTGACGGGAGGTCCGAGAAATGGCTGAGATCAAGGGCGTGATCACGGGGGATGATGGTAAGCGCCGTTGCTTCTGGCATGGTGGTGCTCCCGAATACAGGGACTATCACGACCGTGAATGGGGGCGGCCGGTCGCCGACGATATTCGCCTTTTTGAGAAGATTTGCCTCGAAGGCTTTCAGTCTGGGCTCTCGTGGCTGACAATCCTGAGAAAGCGCGAGAATTTTCGTCTCGCCTTCGCTGGTTTCGATTTCGATGAAGTGGCTGGTTTTAGCGCCAAAGACATAAAGCGTCTCCTCGCCGATGCCGGAATTGTTCGCCACCGCGGCAAGATCGAGGCGACGATCAACAACGCCAAGCGGGCTCGCGAACTGGTCACTGAGGCCGGGTCGCTTGCCGCCTATTTCTGGCGGTTTGAGCCTGGGCCAAAGTCACGGCCAAAACGGCTCGATTGGGAAACGCTCACGACTATGAGCGTCACACCGGAATCGCTTGCTCTATCGAAAGACTTGAAAAAGCGCGGCTGGAAATTTGTTGGGCCAACCACCGCCTATGCCTTCATGCAGGCGATGGGCTTGGTCAACGACCACATGAATGGCTGCTTCTGCCGCGCCGAGGCTGAGCAAGAGCGAAAGACCTTCAAGCGGCCGGTTTGAGTTGGGGATTTTGAAACGCGGCCGGTGTTTGGATTTAGATGATCTTCGGACTCTTACTAAAATGGGATCATGGGCCCGGAATCCGCCAACGAACGAACCCGCTCGCGCGGGAGGGCGCGGGCTTCGAGGGTTGCGCGTTTACTTCAGCATCTACGATGGCGTTAACGATCAGGGTTACGGACGGGCATCGGCTTCCGAGCACGAAGGATCAACCCTCAGCTTGAAAGGCCCATCCTGTGACCGTCCATCCATTGCATCCATCCAGCAGCGGGCTGTGTCAGCGCATGATCGAAGACATGAGCGTGCGTGGCTCCCCCGGGTTATAAATTCGGCCGCGACAGGCGGCGTGAAAGGCGCGACTTGCCAAGCCGCGAACGATCGGACGATAGTGCAGCGAGGGAAGGCAGCGGGACGGCTGCAGGGTCGAACCTCGGCCACGATCGGGGACAATATGAAAGCGCCGGAATTCGCCTACGATAGGCCGGAAACCCTCGCGGCCGCGCTCGCCGCGCTTTCCGCCGCCGGACCCGACGCGCGTCTGTTGGCTGGCGGTCAAAGCTTGATGCCGATGCTGAACTTCCGTGTCGTGGAACCGACCGTTCTGATCGATATCAACCGGGTGCCGGGTCTCGACACGATAGAAGAGGCGGGTGATCTGATCCGCATTGGGGCGCTCGTTCGCCATGTTGCAATGGAGCGCTCGGAGTTGGTCGCCACGCACCTTCCGATGGTCCACAAAGTCATGCCGCACATCGCCCATGCTGCGATCCGCTCGCGTGGCACGATTGGCGGAAGCCTGGCGCTTGCCGATCCATCCGCCGAATTGCCAGCCTGCATGATCGCGCTCGAAGCAACAATCGTCGCGCATTCGCAAAATGGCGAGCGCCGCATCGCGGCAGACGATTTTTTCATCGGCGTATATGAAACGGTGCTCGCGTCGGACGAGATGATCGTCGCGGTCGAGATCCCGAAGCAGACCGCTCGAGGTCACGCCTTCCGCGAGATTGCGCGGCGTCACGGCGACTATGCGATGGTCGGGCTGGCGATGACCACGGCCACGGGCGTATCGCTGGACAATGCGCGCATCGTCTTCTTCGGCGTCGCTGGTCGGCCGGTTCGTGCCAAAGCGGCGGAGGCGGCGATCGTCGGCCTTGTGGCCGGGACGGAGGCGGGCGAGTGTGCCGCCGCCGCGCTCGACGGCACGCTTGAGCCGCACGGTGATCTCAATGCCCCGCCGGCAATGAAGCTGCATCTGGCCAAGGTGCTCTTGAAGAGGGCGATAGCCGAATTGCAGGAGAGAGTGAGTTGACGAAGAATCGCCGACGCATCAGCTTTACCGTAAATGGTGAGCGGGTTGAGTGTGACGTGCTGGTGCGGCTCAATCTGGTCGACTTTTTGCGCGCTGAGCTCGGTTTTACCGGCACGCATGTCGGCTGCGAGCATGGCGTGTGCGGGGCTTGCACGGTGCGGGTCAACGGCGCGCCGGTACGAGGTTGCCTGATGCTTGCCGTCCAGGCCGACGGCGCCACGGTCGAGACGATCGAAGGCTTGAATGACACGGGCGCTATCCCGGCGCTGCAGGATGCCTTCGTTGCCCACAACGCGCTTCAATGCGGCTATTGCACCCCTGGCATCCTCATCACCGCACTCGACTATCTAGAACACGGCGGAACCGCCGACCGCGCGGTAATTAGAGAACGAATCTCCGGCAACTACTGCCGCTGCACCGGCTACCAATCGATTGTCGACGCAATAGCCGAGGTTGCGGCGGCGCCTGCGGATGGTGGCGCGCCATGAGTGGACCGCTGAGCGTCTTTGACCGGCCGAATTCGTACATCGGCCGGACAGTGCCACGCCCAAATGCGCGGCGTTTGACGGAAGGGCGTGGCCGCTTCGTCGACGATTTGTCGTTGCCGCGCATGGTCCATGCAGCCTTCCTGCGCTCGCCACATGCACACGCCCGAATTATGGGGATCGACACCGGAGCGGCGAAGGCGTCGGCGGGTGTGGTTGCGATTTATTCCGGCGCGGATCTTGTCCAACACATCGAGCCCTGGGTCGGCGTGCTTACGCATTTGAAGGGCCTGCGCTCGCCACCACAACCGGCTATCGCGGTCGATGTCGCTCGTTGGCAAGGCGAGGCGGTGGCATTAGTGCTGGCGGCCAGTCGAGCCGAGGCGGAGGACGCAGCCGCGCTCATTGAGGTTGACTACGAGCCACTCCCGATTGCAATCGACATGGAACGGGCACTAGATCTTGACGAGCCGGTAGTCCATGCCGACTTCGATTCGAACCTAGCCTGGGAGCGGCTGGTGGAGCAGGGTGACGTTGATGCTGCGCTGTCCGATCCCGACGCGACGATCGTCGAGCGCACTTTCACCTTCGGCCGCCACACTGGCGTGACTCTGGAGCCGCGCTGCCTGCTTGCCGCGTTTGATCCTTCCGAACGTCGGCTGACGGTACACTATTCCGGGCAGGCGCCGCACATGATGCAATACATCTACGCCAAGCATCTTGGTCTTCCCGAGGATCACGTGCGAGTCGTTGCCGATGACGTCGGTGGTTCGTTCGGCATTAAGGTTCACACCTACGGCGACGAGGTCGCTGCCGTCGCAGCAGCAATGCTGCATGGTCGCCCGGTCAAATATGTCGCCGACCGGTTCGAGAGCTTCCAATCCGATATCCATGCACGCGGCCACCGCGTCACGGCGCGCATGGCGGTCTCGGCACAGGGTAAAATTACTGGCTTTGATATGGACGATCTGACCGGTATCGGACCCTATTCGGTCTATCCGCGCACGTCGGCGATTGAGGCAAATCAGGTTTTGAACCTGACCTGCGCTCCCTACCAGCTGCCGGCCTATCGGGCGCGCGGCCGCGTCGTTTTTCAGAACAAGACGGTTATGTGTCAGTACCGGGCGGTTGGCCACCCGATCGCCATTGCAGTGGCCGAAGGAATGATAGACGCCGCTGCCGTGGCGTCTGGACGCGACCCTGTTGAATTACGCCGGCTGAATCTCATCCCGGACGACGCCTATCCGTGCGCCTCCGCCACCGGCATGCGCTTCAACGAGCTTTCGCACCATGCTTGTCTCGACAAGCTTGTCGAACTCATCGACTACGATGGCCTGCGCGCCGAGCAGGAGCGGTTGCGTGCGGCTGGCGTCTTTCGCGGCATCGGGATTTCGTCTTTCGTCGAAGTCACCAATCCGAGCCCGATGTTTTACGGCGTGGGTGGTGCACCGATTGCCTCGCAAGATGGCGCGACGGTGCGGCTCGATGCCTCGGGCGCCGTTCATATCTCATCAAGCGTGACGGAGCAGGGGCAGGGAACTGAAGCAATCTTGGCGCAAATCGTGGCAACAGCTGTTGGCGTGCCGTTGGAACGCGTGCGAGTCACGACCGGTGACACCGAAACGACACCTTATGGAGGCGGTACTTGGGGCTCGCGCGGCGCTGGTATTGGTGGCGAGGCGGCGCTGCTCGCCGGCCAGGCGTTGCGCGCCCAAGTGCTTGAGGCTGCTGCAGTTATTCTTCAGGCCAAAGTGGAAAGCCTCGATATTGCCGATGGCAAGGTCGTCGACAGCTACACGGATCGGGAGCGGGTGACCCTCGCCGATCTGGCGCGTCAGATCTACTATCGCGGTAACGAGCTACCCTCCTCCCTGAAGCCGGAACTGGTCGCCACACGGCACTTCCGCGTCACCGACTATCCGTTTGTTTTCACCAATGGCTGTCAGGCCTCGTGGCTCGAGGTCGACATAGAGACTGGCGAAGTTAAACTTCTGAAGCACTGGGCGGTGGAGGATTGTGGGCGCGTAATCAACCCGAAATTGGTCGATGAGCAGATGCGTGGCGGGGTTGTGCAGGGAATCGGCGGTGCGCTCTTCGAGCACTGTATTTACGACGACCAGGGCCAAATGCTGAACCCGACAATGGCTGATTATCTGGTGCCGATGGCGGCCGAGATGCCCGACATTGAGATTGTCCATGTCGAGACACCAACATCGACCTCGGTACTCGGCGCCAAAGGGGCAGGAGAGGCCGGCACCGGCGGCGCGCCTGCCGCGATCATGAACGCCGTCAATGATGCGCTAAGACCGCTTGATGCACAGGTAACAGCGCAGCCGATCACACCGCAGCGTATTCTCGAGGCGCTCAAGGCGTTCTGAACGGCGACAGCACCGACATGCTCGCGCCGAACGAACGCCCGAAGCCAATACGACACCGGATGTTTGGCTACCAAGGACCCGCCGGCTCGGGCGTCGCATTCGTGCGGCGAAGTTGCATCACCAATTCGGGCAAATGACCGATCGACCTTTGGCAACGTCACCGAAACCTGGCGGATAACAAGACGCTGGAAAAAGCGCGTGTCAGGTCTCAATCATGGCCGTTGTCGATGCCGGCGCTTTCCTCATTGGAATGCTCATCGAGCGTCACGATCAATAGCTCAAGATGAAGCTTGATTGGGAGACTGCTTCAACCCCCAAAAACAGATATTCTGTAACCGATTGGATAGGTCCCAAAGGCGCCGCTTTCAGACGCATTCACTGCAACATCAACGCTGCAACCGCTTTCGGGGATCAGTCATTTGCAGACGTTGTAATCTGGTTCCTTGGGAGTCACACTTCGGATAAAAGTGCCATTCGGATCGGCAGTATATCCAGCATAGTGTGGTGGTTTGCCACGCAATAGAGGTGTCTCCCATGACTAAAAAAATTGCCGTGCTTGGCACCGGAGCCAACGGAAGCTGTATTTCAGCCGATCTCGTTAGGGACGGTCATGACGTCACTATGATCGATCTGTGGCCTGCTCATGTAGAAGCCATGCGGAAAGATGGGCTGCGTATTACCTTCCCCACCGAAGAACTTCACGTCGAGGTTGATGCGCAACATATCTGTGATTTGTGCTCGCTTAACCGAAGTTTCGACATAGTGCTTATCTGTTTCAAGGCCTATGACACGCGTTGGGCAGCCGAACTGATCAAGCCCTATCTCAATGAGAACGCGATTGTCGTAGGGATGCAGAACGGCATGATGGCGAGCGATATTGCCGAGATCGTCGGACCAAACCGATCAATCGGCTGTGTGGTCGAGCTTGCCTCGGAGATGTTCGAGCCCGGACAGGTGACGCGAACCCTTGACCGCTCGAAGGCCTGGTTCGGTCTTGGTGCTCTCGAGAAATCAATGGTCGCGCGCATCCCTGAAATCGAGACAGTGCTGAATAGCGTCGGCAAGATCTCAATTATCGACAATGTCCAATCTGCAAAATGGATGAAGCTGGTCGTCAACGCGATGGGCGCTGGGTCAACGATAACGGGTCTAAATGGCAACGATGCGATGAAGCTGCCTGGCATGCGTGAAATTATGCTGAAGTGTGGAGAGGAGGCGTTGCAGGCCGGCCAAGCTCAGGGATACACAATCGAGCCAATATTCGGTCTGACGAAAGAAGAGATCGAAGGGTCGAATCGGCTTCTGGAAATGCTGCTGGACAATATCTTCAGTGCGATTGGCACCACCTCGATCGATATGATCCGACAGGATCACATGAAGGGCCGCTTTAGTGAGGTCGATCTGATTAATGGTTGCGTGGTTGAAGAGAACACCAAGCGGGGGCTGACGTCGCCAGTAAACGAAGTCGTGGTTTCCATCACCCAGCGCATCCATTCCGGTGAGCTTAAGATGGAACCCGGCAATTTGGATATCGCCAAGCAAATGCTGCAAGCACCATAGCCATCGATGGATTTGGCAGCGAGGAGCGTTTTGGCGCCGCGTCTGGTTCATTGGTTCACCGCCGATCGGAGCCCGCTCGCCACAGTCATCAGTTTTCCGGCGGCGACGACGTCGTCGCCGCTTAGGAGAGGTGTTCAGCTATCGAAAACCGGAGCTATAGGGCTGCCGCCGCGCGTTAAAGAGTCGACGATCAAAGCTCGCTGAGGAGTTTTTTCGACGCCGCGGCCCCGACGCCGATCTTAGCTAGGATCGCCGCGAGCGTGCTCAGTTGTGGCGCCCCCCACTGCGCCGCGCGGCTGGTTACCAGATGGGCTTGCGATTGAAGGATGACACCGTCATCGAGAATCTTCAGGCCGTTGTCACGCAGCGTCGTGCCGGTTGTGGTGATGTCGACAATGAGATCGGCGGCCCCGGTCGCCGGCGCCCCCTCGGTGGCGCCGAGACTCTCGACAATGCGGTAGTCGGCAATGCCATGGCCGGCGAAGAAGCGACGTGTCAGGTTCACATATTTTGTCGCGACGGTTAGCCGTCTGCCATGGCCGGGGCGGAATGCGGCGGCGACGTCGTCCAGATCCTCCATTGTGGTTACGTCGATCCATGCCTCGGGCACGGCGACGACCACGTCGCAGCGACCGAAGCCAAGCGGTACAGTGAAGTCGGCTCTCGCCGTCCAGTCAGGAATGGTCTCCTCAACCTGGTCGCGGCCAGTGACGCCGAGATGGACCGCGCCAAAACCGATCTCGCGCGCGATCTCGGGCGCCGACAGAAAGGCGATATCGACATCGGCGATGCCCGCGATCGAACCGCGATAGCTGCGCGCATTGCCGGCCTGGACGATTTCAAGACCAGCACGGGAAAAACATGCGCGGGATTCCTCCTGCAGTCGTCCCTTGGAGGGGATGGCGATGATCATGGGAGCGGTCACTGCTTCGCTCCAATCCGGTCGAGCCAAATGGCAAAACCAACCGCTGGTAATGATTGGCCATCACCAATCATCGCAACCAACCGGTCGTAGCGGCCACCGCCGACGATCTGGCGGCCATCGCTACGCTGTGAATCGTGAATCTCGAAGACAAAGCCGGTGTAATAGTCCAGACGGCGGCCGAAATCAGCAGCCAAGGTCAGCTTTTCAACCTCGACTCCGCGTTTCGAAAACGCGTCCATCCGTTTCTCGAAGCGATTGAGCGCCGTGGTGATGTCGAGGCTTTCGCGTCGAGCAAGATCGCGGAGCGATTTGAGGGCATGTGCCGGTGTGCCTTCGATCGCCAGGAACCGCTTGAGAACTCTGTGCGCCCGCGCGCCGATGCCGACGGCAAGCGCTGATTTTTCGACGACGCGGTCGGCGATCTCTTTGGCTGTGCGACTGCCGATCGTGCCAAGGCCGGTGGCAAGGAGTAGTTGCTGAGCCTTCCGCCCGGCCGCTCTGCGGTCCATATCCGGTATCGCATCCGAGCCATTGGCTGCCTTGGCAATCAGCGCACTCAAACGTTTCGGCTCGCCGAAGGAGCGGGCGAGCCGTTGCCGCCAGGGGCCGTCGAGTTGCAGAGCGTCGAGTGCGGCGACAAAAAGCGCCTGGTCGCCGATTTTTACCACCGGGCGCTGGACGCCAAGGAGATCGACGGCGGCGAGCGCCAAAGCGAGCACGTCGGCATCGGCGGCGGCGCGGTCAGTGCGGCCCAGCGATTCGATGCCGGCTTGCAGAAACTCGCCATTTTCGCCTGGCCGCTGACGAAATACCGGCCCGAGATAGGCATAATCGGCCCGCCGCTTGGCCGAACCGCCGGCCAGATGTGCGCGACAGACAGGAATCGTATAATCCGGCCGTAGTGCCAATTCGCCGCCATCCGGCAGGTTTGTCAGGAACAGGCGGCGGCGCAAATCCTCGCCGGCAAGCTCGACGAATACATCGGCATCATAAATGATCGGCGGCTCGACGAATTCATAGCCGGAGCGTGAAAGAAGGTCGCGAAGGGATTCAAATGACTGGGTCATTTGTTATTGCCGCGCTTCAACCATTTTGAGAACCGCGGCGACCAGATCCTTCTCGGGGACTTCCAACTGACCGGGCCGCTCCTGGCGCCATGCGGCATTGTCGTCGAGCCCTTCGGAGAGTTTCTTGCCGAGGTCGAGATCCTTGATCTGGACGACCCCCTCGGCCTTCTCGACGGTACCTTGAATAATCGCCACCGGCGCCCTGCGACGGTCGGCGTATTTCATCTGCGCCTTCATGCCGGATTGGCCGAGATACATTTCGGCGGCGATACCGGCATCGCGAAGGTCGGCGACCATCCGCTGATAATCGCCGAGGCGCTCGATCTCCTTGTCCATAACAAGAACTACGACCGGCCCGGTCTTCTCGCTGCTATCGAGCTTGCCGAGCGCCGTGAGTGCTGCCTGCAGGCGCGAGACGCCAATCGAAAAGCCCGTCGCCGGAGTGTCTTCGCCACGAAAGCGGCCGACCAGCCCGTCGTAACGCCCGCCGCCGCCAACCGACCCGAAGATCACCTTCTGGCCCTTCTCGTTGGGAATTTCGAACAGGAGCTCGGCCTCGAAAACGGCACCGGTATAGTATTCGAGGCCACGGACAACCGAAGGGTCGATGCGGATGCGGCTCTCATCGTAACCGGCGGCTGCAACCAGTTCGGCAAGTGCCTCAAGTTCCTTGACGCCTTCCTCACCATTGGCGGCGTCTCCAAACCGCAAGGCTAGGGATGCGATTGTCTCCTTGTTGTCGCCCTTTGAACTGGTGACGAGTGTGCCGACAATGCTTTCGATTTCTGCCGGCCCTAACTCGGCGCCCTTAGTAAAATCGCCGCTCTCGTCCTCGCGACCCGCGCCTAGCAATTGCTGCACGCCGTCAATGCCGAGCCGATCCAGCTTGTCGATCGCCCGCAGCACAGTCAGTTTTTTACCTTCGTCAGTGACGCCGATCGCCTGCATGACGCCATCGAGGATCTTCCGCGAATTGACCTTGATGACATAGTCGCCGCGTGGAATGCCGAGGGCTTCCATCGTATCGGCCGCCATCATGCACATCTCGGCGTCGGCGGCTGGTGATGACGTTCCCACCGTATCGGCGTCGAATTGCATGAACTGACGGAAGCGGCCCGGTCCCGGTTTCTCATTGCGGAAAACCCAGCCGGCCCGATAGCTGCGAAACGGCTTGGCCAATTGCTCATAATTCTCAGCGAAATGCCGGGCCAGCGGTGCAGTCAGATCATAGCGCAGCGATAGCCACTGCTCGTCATCATCCTGAAATGAGAAGACGCCTTCGTTCGGTCGGTCCTGATCGGGAAGAAACTTGCCGAGCGCGTCGGTATATTCGATCATCGGCGTTTCGAGCGGTTCGAAACCGTAGCGCTCACAAACTGTGCGTATGCTCGTGACCATGCGCTCGGTCGCGCGGATATCGGCGGCCGTACGGTCGGCAAGGCCACGCGGTAGTCGCGCCTTGAGCTTGTCATCCTTGGACGCCATGGCGCCGTTTCTCGAATTGGCGGGTGCCCGACCCCCTCGGGTACCCTGATGAATGTCTAGCGCCGGTCGAAGCGGCGCGGGCTTCCTACCCTATCGCCAATTGGGCGACAAGCTCGCAAACCCTTTGGCGCCTTGTCGGCACCGTTGTTGGGGTTTGTTAAGCCGATAGCGGTACTATCCGTGCCGTCTGTGGCACGAGGGCCGTATTATGAATGATTCGAGTTTCGATATCGATAAGATCGGTGGCATCGAAGGCGCGCGCCTCGTCTCCGCCGATGGCGGCGTCATCTTCATCAAGGGCGATATTGGTGAGTGCGCCTACGTTGTAATGCATGGCACCGTCCAGATTCGTGAGGGAGGACGCGTGCTCGAGACTGTTGAGCCGGGCGGCTTATTCGGTGAGATGGCGCTGATCGAGTCTGAGCCGCGTAGCGCATCGGCCGTCGCGGCGGGAGGAACCGAATTGGCTGTTATCGACCGATCAAGCTTTGAGCACCTGGTCCGCGACGAGCCCGGGTTTGCTTTGATGGTCATGCGGCTGATGTCTCGGCGCTTGCGTGCGACGCTTGCCTCTGGTCGGCCGGTGCTGGATGATCCCCCGGTCGGAACTCAGAAACGAAATACTGGCTAAACTAGGCATTCGCCCAATATTCCAGCACAGTTTAGACGCGGGCTGACCATTTGCCCAAACCCTGTGATCAGTCGAGAACGCCGGCCGCGCATCGATGACCGCCACCGGCGCCAAGGAGACGTGTCATGTTCGCTTCCTTTTTCCCAACCCCGAGAATCTTCTTTTCGTCAGCGTTTCTGTGGACGATTGTCTGCGCATTCCTCTGGTATCAGTTCGGGCGTGATTTAGGCGAGGCGCTCAGCCTCGGCTGGCTGATAGGTGGTACCTATCCTGCGTCATTGCCCGAGGGAGCCGACGAAGCCGCGCAGGCGGCCTTCGAAACCGCGCAGAATTGGGCGATCGATATCTGGCTCTATCAATACATGATCGCTGGTGGGGCGATCTTTACGGTCGTTTGGGACCGGATCGCGCCGCACCGCTGGTCACGGTGGTCGGTCGGCGTGTCCTTCATCATACTGTTCGCGGTTTGGTTCCAGGTCCAGCTCGACGTAATGATCAATGTCTGGTTCGGCAGCTTTTTCGATCTCGTGCAGGTAGCGCTGGCGTCACCGAACAGTGTGACGTTGGACGCCTTTTTCGCACAGCTCGTGACTTTTCTCAGCATCGCCATGGTTTTCATCACCGTCGCCGTCCTCAATCGATTTCTGGTCAGCCACTACATTTTCCGCTGGCGAACGGCGATGAACGACTACTACACCGCTAATTGGGCGCGGCTCCGCCGCATCGAGGGCGCTTCTCAGCGGGTTCAGGAAGACACCATGCGCTTCGCCTCAATCATGGAGAATCTCGGCGTTGCCTTTGTTGATTCGGTGATGACTCTTGTCGCCTTTCTGCCAATTCTTTGGGTCCTGTCGGAACATGTGAAGGAGGTGCCGTTCTTCGGCGCGGTGCCACAGGCGCTGGTGATTGTTGCTGTAGTCTGGGCGGTGTTCGGAACAGGACTACTGGCGCTTGTTGGCATTCGCCTACCTGGCCTTGAATTCCGAAACCAGCGCGTCGAAGCCGCTTTTCGCAAGGAATTGGTCATCGGTGAGGACGATCCCACGCGTGCCCAGCCGGAGACAGTCGCCGAACTCTTTGCCAATGTTCGGCGAAATTACTTTCGCCTCTATCTGAATTATCTCTATTTCAATATTGGCCGATTTGGATATTTGCAGGCCGGCGTGTTGCTGCCCTATGTGGCGCTTGCCCCAACAATCGTCGCGGCCGGTTTCACTCTCGGCGTCATGCAGCAGATCTTGCGCGCCTTCGATCGCGTACAATCCTCGTTTCAGTTTCTGGTCAATTCGTGGACGACGATCGTCGATCTGATCTCGATCTACAAGCGGCTCCATGCCTTCGAGGCAACGCTGTTCGACCAGCCACTAAGCGAGATTGAAGGTGAATCGTATGTCCCGGCCGAGGGACCTGCCGGTGCCGCCGCTTTGCACAGCCTGGATTCGGGCGTCGTCGGTCCGATCGTCAGACCCTGGCTGGTTCGTTCGCCGGATTCCGACGCGTGAACAGGCTGCAAAACAACAAAAAAAAGAGGCCGCCCGGAGGCGGCCTCACTGATCTGATCGGTTGGATGGGCTTGCTTAGAAGTCCATTCCGCCCATGCCACCCATTCCGCCACCGCCCGGCGGCATAGCCATCGGAGCTTCGTTCTTCGGAATCTCGGCGACCATCGCCTCGGTAGTGACCAGCAGACCGGCAACCGAAGCCGCGTCCTGCAGGGCGGTACGTACGACCTTGGTCGGGTCGATGATGCCGGCGCCAACGAGGTCCTTATAGCTCTCCTCTTGAGCGTCGAAGCCATAATTCTCGGTCTTCGCTTCAAGGACCTTGGCCACGACAATCGAGCCTTCAACACCAGCATTCTCAACGATCTGGCGGATCGGTGACTCGAGCGATTTGAGAACGATATTGATACCGGCCTGGACGTCGGCATTGTCCGAGCTGAGCTTGCCGACCGCCTTTTTGGCACGCAGAAGAGCAACACCGCCACCAGGAACAATGCCTTCCTCGACCGCCGCACGGGTGGCGTTGAGGGCATCGTCGACGCGGTCCTTCTTCTCCTTAACTTCGATTTCGGTCGAGCCACCGACACGGATTACTGCGACACCGCCGGCGAGCTTGGCCAGACGCTCCTGCAGCTTCTCCTTGTCGTAGTCCGAGGTGGTTTCCTCAATCTGGACCTTGATCTGGCTGATGCGCGCCTCGATTTCCTTCTTCTTGCCGGCGCCGTCGATCACTGTCGAGTTCTCCTTGGAGATCGACACCTTTTTGGCACGGCCGAGCATGGCGAGCGTTACACTCTCAAGCTTGACACCGATGTCTTCGGAGATCACCTGGCCACCGGTGAGGATTGCGATGTCCTCAAGCATGGCCTTGCGCCGATCGCCGAAGCCCGGAGCCTTGACGGCTGCGACTTTCAGGCCACCGCGCAGCTTGTTGACAACCAAAGTAGCCAGAGCCTCGCCTTCGACGTCCTCGGCGATAATCAGCAACGGCTTGGATGACTGGACAACCGCCTCAAGGACCGGAAGCATTGCCTGCAAGTTCGACAGCTTCTTCTCGTGCAGGAGGATGTAGGGGTCCTCAAGCTCCGTCATCATCTTGTCGGCATTGGTGACGAAGTACGGCGAAAGATAGCCGCGATCGAACTGCATGCCTTCAACGACCTCAAGCTCGGTCTCGGCGGTCTTGGCTTCCTCGACCGTGATCACGCCCTCATTGCCGACCTTTTGCATCGCGTTCGAAATCATCTGGCCGATCTCTTTTTCGCCATTGGCGGCGATCGAACCAACCTGTGCGACCTCTTCGGAGGTCTTGATCTTCTTCGATCGACGCTGAAGATCGGATGTCGCCTCAGTGACGGCGAGATCGATCCCGCGCTTGAGATCCATCGGGTTCATGCCGGCGGCAACTGCCTTGGCGCCGTCCTTGACAATCGCTTGGGCAAGGACGGTTGCCGTTGTGGTGCCGTCACCGGCAATGTCGTTGGTCTTCGAGGCCACTTCGCGCACCATCTGCGCGCCCATGTTCTCGAACTTGTCGTCGAGCTCGATCTCCTTGGCGACGGTGACGCCGTCCTTGGTGATGCGCGGAGCGCCGAACGATTTGTCGAGAACAACGTTACGGCCCTTGGGACCGAGAGTTACTTTCACCGCATTGGCGAGAGTGTCGACGCCGCTCAACATTTTATTGCGCGCTTCCGTCGAGAATTTTACGTCTTTGGCTGCCATTGTGCCGTTTTCCTTTGATTAATGGATTGTGGGGTTATCGGGCGTTGATTACGCGGCCTTGCGGCGCGCCACCTTGCCTTCGATGACGCCCATGACATCGGATTCTTTCATGATAAGCAGGTCTTCGCCGTCGACCTTGACTTCGGTGCCGGACCATTTTCCGAAGAGAATGCGGTCGCCGACCGAGACATCAATCGGAGTCAGCTTGCCGCTCTCATCGCGGCCACCGGGACCGACTGCGACAACTTCGCCTTCTTGGGGCTTTTCCTTGGCCGTGTCGGGAATGATAATGCCGCCGGCGGTCTTTTCTTCTTCCTCTACGCGGCGAACGACGACGCGATCGTGCAGCGGACGAAATTTCATGGGTTTAGCTTCCTCTCGAACAACGCGGCCCATTTCAAAGGCCGCAGGGAAAAATTGATGTCCTGGCACTCGCTATTGGGGAGTGCTAGCAGGCGTCGTGGATTTAGGAAGTCGCCTATGGCTTGTCAAGAAGGCCAAGAGGATGCAGCGCAAAATTCGTTAATGTGGGCCAAAATATAACGAAATCAGGACGTTCTGTCGCAATTGCGGTCGTCTCGATAGCTGGCTTTGCCATCGGTTCTAGCAGGAAGAGCTTGTGCGGCTTCCGACCCGGACCAGGTTTTGACTTTACGGTAAATTGTTGCGGGACTTAACTCGAGTGCGGCGGCAGCGCGTGGCACGTTGCCCCCAAATGCCGCCAGAGCCGATTCGATGATCCTGCGCTCCTGGTATCGAAAAGAAGCCACCTGTGCCCCCTCAACTGAGTGCCCGGGCAGGTCGGCCGATGGCGTGGGGCCGGCTCCGGAGGGCAAATCTGGCAGCATCGACGCAGTGACTTGTGCTCCATCATGAAGCACAACCGTGCGACGAATGACATTCTGCAACTGACGAATATTCCCGGGCCAAGAATAGCCAAGCAGAAGAGTTTCGGCAGTGGGCTGGAATTCGGTGAATCCGCGCTCCTCCTCCGCCGAAAAACGAATTAGGAATGCCCGCGCCAGCGGCAGAATATCTTCTGGTCTGCGCCGCAATGGCGGCAAGTGTATTGGCAGGACATGCAGGCGATAGAACAAATCGGAACGAAACCGGCCGGTTTCAACTTCAGCGAGCGGATCGCGATTTGTAGCGTATAACAGGCGAACTTTGACATGCTTTAGGCCACTGGCGCCGACCCGCTACACTGTTCCGTTCTGTGCGAAACGGAGAAGTTTAGCTTGGAGTGAGATGTCCATATCCGCGATTTCATCGAGAAAAAGCGTGCCGCCATCGGCAAGTTCGGCGGCGCCGGTCCGGTCGGTTGCCGCGCCGGTAAAGGCACCGCGGACATGGCCGAAAATCTCGCTTTCCATCAGGTCTTTTGGGATAGCGCTGCAATTGACCGCGATAAATGGACGTCCGGCCGCTCCAGCATGGGCGTGAATTGCCTCGGCGGCGACCTCCTTACCCGTGCCACTCTCGCCGGTAATAAAAATGGGGGCGTGCGATGGTGCCATGCGGCGGATCTGATCGTAGATCGTCTGCATGGCGGCTGACTCGCCGATAAATCCGGAGAACTCGGACGCGGTCGCGGATGGTTGCTTGGCCGGCCCGCCAGGATGCCGCCGAGAGGATGGCTCAGGCCATGACGCGACAGCAGTTTCAAGCCGTTCAATCAGTGCTGCGGCACCGATCGGCTTGGCAATGAAATCGACGGCCCCGGCTTTGAGCGCGGCAACCGCCGTTTTCAGCGAGCCGTGAGCGCTGGTTGCGATCAGCGAAAGCCCCTGGCCGGCGATCTCGCCAAGCCGTTCGGCTCCGCCGATCGTATCGAGATCGGCTATCACTATGGCACTCGAGGCATTGCCAGCTTCGCCGAGAGCCTCCGCCGGACTATCATAAACGCGCGGTGCAAAGCGCCCGATCGCGCGATCGGAGATGGCCCCAGCCAGTGCGCGAGACTGGGTCGGGTCGGCGTCGACGATGAAGACGTCGACTGGTTTTGCCAATGGCTGGCCTAGCGCCATGATCGCGCGGGATCCTCGATTGCGGCCCACATACTGGGACTTCCGCCCGATTTAGTCAGAACACGGTAAACAAAGGGTTCCGCCGTCCGCGTCCGCCTCAGGTGGATTGATACGCTTGACCGGGAGCGGCGGAAGCAATAGGCGGGCGAGGATGAGCAATACATCGCACCCCAGCGCCCTAGCGGGCCTGTCGGAAATCGCCGGCCAGTACGGTTTCATTCTTTGCGACATTTGGGGCGTCGTCCACAATGGCCGTGAGGCGCATCGCGCTGCTGTTGACGCGCTTGTGCGTTTTCGCGCGGCCGGCGGCGTGGTTGTTCTTGTCACCAACGCGCCGAGGCCAAGCTCGGTGATATTCGACCAACTCGATGCTCTGGACGTCGACCGCGAGGCTTATGACGATATTGTCAGCTCAGGCGATGTTGCCAAGAGTTACCTGACCAGCCGGCCACGGGAACGAATCTACCATCTCGGTCCCGATCGCGACCTTCCGGTCTTCGAAGGCTTGCCGAATGCTCGGGTCGAAGCGGAGGGCGCGGATTTTATCTGTTGTACCGGCCTGTTCGACGATACCAGCGAATCCCCCGATGACTATGTCGATCAACTGAAGCGCCTTTCAGAGCGTCGCTTGCCAATGCTTTGTATCAATCCCGACAAAGTCGTCGAACGCGGTGACAAATTGGTATGGTGTGCCGGCGCCCTGGCGGAACTATATGCGTCCCTCGGCGGCGAGACGATTATCGTCGGAAAGCCTTATGCGCCGATCTACGATACCGCTCTTGGCCGGATGAAGGCGATCTCTGGCCAAGATTTTGCCAAGGATTCGATTCTTGCCATTGGCGATAGCGCTCCAACCGATCTGCGCGGCGCTTATGATCAGGCGATTGACGTATTATTCGTCACTGATGGCATTCATGCGAAAGAATTTGGGTCGCGCGAGTTGCCCGAACCATCTTTGGTTCACGATTTCCTTGCGGCCGCCGACCTTGGCGCCAGGAACTATATGTCCGGGCTGGCGTGGTAGTGTCGCGTCCCCTTGACCGCGGAGGGCGGGAGCGGCAGTTTCCGCACTCTTTGATCGCCGACGGAAATCCTATGCCCGCCAACGCCGGCGCCGCCATGAAACCGCTGACTACACATGAACTCGGCCAGGTTCCCGTAGCGCTGACTCATGCGGTATTTGCAATTGGCAATTTCGATGGCGTTCATCGCGGTCACGCGGTTCTGTTTGACACCGCAAAGGCTGAGGCGCGGGCGCGCGGCATTCCAGCCATTGTCCTGACCTTTGAACCGCATCCGCGCTCGGTATTCCGGCCGGACGCTCCTGTCTTTCGCCTCGCTCCACTGGAGGCCAAGGCACGGATCTTTGCGGCGATGGGAATGGACGGCGTGATCGTGGTTCCTTTCGATCGTGATTTTGCCAGCCATACTGCCGAGGCCTTTATCGAGACCGAACTGGTTGCTCGGCTGGCGACCAAGGCGGCGGTCGTCGGTTACGATTTTCACTTCGGCAAGGCGCGAGTCGGGTCGCCCGAATATTTGGCTGAAGCCGGTACGCGGCTTGGTTTTGACGTTCACGTGATCCCGCCGATCTCCGACGCGACGGCGATCATCTCGTCTTCGCGCATCCGCGCCCATCTTGAGGATGGGAATGTCGGTGCCGCAAGCGAGCTTCTTGGCTATCGATGGTTCGTGACCGGTGAGGTGATCGCTGGCGATCAGCGTGGGCGCACACTAGGGTTCCCGACGGCCAATATGCATCTCGGCAGTGACTGTCGACTTCGCCACGGTATCTACGCAGTTCGATTGCGCCGCGCCGATGGTACTTGCCACAACGGCGTCGCAAGCTTTGGTCGCCGGCCGACTTTTGACAACGGCGCGCCGGTCCTTGAGGTCCACGTGCTCGATTTTTCTGGAGATCTTTATGGGGAGAGGGTGACGGTCACTTTCTTTGACTGGATACGGCCCGAGGCTCGTTTCGATTCGATCGAGGCTCTCGTCGCCGAGATGAACAAGGACCGGATAATTGCAGGTCATGTTCTTGCTCAAAGCGAGCCAGGTAGCGCGCTAGATTTGGCACTTCTTCGCGTTGAATAGGCCGGTCGGGTTGTGGCGGGGAACCTGTTCAGCTAAAAAATTAACAGGATCGCCGGATTTTCGCCTGGATTCAGGTAGATTCTCTGTATTGAGAGTCCGAATGATCGCGAAAAGTGGACAAGTGTGGCCGGAAATGGCCGATCGGGGATAGCCAACGACAATGTCCAATATTCCGTCGATAAAGGTTCTCGGGCCGGGTTTAGTTGTGGTCGCGGCGCTGATGCTTGGTGGCTGCGGTTCGATGACGACCTATGGCACCGGAACGACAGCTGCCGCCCAGACTTTCGAGGATATCGGTGGGATGCTTTCGCTCGGCGACAAGAATAAAGGCGCAGAGCCGATCGATTATTCACCACGGTCGGCGATTGTCGAGCCGCCGGGGACCGCTGCCTTGCCGACGCCGGGTGGGACCAACACAGTTGCGCTGGCAAGCAATTGGCCGACCGATCCGGATGCGGAGCGAAAGAGGCAAGAGGCGCTCATCGCCGAACTGCACGAAACGGGAGAGACGCCGAGATTTACCTTGCCAACAAGTGCCGAGCCGGTCGGTGGCGGATATGCTCCTCGAAAACGACAAGAAGACATGTCCCTCAGAGAGAAATATCTCTCGGGAAGAGGGGATGTCGCGGCGCAGAAGAAACTTTTCGCCGACGCCAAGATGGCCCGAGGCGGTTCTTTCGACGACGATGGCAAACCGATCCGGCGCTACCTTACCGAGCCGCCAGTGGTCTATCTCGATCCGGACCCGGAATCCCCGGTGATTATTACCGAGAAGCCAAAGAAGAAGAACAGATTTAACTGGCCCGATATCTGGCCATTCTGAGAATCAGAACGGTTCGAAGGTTCCAGGCCCCGCGCGAGCGGGGCTTTTTTGTGGTGAGTAATACTAGTATCCTGAATCTGAAGTTCGTCACATTTCGCGGCGAATTCTGAACGAACTTCAGATTCAAAAAAGGATACTAGCAAGTCTATGTACCTAGTGTGGTTTTCGGAATTGAAGTTCCACCATGGGCCAGCTGCAAAAATGTTAGGAACTTCAATTCCACCACACTAGCGGCGACGCGCCTTGAAGAATTCAAGGAGCAGGCTTGCCGCTTGGTTTTCAGCGATTCCGCTATAGACCTCCGGTGTGTGATGGCATGTCGGCTGGGTGAAAAAGCGGACACCGCTCTCGACCGCGCCACCCTTGGCGTCTTGCGCGCCAAAATACAGCCGTCTGATCCGCGCGAAGGAAATTGCCGCCGCGCACATCGCGCAAGGCTCTAGCGTGACATAGAGATCGGCGCCGGTAAGGCGCTGCGATTCACCGGCGGCTGCCTCTCGGATTGCCAACATCTCGGCGTGGGCGGTGGGATCGCCGAGTTCGCGCATTCGGTTGCCGGCCCGCGCGATCACGGTTCCGTCGCGAACCAGCACGGCACCGATCGGCACCTCGCCGCGCTTGGCCGCTTGACGCGCCTCATCAAGGGCAAGGCTCATCGGGTCGGGAGTTGCTGTTGTCGGCGGCATTCTGGCTATCTCGCGCATCAATAGATGCTCTGCTATGCAAACCCACCATGAAACGCAAATCGAGCACAACGACAGAGAGCGCGGGCGAGCGCATTGCCAAGGTTATTGCCCGGGCCGGTCTTTGCTCGCGGCGCGAGGCCGAACAATGGATCGCCGCCGGTCGGGTTGCCGTCAATGGCGCGGTCCTGACGACGCCGGCGCTTAACATCGGCCCGCAAGATCGGATCGAGGTCGATGGCGAAGTGCTGCCGGATCGCGAAAGGACGCGACTGTGGCTTTATCACAAGCCGCGCGGTCTGGTGACAACGGCTCGCGATCCGGCTGGTCGAAAGACGGTTTTCGCAGCACTTCCGTCTGACTTACCGCGCGTGGTTACCGTTGGCCGTCTCGATATCAATACCGAGGGCCTGCTTCTTTTGACCAATGATGGCGGGCTCGCCCGGGTGCTCGAACTGCCGTCAACCGGTTGGTTGAGGCGCTACCGGGTCCGCGCTCACGGTTCAACATCGCAGGCCGAGCTTGATGGCCTTGCCGATGGCGTGGCCATCGATGGTGTTCTTTATGGCGCGATCGAGGCAACGCTCGATCGGATCATTGGAACCAATCTGTGGTTAACAATCGGCCTGCGTGAGGGCAAGAATCGAGAGATCAAACGTGTCCTTGCCCATCTCGGCCTGTCGACCACTCGCCTGATCCGAATGTCCTACGGCCCATTCCAGATGGGTGACCTGTCTGCCGGAAATGTTCGCGAGATCAGAGGCAAGGTGTTGCGCGATCAACTTGGCAGCAAATTGGTGCAGGTCGCCGGCGCCGACTTCGAGGCGCCGATCCGCCTTCCGCCACCGACCACGCCGGAGGGTCCCAAGCGGCCCCGCCGGCGCGTTCGACCGGGTGCCGATAGACAGCCGGCGGGGCGAGGAAAGCGTGCGGATCGTCGGCGGTGAATTTCGCGGGCGTGGGCTCGCCGCGCCGGACTCGCTCGAGATCAGGCCGACCTCGGATCGCCTGCGTCAGACGCTGTTTGACATCCTGACGCATGGTTATGGTGATCGCCTCGATGGCACGCGCGTTCTCGATCTTTTTGCCGGTACCGGTGCCCTAGGTCTTGAGGCCCTGTCGCGCGGTGCCAAATATGCCCTGTTTATCGAGCAGGGCGTCGAGGCGCGAGGCTTGATACGCAGGAATGTCGATGCGTTTGGCCTGGCCGGTCGAGCCCGGCTTTTCCGTCGCGATGCCACGCGCCTGGGATTTGCCGGGTCGCTCGCGCCATTCGATCTTGTTTTTGCCGATCCCCCTTATGGGAAAGGCCTTGGCCAGCTGGCATTTGCGGCCGCGCTCGCCGGCTCCTGGCTCAAGTCAGGCGCAATCGCAGTTCTTGAGGAATCCGCCAAGGCCTCGCCCGGCGCCATAGATGGCTTTGAGCTACTTGAAAGGCGCTTGGTTGGCGATTCGCAACTTGTCTTCTTTCGGGTCGCCTCTGGATAGCGCCGCCGAGGTCCCTATATGACGCCTGCGTCGTTTTCTCGCCTTCATCGTTCCCGATAAGGTTTCGATTATGCGGTTTTTCTATCTCGTTCGATCTCTTTTCGTCGTTGCCCTTGTGGCCTCCGCGCCGGCGTTCGCCGGGGCGGGGCTGAAAATTGGGCCCGATGTTAGTTCGTTCTCTCTCGATAACGGCCTGCTGGTCGTTGTCATCCCCGATCATCGCGCGCCTGTGGTAACGCACATGATCTGGTACAAGGCCGGTTCCGTCGAGGATCCGCCCGGCAAATCCGGGATTGCCCATTTTCTCGAACATTTGATGTTCAAGGGGACGACGACGCGCCCGCCCGGCGAATTCGATGCGCGGGTCGCCGAGATCGGCGGTAATGACAATGCGTTTACGACCCTCGACACCACCGCCTATCATCAAACCGTGGCGCGCGATCATCTTGGCCTGATGATGGAGTTCGAAGCCGATCGCATGGTCAATCTGGTCATTGACGACGCGGCTATCGCGACCGAACGTGAGGTGATCATCGAGGAACGCCGTTCGCGCACCGACAGTGAGCCGGCAGGGCAATTGTCCGAGGCGATCAGCGCCACTCTCTATCAGAACAGCCGCTACGGCATTCCAATCATCGGTTGGGGGCATGAGATGGCTAAACTCGACCGTGCCGACGCCCAATCATTCTATGATCGTTATTATACGCCGAACAACGCGGTACTCGTTGTCGCCGGCGATGTCACCGAAACTGAAGTCCGCCGCCTTGCTGAAGCGACCTATGGAAAAGTTGCGAGGCGCGCCGAACCCGGGCCACGTGTCCGTCCGAGCGAACCGCCGTCACTTGTAGCGCGTGACGTTACGCTCGCCGATCCACGGGTCACGCTGCCAACTGTGCGACGCGCCTATCTGGTGCCCTCATATGGCAATGCCGCGCCGGGCGAGGCCGAAGCACTCGACGTTCTCGGTGAAATCCTTGGTGGCGGCACGACCAGCCGGCTCTACCGCGGCCTCGTCGTTGACAAGGCCATCTCCGCTTCCGCCGGGGCCTGGTATCGAGGCAGTTTGATCGACGACGGCAGTTTTGGTCTTTTTGCGGTTCCGCGCGGCGATGTTTCTCTTCAAACGCTTGCAGCCGAACTCGACGCGGTAGTCGCCGATTTAATCGAAAACGGCATAACCGACGACGAGCTGGTTCGGGCCAAGCGGGGTATGATCGCGGGGGCGGTCTACGCGCAGGACAGCCAATCGACGCTGGCCCGCGTCTTCGGCCAGGCGCTGGCAACAGGCGGCACTATCGATGCGGTCCGCGACTGGCCTGGTAGAATCGATGCGGTGAGTGCGCAGGATGTGCTGGAAGCGGCCCGCAAATACCTCGATATCAGGCGTTCCGTTACCGGATATTTGACCGGTGAGGCAGAGGATAATCAAACATGATGAGAGGTTTGGCCGCTGTGACCGCAAATGCCGTTGGCAGATCGACGGCAATTATCGCCGGGACGCTTCTCGTCTTCTTCCTGGCTCCGCTGGTTGACATTGCACGGGCCGTCGAGATCCAGCGCGTTGTCAGCCCGCTTGGCATTGAGGCTTGGCTTGTTGAGGAGAACACGGTGCCTCTCATCGCCATGTCCTTCGCCTTTGATGGCGGCGGCGCGCAGGATCCGGTGGATCGGCCGGGTGTCGCCAACATGCTCTCGGGATTGCTTGATGAAGGCGCCGGTGACCTCGACAGTAAGGCGTTCCAGGCGGCGCTCGATGAATTCTCAATTGTGCTTTCCTTCAATGCCGGTCGCGACAGTTTCGGCGGATCGCTGAAAACGCTCGTCGAGAACAAGGATGAGGCGGCGCGTCTCCTAAAACTCGCACTGACCGAGCCGCGTTTCGACGCCGAGCCGGTTGAGCGGATCAGGGCCCAGATTGTCGCTGGAATAACCAGCGAAGAAAACGATCCCGGTAGTGTCGCGGGAAAAGCCCTGATTGAAACGATCTTTGATGATCACCCTTATGGGCGCCCACTCAAAGGTACTCTTGAATCGGTTGCCGCGATCACCGCCGACGATCTGCGGACGTTCTACGGCAAGAACATTGCACGCGATAATCTTAAAATCTCCGTCGTCGGCGCAATCGACGCGCCGTCGCTGGCGGTAATGCTCGACGAGATTTTTGGTGCGCTACCGGTCAAGGCCAATCTCGATCTTGTTCGCGCCATCGAACCCACCGCCGCCGGGCGCATCGACATCGCCATGAATATCCCCCAGACGGTAATCTATTTTGCTGGAAAGGGCCTGGTCCGCAGCGATCCGGATTTCATTCCGGCCTCGATTGCATCCCTTATTATCGGTGGCAGTGGTATCCCCTCGCGACTCAACGAGGAAGTGCGCGAGAAGCGCGGACTGGCTTATTCCGTCGGTCTTGGTCTTCGCACCTATGATCGCGCCGGTCTGGTGCTAGGCGGGACCAGGACACGCACCGAACAGGCCGACAATGTCGTATCCCTGATTGAGGAGGAGATTGCCCGCTTTGCCACCGAGGGCGCCACCGAGGAGGAACTCGCCGCCGCCAAGAACTATCTCATCGGCAGTTACGCGCTGCGTTTCACGACGTCGACGCGGATCGCCGGCCAATTGCTGGCAATCCAGGTCAACGATCTCGGCATCGATTACATCGAGCGCCGCAACGATCTGATCGCCGCCGTGACCATCGAGGATATCCGCCGGGTTACCAAGCGGCTTTTTGCCGAGGATATGATCGTCATTGGCGTCGGCCAGCCGGCCTCATAGGTATCTGCCTATCGAGGAGGCGCGGTTTGCTTATCTGGGTTTGCCGACAGGACGGACCACCAGAACGGTCGGCGCGAGGCTCGCTGCTTGTCCGGGTCGAGCCGGTCGATAATCTGGCGGCACAGGAATAGGGCGGCGATGCCAAACGGGATTGCTCCGATTGCGAAACCGGCAAGCGCGCCTTCCGCACCGGCGATATTCGCCCCGACCCAGACAAATGGTATAGTTCCGAGCGTTGCTCGTCCCCAGTTGAACAGGGTCGATACCAGCGGGAATCCGAGATTGTTGAACGCGGCGTTGGAGACGAACAAGCCAGCATTGAAGATATAGGCGATGGCCAGAAACTGGCAAAAGAAGATGACAAGCTCGGCAGCCTCGCCGCTTGCGCCAAACATCGCCACGATTGCATCGCGTCCGAGAAACAGTACCGTCGAGATGATCAACGTATAGATGCTGGTCACGATGATGGCGTCGATAATCGTCCGCCGAACGCGGTCGAAAGCACCCGCTCCGAAGTTCTGGCCAATTATCGGCCCGATTGCCCCGGACATGGCGAAAAGAGCCCCGAAGGCAAGCGGCACCAGCCGCGAAATGATCGTCCAACCGGCAACGGCATGGTCGCCGAAGACAGCGACCTCGGCGGTGACGTAGCCGTTACTCACCGGTATCGAGATGCCGGTAAGCACAGCCGGCACGCCTATTCGAGCCAAGGGCGCGAAGTCAATTTTTAAGCCAGACAGCGTTGGTCGAGCGATGAGACCGTGAATTTTGGTGGCGACCCCAAACGCGTAGATCAGCGTGAGAACCCGCGAAATGACCATCACGATCGCCGCGCCGGTGATCCCGAGATCGAGCCCGTAGATCAGAATCGGATCAAGGACCGCCGTAACCAGGCCTAGGATGAGTGTCGCATACATCGACCGCTTGGCGTCGCCGGCCGAACGGAGGATCCCGATAAGGCACATCGCGATGCCGAAGAGTGGCGTTGTCGGCAACGCGATCAGCATGAACCAGGCGGCAAGCCGACGGGTTTCGCCCACGGCGCCGACGATCCCGAGCATCCAGTCGATAAGGGGCATGCTGACGAGCATCAGCGCGCCGCTGAGGATGGCGACAATGGCAAGTGCCGATCCGGCAACCCGGCGGGCCTGTTGTGGATCGCCGGCGCCGAGCGCCCGCGAGGTCAATGCCACGGCGGCGATCATCAGGCCGAGAGCGAATGACATGTGGAAATAAAGAACAGTTCCGGCAAATCCGACGGCAGCCGTCAGCATCGGATCGCCAAGAAGCGAAATGTAGAAAAGATTGGCGAAATCGACCAGAAAGATCGAGACGAGCCCGATCGACCCCGTGCCGCACATCACCAGAACGTGACGCATGGTCGATCCGCTGGTGAACCGAGCCTTGGTCTGATTGACGGCCGGTGATGACGACATTGGGGCGAGTTCCAACAGGTTCTGGCGACGGCTGAAACGCCGCGCGGGCAGGGGGTTGATATGACGCGTATCGAAGCTTCGATCAATCGGCCAAAATGCGGCAGACCGCCAAGGCTTGCGGTGGGTCTTGTTTGGCCATAATTATCGTGCATCAAACCACCATGACCGATCAACTCAACCACACCGATCTTACCGAACGGGCAAGTCGCCTCGTCGAGGCCGCGCGCAGGGCCGGCGCCGGCGCGGCCGATGCCGTCTGTGTCCGGGGAATTTCGCTTTCCGTCGACGTCCGTCTTGGCAAGCTAGAGGAGACGCGGCGCGCCGAAGGCGACGATTTCACGCTCCGCGCCTTTGTTGGCAAGCGCTCCGCCGCCGTTTCGGCAAATGTTCTGGCCGATCCGGCCGAACTTGCCGAACGGGCCGTCGCCATGGCTCGTGCCGCGCCGGAAGACCCGTTCACCGGGCTCGCCGATGCCGAAAAACTGGCGCAAACCCTGCCCGACCTCGACCTCATCGATCCCACGGTTCCCTCCGCCGTCGAACTGACCGAAGCCGCCCTTGCCGCCGAGGACGCCTCACGGGCCGTCAAGCACGTTACAAATTCCGGCGGCGCATCGGCGAGTTGGCGCCTTGGCGGCCTTGTACTGGCCACCTCGCACGGCTTTTCCGGCGCCTATTCGGCATCGCGCTTCGGCCTGTCGGCCTCGGCAATCGCTGGGACCGGCACCGAAATGGAGCGTGACTACGAGATGGAGGGGCGAATTCACCAAGCCGATTTGCCCGACCCGGCCGAGATTGGCCGCAAGGCTGGAGAACGTGCCGTCAAGCGTCTGGGACCGCGCCAAATGGCAACCGGCAAGGGCGTCGTCGTGTACGATCCACGCGTTTCCACCGGCCTGATCGGCCATCTCGCCGGCGCCGCCAACGGGGCGGCAATTGCCCGCGGAACCAGCTTCTTGCGTGACAGTCTCGGCACGGCGGTGTTTTTGAGCGATATTTGCGTCAGCGACGATCCGTTGCGCCGGCGCGGACTTGCCTCCCACCCGTTCGATGGAGAAGGGATTGCCGCGGAGCCGCTCGACCTTGTTAAGGACGGTGTTCTTGCCACCTGGATTCTTGACAGCGCCAGCGCCCGCGAACTCGGACTTGTCACAAACGGCCGCGCCGCGCGCGGCGGTAGCGGCACGCGCCCCGGGACGACAAATCTGACGCTTGCGCCGGGAACGATATCGCCGGCCGATCTGATCGCCGAAGCCGACAGCGGCCTTTACGTGACCGAATTGATTGGCCACGGGGCCAATATCATGACCGGGGATTATAGCCGCGGCGCCGCTGGCTATGCCATTGAAAACGGTGCTTTGACGCATCCGGTCAGCGAAATCACAATCGCTGGAAATCTTCTCGACATGTTCAAGCAAATGAAGCCGGCGGATGATCTTGTTTACCGATCATCCGTCAATGCGCCGACTGTTGCGGTCGATGGCCTAACGATCGCTGGGCGTTAAAAAGGGTGGGCGAGGCGGACGACGTCGAGCTACTGGCCGAGATAGCGCGCGAAGCTGGCGCGCTCGCCATGACGTTCTTCCAACAGAATCCGAAATCCTGGGCGAAGGGTGAAACCTCGATCGTCAGTGAAGCCGACCTTGAAGTCGACAATCTCCTCTCGGCGCGCCTGCTCGCGGCGAGGCCGGATTATGGCTGGCTCTCGGAGGAAACGGCCGACGATCCCGCCCGGCTCGATTGTCATCGCGTCTTCGTGGTCGATCCGATCGACGGGACGAGGGGATTTCTTTCCGGCAGTCGGGAGTGGACGATCTCGCTTGCGATTGTCGAGAAGGGCCGTCCGGTCGCGGCGGTATTGTTCGCTCCGGCGCTGGACGCGATGTTCCAGGCAGTCGAAGGAATGGGTGCCCGTCGAGACGGCGGATCGCTACGCGTCTCGCACCGCACGGAGCTTGCCGGTGCCAGTCTTGCCGGCTCTCGCCGCCTTGTTCGCGAAACGCTTGAGATCGCTTCTATCGAGACGGAGTATCACGGGAATATACCATCCTTGGCCTATCAGTTTGCGCTCGTTGCCGCCGGAGAAGTCGATGTGGCGATTGCCCGCCGGGGTGCGTATGATTGGGACCTTGCGGCGGCCGACCTTTTGGTACACGAAGCCGGTGGGCGGCTCGCCGACCTTGACGGCAAGCGGCCCCGCTATAATGCCCTTGATCGGCGACATCCGGTGCTCCTGGCGTCGACGCCGGCGCTTTGCGACGAAATGGCCGCGATCGTCGCCACTGCCGAACTTAGACGATTGGGGTGAAGCCCCCGCTTCAGGCAATATGCGTTTAGATGATAAAAAGAACCGACATGGATAACACCGACGCACCAAAACAGCTTCTCCATCTGGTCTTTGGCGGTGAGCTCGAAAGCCTTGATGAAGTGCGCTTTGCCGATATTTCCACCCTCGATATTGTCGGCGTATTTCCCAACTATCAGACGGCTTACGACGCTTGGAAAGCCAAGGCCCAGGCAACCGTCGACAGGGCTGAAACGCGTTATTTCATTGTCCACCTGCATCGGTTGCTTGATCCGGGGGCAACCGAACCACCGGCAAAAGACGGCTAGACTGGGCGCAGGTAGGCTGATGGCAATAACGGGTACGAAGAGCAAGGCGGGAAGTGCCGGCGGAAAGAAATTGTCGCGCCGTCGGCGTATGGCGCGGCTCGGTGAACAGGTTTTACGTTCGCCGACAACCCAGGCGGTGATCGCCAGCATAATCGCCAATTATCTTAGATTGGTGAATGTCACGAGCCGCCATGTTTTCGATCCTAGCGATCCCTACATCATGCAGGCGTCGCAGGCGCCTGTGATCTTCACGATGTGGCACGGCCAGCATTTCATGCTGCCCTTTGTCCGCCAACACGATCTCGACATTCGCGTGCTGATTTCGCGCCACTTTGACGGTGAAATCAATGCCCGTGTTGCCAATAAACTCGGCATTGGTACGATCCGTGGCTCAAGTGCGCGCACACCCTCGCGGATGATCGAGAAGGGCGCCATCTGGGGATTCATGGAGATGAAGGCGGCACTCGACGAGGGCGCCTTTGTCAGCATGACCGCCGATATTTCGAACTTGGCGCCTCGGAGGGCCGGGCTCGGAATCGTCTCGCTGGCGAAAGTTTCCGGCCGCCCGATTGTTCCGATCGCCTATGCCTCGAGCCGCAGAATTGATGTCACCAGTTGGGATCGAGCAACGATAAACCTGCCGTTCGGCCGCTCCGCCTGCGCGGTTGGCGAACTCATCGAAGTTCCGGCCGACGCCGACGACATTCTCCTCGAATCCAAGCGCCAAGATGTTGAGAATGCGCTCAACGAGGCGACTTCGCGCGCTTATGCGATCGCCGACCGGCGCCATGACTGATGTCCTTGCCATTACGGTCCTTGGCGCATACCGCCTGCTCGGCCGTGTAGCGGTTCCGCTATTGCCGTTCGCCCTGTCGTGGCGTGCGCGGCGCGGCAAGGAGGATCGCGCGCGTCTCGGTGAGCGCTTCGGCCGTGCCAGCGTGCCACGGCCCGCCGGACGGCTCGCTTGGGTTCACGCTGCCAGCGTTGGCGAGACCATTGCGGTTATGCCGCTTGTAAAAAAACTAACCGAATCCGGTTTCGCCGTTGTTTTCACCTCGGTAACCACGACTTCGGCCGGCATTGCCGCAACCCGTCTGCCACCGGGCGCGTGCCACCAGTTCGCGCCGGTCGATGCCCCGCCGCTGGTTGACCGGTTCCTCAATCATTGGCGACCGGACCTGGCCTTGTTTGTCGAGTCCGAGTTATGGCCAACGGCTATCGTCAAGCTGTCGGCTTCGCGCATACCGCAAGTCCTGGTCAATGCGCGGCTTTCCCAACGCTCCTATGGCGGATGGCGGCGTTTCAGCGGCGTTGCCCGATCGTTGTTTGGCCGGATCCCGCTATGCCTCGCGCAAAGTGCGAAGGACGCCGATCGCTACAGGGCACTTGGCGCGCCCCGCGTTGTTGTCACCGGCAATCTCAAATTCGATGTGCCGGCGCCAAATGTCGATGCGAAGGCGCTTGCCCTGTTCCGCGCCGCCACTGCCGAACGGCCGGTATGGGTCGCAGCGAGCACCCATGACGGCGAGGAGACCGTCGTTGCCGAAACCCATCGCGCATTACGCAACAGGTTTCCCGATTTGCTGACGATTATCGTTCCGCGACATCCCGATCGTGGCGAAGCGATTCAGGCGGACCTTGGTGCCTTGGGATTTGGATTAGCACGAAGAAGCCGCACGGATGCGATTGATGCGGGTACAGAAATCTATATCGCCGACACGCTTGACGAACTTGGGTTATTTTATCGCGCCGCGCCGATCGCTTTTCTCGGTGGCTCGCTCATAACCCATGGCGGCCAAAATCCAATCGAACCGCTCCAACTGGCGTGCGCGGTGCTGCACGGACCGCATGTTGAAAATTTCTCCGATATTTACGCGGCGATTGATGGATGCCAGGCGGCGCCGATGATTAGCGATGCACCCAGCCTCGCAAACGCGCTTGCCGCACTTCTGGCTGACCCTGGTGCCGCTAGGGCTCATGCCGAGGCCGTAGCCGTCGCACTGAGGCCGTTTTCAGGTGCTTTGAGCGCAACAATGGTGGAACTTGATCCCTATCTAACACAGGCCGGACGACCGTGAGATCGGCGCCGTCATTCTGGTGGCGCGACCGGCGCAGCCCAATCGCGCTCGGGCTTGCTCCGATTTCGACCCTATACGGCCTTGTTTCCGGTTGGCGCATGAATCGGCCGGCAGGCAAACGGATTTCGGTGCCGGTTGTCTGCGTCGGAAATTTCGTTGTCGGAGGCGCCGGCAAGACGCCGACGGCGATGGCGCTTGCCAGAATCGCGCGTAGCCGCGGCTTGAAACCGGGATTTCTGACCCGCGGTTACGGTGGCGAGGAGGCGGGGCCGCTGATCGTCGATCCCGCGAGTTGTGGGCCTGAGCGGGTCGGCGATGAAGCGCTTCTTTTAGCCGCTATCGCGCCCACTGTGGTCTCGCGAGATAGGCCGCCCGGAGGCGCATTGCTCGCGGCCAACGGTGTCGACTTCATCATCATGGACGATGGATTCCAGAATCCGTCGCTCGCCAAGGATTACTCCTTTGTCGTTGTCGATGCTGAAACGGGTATCGGCAATGGCATGGTGGTTCCGTCTGGGCCGCTGCGGGCCCCGCTCAAGTTCCAGTTTCAGCATGTCGACGCCCTTGTCGTCATCGGCGAGGGCGAAACCGCCGACCCGCTTATCCGTGCCGCGGCGCGGGCCGGTCGGGCGATATTGAGAGCGGAGCTGCAACCGACAAGCATTAAGGATTGGCGCAAGACACCGATTCTCGCTTATGCGGGAATTGGCCGACCAGAGAAGTTTTTTGCCTCGCTTGCCGCGATCCGGGCACCGATAGCCAAGACCATGGCCTTTCCCGATCACCATCGCTACACGGAGATCGATGCGGAGCGACTAATCGCTCACGCCGATGCCGCCGGGCTGCGTCTGGTTACCACGGAAAAAGATATGGCTCGGCTTTCTGGAACGACTGCCGCCGCGGGCCGGCTGCGCGAGCGGTCCGAGGCCTTCGCGGTCAACGTTCGTTTCGAAAACTCGGTGGCGGTTGGCGAAATGGTATTGGAGGTGGCACGCGGTATCGAAACGGCTTCTGGCGCCTGAGATTGGTTAGCGCCGCGTCTCAAGATAGCGCGACAGGGAGGCGACCGCATCGACATAAGGTTCCTGCCGCTCGACGCTCCAATAACGTAGTTCGTCGAGCGGAATTTCACGCTCGGTAACCGTGCAGCGCACGAAAGCGCCCGGGGTGACAATTTGAAAATCACCGTCGAGGTAGCGCAATCGGGCTTCGACACCGCGCCCTGTGGGTTCAATCCGGTTCATCGCTATCCGTCATATTGTGTTGTGGCGACCATAGCCATGTCCTCAATTCGTGCGCAAAGTCATTGCCCGAGCAGGTTTTTCAGGAGATCCACGGCGGGGTCGGCGGGCGGCGTCTCCGTCGTGTCTTGTGGGGCTACGGATTCCGGAGACAAGTCTATGGGTTGCTCCTCGGCCGAGGGTGTCTCTGTCAACAAGCCGTCGGCATTTTGCTCCGGCGGCGGGACAAGATCGAGCGGCGGCTGGTTGGCGGGCGCCAGGGCTGGCTCCGGGGCGGCTGCCGGCGGCGGCGCCGCCGGTTCGGGTGCTGGCTTGCCACCGAATCCGCCAAAGAGCTTGTCTAGACCCTTGGTGGCTTCGTCCATGATTTGGTCCTCAACGCTCTTGTCCTCGCCATCGCCGGATTGCTGCCCGTCGCCACTCTTGCCGCCGAACAGGCCGCCGCCGAGGGCGCGAAGCTGATCCAGTGCCTTCTGCGGGTCCTTCAAAATCCCTTCAATCTCTGGATAAATGCGCGGTTGATCCCAGGAACCTTCAACGCGAATAGGCACCGCGAACCCGTCGAGCTCTTGCGAACCGCTCTGGCCTTCGAGCGTGGCAACGATTTTCGGATCGACACGATAGGCGAGGGTGCGATTTGGAATGTCGGCTGTGCCGGCCCCGGTTACGCGAAGCAGGGGTCCGACCATGACAAGATCGTCATTGGTGAGGATACCATTTGCTATCGTGTAGGTTCCGGAAAGCTGGCTGAAGTCGGTCTTCTCGTTACCCGCCTGCTGCCAGCCGAGCAATGTATCGATGGATAGGCTACGCACCATCTTGGGAATATTGATGCCGCGGATAGCGCCATCGCGGAATTCCATAGCGCCCTTGCCGTTCAGCGCGGCCATCAAAGCCGCCTCGCTGCTGCCGGAGGATCGGACGTCGAAAAACAAGGCCGCGGTCCCTTCGATCCGCGAAAAGTTCGCGGTATCGCCGAGAAATTCAAGCGCGTCGATTCCATCGAGTCGGAAGAACGCGGCGAGCGCCGGCGTCTGCGACGATCCGTCTATCGACAGGGTTCCGACACCGATGCCCGAATAAAGGGCCATTTCGGTAAGTTCGGCGGAGAGCGTGCCATCGGTGATTTTGATTGTCAGATTTGATGGGCCAATTGTGATCTGATCGGCAATAATCTCTTCGGTCTTCAGATTGAGATTCGTATTGATCGCCCGCAACCCGTCGAAGGCGATACGGTCCTTGCTCCAACCGCCGCCAGACCCGTTGGTCGAATTGGCCGGCGCCGGACTGGCCGCCGGACTGCCGTCCTTGCCGCTGGCCACGATATATGGCGTCAGATCGAGCCTCTTCATCGCCAGCCCGGCGGTCAAGTTCGGCGTTGCTCCAAAGGTAAATCTGCCGGTCCCGACACCACTCGATCCGTCGAGGCTGAAGGCCGCTTCTTCGAAGGCAAAATAGTCTTTGGTTAGCGTGACGTTGCCGTCGATTGAAAATGTTTCAAATCCGCCGGCTGATCCCAGCGATTGGGCGAGATCACTCATATGGCCATTGGCGAGTGAGACAAATCCATTGCCGCTCAGATTCTCGACAAGTGCGTCTGACGTTTTGCCCTGCGTGGCAAACTCAATGTCGAGGCCGATCTCGCCGGCGTCGATCGGCAAATCGATCCCGGCAAGTTGGACGAGGCCGGCCGCGTCGAGGCCGTCCATCTTGATATCTCCGCTGATCGCCGGCGCCGCGCCGCTTGAATCGAGGACGATGGTGCCATTGCCAGGGGCGCCGTTCACCGTTGCCGAGCGGATATCAGCGCGTAGTCCGCCGTTAGCAACTTGGATGTCGAGGCCGAGATCAGTCACCGGGACGGCACCGATCAGCAATTCTTTCGCGGAGAAATTGATATTGGCGTCGAAAAGCCCCAGCGCCGAGAAGTCGAGTGGCTCGTCATTGGCTGTATTGGCCGATCCTAGGTTGCCGGCGTCAGCGTCAGCATTGGCGTCGGTTTTGGCGTCTTCGATGAATAGCGCCGTGTCGAGTCGATCCACGGCGATCTTGAGCCCAATCCCCGGTCGTGCCCGGTCAAGCCCAATCGCGGCGCCGCCGCGTGCGCTGATACCACTGAGATCGAGCGAATATTGCTCGACGTTAATTCGGCTGGCATTGACGTCGACCTCGGCGGCGGCCTGGAATTCTCCAAACGCCGGCACGCTTGGCAGGTCGAGCCCGAAGCTTCGCGCGAACTGAACGAATGATTCTCCTTTGGTCTCGATCGTACCGTTGAAAAATGTGTCTCCGGCCAGTGCTGTGCCGGTCATGGTTACCGTGGCGGCGTCCGCGGTCAGGGCCAGCGCGACCGGCACCGATTCGAAGCGTTTCGGATCTGGCCGTTCACCAATTTCAAGCTCGAATGATTGCGAGACGCCAAATCGCGTGAAGCTGCCCTCAATGGTCCCTGCTTCATCGAGCTTTGGGACTTGGATATCGAGGTTTAGCGATTCGATCCGCTCTTCGCTGCCGCTCGACCGGTCGCGCCAGATAAGTGTACCGTCGGCAATCCTCACCCGCCCGATGCTGAGGCGATCGAGTGTCGCGATCGCCTCCGTCGAGGCGTTGTCTTGTGGTGTTGCGATTAGGTCTTCGATGCTTGCTGGCGGCGCCTCAGCCTCTGTTTCAGGAGAGCTCCAATTAGTGCTGCCATCAGCATTGGTTTCAATGAGGACGGAAGGACGGGTGAGGGTAACCCCGTAAATCTCAATATTGCCGGTTACCAATGGCAAGAGGCTTAGACCGAACGATACCGACTCGACGGCAAATGCTTCGCTATCGCTGGCGATGCCGGCAATGCCGACACCTTCGGCCGATAGCCGCGCCGTCGGAAATACGCTGAAGGATATCGGACCATCGATCCGCGTCGCACGGCCGGTTGCGTCCCCGATACGGACGGCGAGCTCGGTACGGATTGTCTCGGCTGACAGGAAGAGCGGTAGGGCAGCCAGGACACCAATTATCACGATAATGAGCGCCAGGAAGGCGATGATAAATTTTCGCAGGGTTAGGCTCCAGTATTGTTGAGACGTCTCGGGTTTGCTTCGCGCCCGTCGTTAGCGACGGCCGAAAAGGCGTTCAATGTCGGCGAGCTTTAATTCAATATATGTCGGCCGGCCGTGATTGCACTCGCTGGCGTTTGGCGTTTCCTCCATTTCGCGCAAAAGTGCGTTCATCTCGTCTGGCTTCATCCGCCGTCCGGCTCTGACCGACCCGTGACAGGCCATTGTCGATGCGAGCCGGTCTATTCGGTCACGAAGGTTTGCCGTGCGATCCCATTCAGCAAGTTCATCGGCGATGTCGCGGATGAGGGCTTCGGCGTCGATAGTGCCGAGCATCGATGGTGTCTCACGGATCACAATCGCGCCCTTGCCGAATTGGTCGAGGACCAGCCCGCAGGTCGCGAGTTCTTCCATCCGCGCGGTGAGGCGGGCTACATCGTCCTCGGGCAATTCGACGATTTCGGGGATAAGCAGGATCTGTCGGGCTATACCGCGCGCGTCAATCGCTTGCTTCAATCGCTCGTAGACGAGGCGTTCATGCGCCGCGTGTTGGTCGACAATGACGACCCCGTCATCAGTCTGCGAAAGAATATAGGTCTCGTGGATTTGCGCCCGCGCGGCGCCGAGAGGGCGGCTTAGATCCTCCGGTGCCGGTTCGGCGTCGTTTCGAATATCGGCCGAAGGGGAAGCCGCCGCGACAAAAGCCGGCTGCGCGGGCTCAGCGAGTTCGACAGCGGCGCCCGAATTCGCGACTGGGTAATATGCATTCCCATAATTTACCGCCGAGGGGCGTTGCGGCCGCAGCCGTCCAGCCGGCCGAAATGCGGCAATCGTTGCTCCGGCGGCGCTTGTCGAGGAGCGTGGACCGCTTGCAGCAAGCGCCTCGCGTATTGCTCCGACGAGGAGGCCACGCACAAGGCCGGGATCACGGAAGCGAACTTCGGCCTTGGCGGGGTGAACATTGACGTCGACCTCGGCTGGATCAATCGACAGAAACAGCGCGGCGACAGGGTAACGGTCCCGTTTGAGAGTGTCGGAATAGGCGGCCCGCAATGCGCCAAGAAGTTGCTTGTCGCGCACCGAGCGGCCATTGACGAAAATATATTGCGAGAGAGAGTTCGAACGATTGAAAGTCGGTAAGCCGACAAACCCCTCGAGGCGAACATCTTCGCGTTCCGCGTCGATCGCGATCGCATTCGTCGAAAAATCTTGGCCAATAATTTGCGACAGACGCGTCAGACGAGCATTTTCGCCTTTTGCGGCTGGGAATTCGAGCGCGGTCCGGACTTCACCGGCCAATGAAAAGCGGATCTCGGGGTGGGCCATGGCCAATCGCTTGACAATATCGGTGATGGCCGATGCCTCGGCCCGTTCGGATTTTAAAAACTTGAGCCTGGCAGGCGTCGCGAAGAAAAGATCGCGGACCTCGACCCGCGTTCCCGCCGATAGGGCCACGGGGTGGATCGGCGATACCCGTCCGCCTTCAACTGTAATCTCGAATGCCTCGCCGGCGCCGGCACGCCGCGAAGCGACAGTAAGTCGCGCCGCGGCGCCGACGGAGGCTAGCGCCTCGCCGCGAAAGCCGAGCGTCTCGATCCGCTCGAGACCGTTCGCGAGCTTCGACGTGCAATGCCGCTCAACCGATAGCGCAAGGTCCTTGGCGCCCATGCCGCCGCCATCGTCGCTGACGCGGACAAGCGCCACGCCGCCGGCGGCAGTCGCGATTTCAATTCGCTCCGCCCCGGCGTCTATCGCGTTCTCGACAAGTTCCTTGACAACACTGGCAGGACGCTCAACCACCTCGCCGGCGGCGATGCGGTTGACCATATCCTCGGCAAGACGGTGGATGGGCATCGACTCACCTCCTCCGTCCAGAGTCTGACGGATTTGATGCGCCCGGGAAACCCCTGCATGGATTTAGCCGAGTTCCTATGTAGCAGGCTTCCGTTCGACTTCAGACGAGTGCATTGCCGAGGGTATCTCAAGAAAGTCCGCACAGGCGCGACCTACATCTTTGACCGGTTTTTCCGCTCCTGGCATCGTTGCCCAATCACCCCGTTCCAAATATGAACCCTGGCCGAAGGAAGATTGCGCTTCCATAGAAACCGTATTTTTCTTTACATCAGGGTCGTTATTGAACTGGTCCCGGCAAATTTCCGACAGTACTACGATGCCTGCCTGGGATCAGACGGGTGCATTGCCGCGGGTATTTCAAGCAATTTTGCGCAAGAGCGACCCACGTCTTTAACTGGTTTTTCGGCTCCTGGCATCGTGGCCCAGCCACCCCTTTCGAGAAAAGCACCTTGGCCGAAGGAAGATTGAGCCTTCATTGAAACCAAATTTTTCTCGACATTAGGGTCGTTATCGAACTGGTCCTTGCAAATTTCCGCCAGCACTACGATGACCGCGGCGTCCGATGCCTTCTTCGCGTCTTTCGCGGCTACGCTGCCTGGCGTCCAGCCAAACACGAGGAAACCTAACAATGTAATTATCATGGCTCCGGAGGCCACTGCCACAGCCATTGGCTTCCATTCAAGGTCTTGTTTCACGAATCTTGCCTTTCATTGCGGATAGAAAATCTCATATATGATTGTATCATAACATGCGAGTTCGGGTTCCAAACTAATTTCCGGACCTGTGGTTGCGCAAGGGGTCCACGCCGTTTTTTGCGATACTCCAAGCAACCTCAGCAATTGGTTTGATCTGCGCCGCCATCGCCGGCGCCAGAGGATTGGTCGCCGTACCCTCGCGCACACGAGCGAGGATTCCCTGCAGGATAGCCGCGATACGAAAGAAATTATACGCAAGGTAAAAATCGAGGGCCGGCCGGACATTAAAGCCAGTCTGCGCCTCGTAGTCGGCGATGACGTCCTCCATTGTCGGGATGCCAAGTGCGTCCAGGTCGATATCGACAATCGATCCTATCCCGGCGCTGGAACCGGCCGGCGGCATTTTCCATTGCATTAAAAAATATGTGAAATCGGCGATCGGGTCGCCAAGCGTCGAGAGTTCCCAGTCGATGATGGCGCGGATTGTCGCATGGCCGGGCGCCAGGATAATGTTGTCGAGGCGGAAGTCGCCATGGACAATCGCAACGCAATTCTGCGGGGGAACGTTTGCCGGCAGCCATTCCATGAGGCGATCCATTTCGCCGATTTCGGCGGTGCGCGAGGCCCGGTATTGCTCGGACCAACGATCAATTTGTCGCGCCACATAGTTTTTTCCGCGGCCGAAATCGGCGAGGCCAAGCGCCGTCGGATCGAGAGTGTGAAGACCGGCAAGCGATGTCGTCATCGCATCGTAAACGGCCGTTCGCTCGGCGCGATCGGCATCAGGCATTGCCGGCACCCAGACGACACGCCCTTTAACGCAGTCCATGATGTAGAATGCGGTTCCGATAACGCTCGGGTCCTCGCAGAGACAGTGGACTTTCGGCACCGGGAAATTTGCCCCGGCGAGCGCCCGCATGACTCGGAATTCGCGTTCAATCGCATGTGCCGAGGGCAGGAGCTTTCCTGGCGGCTTGCGGCGTAAGACATAATCGCCAGATTTGGCGAGGACTTGGTAGGTCGGGTTGGATTGTCCACCGTTGAACTGGCGAATGGAGAGGGGACCGCTAAAACCCTCGAATTGCCGCTCAAGGTATCCGGCAAGGCGGATTGGATCGATCTCAAGTCCGGGCGAGGGCGCGCGTGTTCCCGTAAAGGCTTCCTGACGATCCAATGATTTCCCGGTCATTGACGTTCGGCCACAAGCTGTCCGATGTCACTACGACAGAAGCCGTCGGGCCAGTCGAGCCGGCCGATGGCTTCATAAGCACGCTTGCGCGCCTCGCCGATCGAGCCCCCGCGTGCCGTAACATTGAGAACGCGCCCGCCGGCGGAAACCAGCTTGCCCTCGCTGGTCGCCGTCCCGGCATGGAATACCATAATGTTTTCCAGCGCTTCGAGGTTGGCGATGCCATTTATCTCGGAGCCTTTCTGGTAAGCGCCGGGATAGCCGGTCGACGCCATGACGACCGTTAGCGCCGCCTCATTGCTCCATTGAGGAGAGATCGCGTTGAGCTTGCCTTCGGCGGTCGCGACAAGCAGCTCGAGAAGATCGCTTTCAAGCCGCATCATCATTGCCTGGGTTTCAGGGTCGCCAAAACGCACATTGTATTCGATAAGTTGAGGCCCAGTTGAGGTCAGCATCAGGCCGGCGTAAAGGACGCCTTTATATGGCGTTCCGCGCCGGGCCATTGTCGCGATTGTCGGGTGAATGATTTGGCTCAAGGTCTGTTCGACGAGTGCCGGCGTCATCGCCGGCGCCGGAGAATAGGCGCCCATGCCGCCAGTGTTTGGGCCGGTATCGCCGTCGCCGACGCGTTTATGGTCCTGCGCCGCCAGCAGCGGCAACACGGTCGTCCCGTCCGACAGTGCGAAGAAACTTGCTTCCTCACCCTCAAGAAACGCCTCGACAACCACCGAGGCTCCGGCCGCGCCATAGGCACCGGAAAAGCACGCATCGATCGCGGCCAGGGCATCCTCAAGGTTTGTTGCAACGGTGACACCCTTGCCCGCGGCAAGGCCGTCAGCCTTGATGACGATCGGCGCGCCGCAGGCCCGGACATACGCATTTGCCTCATCGGCGGCGTCAAACTGCCGGTACGCTGCGGTTGGGATACCAGCCTCGGCGCATAGTTCCTTGGTAAAGGCCTTTGACCCTTCAAGCCGTGCCGCCGCCGCATTTGGCCCGAATGCGGCGATACCAGCCTCGGTGAGATCGTCGACAAGACCGGCAACAAGGGGTGCCTCCGGCCCGACAACAACCAGATCGATGCCCTCCGAGCGACAGAATTCGATGACGGCGGCATGGTCCGAGGGATCGAGTGCGACAATTTCCGCGCATTCACCGATACCCGGATTGCCGGGCGCCGCGAAAAGGCGGGTGAGCCGCGCGGATTGAGCAATTTTCCAGGCAAGGGCGTGCTCGCGCCCACCTGACCCGATAAGAAAAACCTTCATGCCGTGTCCGTCGCGCCGGTGATCCGTGGGCGCGCTTACCAAGCGCCGGGCAATGTGTCTATACGACAGGCCCTCTTCAGCTTATTACCGGCAGTCGAATTGCGAGGATCCGGCATGACAGTCGAGAACGGTAGTGAAGGAACGGTCTCAGATGCCCCGCGCGGCAATTGGGTCGATCGACTTTTGCCGGGTCGGGCGCGGCCTTACGCGCGATTAGCCCGTCTCGACCGGCCGATCGGCTGGTGGCTGTTACTCTTGCCATGCTGGTGGTCCGCGGCGCTTGCCGCCAATTGGGTCCAAACGCCGTTTCCCCACCCGGCTCACCTTATTCTGTTTTTCATCGGCGCGATTGTCATGCGCGGTGCCGGCTGTACCTATAACGACATCGTTGACCGCAAGATTGACGCCGAGGTCGCCCGTACCCGCTCGCGTCCAATTCCCAGCGGCCAGGTCGGCGTTCCCGCCGCAATTTTGTTTCTTGTCGTCCTAGCGCTGTTCGGCCTCGCCGTCCTTATTCAGTTCGATCCTTTTACAATCCTGCTTGGCGTCGCTTCGCTGGCCACGATTGTGATTTATCCATTTTTGAAGCGCTTCACCAATTGGCCGCAAATCGGCCTCGGGATTGCGTTTTCCTGGGGGGCGTTGATGGGCTGGTCGGCGCTTCTAGGGGACCTCGCCTGGCCGCCATTCATTCTCTATCTGGGCTGTATTTTCTGGGTGATCGGCTACGACACGATCTATGCGTTGCAGGACAAAGAGGATGATGCGCTCGCCGGCGTTCGCTCGACGGCGCGGCTGTTCGGCGCGCGGGCGAAACGGCTGATCGCATTCTCCTATGCTTGTGCCACCATCCTCTTCGCGGTGTCGTTTTGGATGGCGGAGGCCGAGATCATTGCTTTCGTCGGCCTCGGTCTCGGTGCGGCCCACCTCGGCTGGCAGGTCGCAACCCTCGAGGCAGAAAATCCCGAGCGTTGCCTGAAGATTTTTCGATCCAATCGCGACTATGGCTGGATCATTTTCTTGGGAATTGTCATTGACGGGATAGCGACGGCGCGCTGGGATTTCTAGTTCCGCGCGATAATTTCGTGGCCGTCGAGAAACTCGAGCTTATCGGCGCGACCGGTTTTCCGTCTCGTCAGAAACCGTGGCCTTCGTTTGGCGAAGAAAGAATGACGCCGACGCGGCTTGGGCGCTTGCAGGATTGTCGGATTGGTCCGGTCTGCGGGCATGACAATAGTTCCATCCTGTTCGACGAGGAGAAGCGGCAGGCCGAGAATCTGTCCCCATGCGTGCCAGTCGGCGGCGACTTCGGCAGGATCTTTGGCGATCATCAGCGGCAGGCTGAGCGCCGGGTCGCGGTGCATCAGCTCAACGAAAACTTCAATATCGCCGGACTGACCAATCGGCTTCATGCGCACGGCGACGCCTTCAAATATTTTATACGGAATTCGAACGGTCAGCGGCGTGCCCATCGGCGACAATTGCTGAACGATCGCCTGTTCGTGGTCGAGAATGATGGTGGCCTTGGCCCGCGTTGCTGTGCTGCCGAGAGTGGTCGAATAACGCACCGGCAAATTTCGTGGGTCGAGCCTGAATGACCGACCGGATCCGACCGATGTTTCGCCGGCCACTGCTGTTTGATGCCTCAAAACGCTCTCCTGGATCCGATTTTTTGTGGACCTCTTCCGTGCCTCGACAATGCCATGGAGCGCTTGGCGTCGGCTTAACAGGTTCGGTTAACATTGAGTGATTTCAAGAAAGGGTTAGCGGCAGGTCACCGAAAAGTTCACAAAACCTTTCCGGGATTGAGGATGCCGTTCGGATCGAGCGTCGCTTTGATCTTTCGCATTAGATCGAGTTCGATCGCGCTTTTGAATTGCGGCAGGAGATGGCGCTTGAGCTGGCCGATACCGTGCTCGGCCGAGATCGATCCGCCAAGCTCGCCGACAATTTCGTGGACCGCGGCATTTACCTCCATCCACCGATCAAGGAAGGCCGACTTATCCATATCGATCGGCTGAGTGAAATTGAAATGGATGTTACCGTCGCCAATATGGCCGAAGGGAACTGGGCGTGTGCCAGGGATCATAGCAACAACGCGGGCGCTGCCGCGGGCGATTAGTTCGGGGATAGAATCCAACGGTACCGAAACGTCATGCTTGATCGAGCCGCCTTCAAAGCCCTGGACATTCGGCAGGCCGTGACGAATGTGCCAGATCGCCTGCGCTTGTTCGACTGTCTCGGCGCGGGCGCCATCTTCAATGAGGCCGGCTTCCGACCCGTCGATAAAGATCGCTTCGATGAGGTCGCTGGCCTCGGCGTCGGAGCGCCCTGACGAGATTTCGACGAGGGCGTACCAATCGTGGTGACCGGCCAGCGGATCGCGAGAGCCAGGAAGATGGCGAAGCACGAATTCGACGCCAAGCCGCGACATCAGCTCGAATGAGGTGAGCGACGGGCCGGCAATCGCGCGCGCCCGTTGGAAAAGCTCTAGCGCCGCCTTAGGGCTTGCAAGGCCAATCAATGCAGTGCCGGTGCCGCGCGGATTTGGGAAAAGCTTCAGAGCCGCAGCGGTGATGATACCGAGCGTCCCTTCAGAACCAACGAAAAGGTTCTTGAGGTCATAACCGGTATTGTCCTTACGCAATGTCCGTAGGCCATTCCAGACTTCACCCGAGGCGAGTACGACTTCGAGCCCAAGAACCAGCTCGCGCGTATTGCCATAGGCAAGAACGGCTGTGCCGCCTGCATTGGTCGCGAGATTGCCGCCGATCTCGCATGAGCCTTCGGCGGCAAGCGACAGGGGAAAGAGGCGGTCGACTGATTTGGCGGCGGCCTGCGCATCGAGCAGAATAACGCCGGCTTCGACAATCATCGCGTTGGCGGCGGGGTCGAGCGAGCGAACTTTATCGAGCCGCGAGAGAGAGACGATAATCCCAGTGCCACTTGAATCGGGAACCTGACCACCAACCAGCCCGGTATTGCCTCCTTGCGGGACAATCGGCGTATGAGTCTGGTTGGCGAGCCTGGCGATTGCCGCGACTTCATCGACGGTACCCGGCCGTAGCACCATAGCCGCTTTTCCGTAAAACTTGTCGCGAGGCTCGGTAAGATAGGGCACCATGTCATTCGCCTCACGCAGCGAATAGCGCGCACCGACAATGTCGGTGAAACGGTCAATCAAACCGCTGTCCGGCGGCATCGATCGCGTGGGTTCAGTATCCATGGAACTGGATACTAGGTTGTCGGATGACTGGCGTCGAGACATGGTGCCAATGCGTGAATCCACGACAATTTTTCGGTGGCATTTGTTGCGTTCATCAAGGCGGCGGCCGGTTTCCTGGTCGCGGTGCCGACTATCCCTTGAGTTGATTGCAATGCGCGCTGCTTGTCGGCGTCTGCACCCTGTGCGATAGGAAGCGGCGTCTCCGTCGCGAAAGGTGATTGAAGCCATGGCCGCTAATGGTGCGTTGATGCAGGGCAAGCGCGGCCTCGTCATGGGCATTGCCAATAATCGGTCAATCGCCTGGGGAATCGCCAAGGCCTGCTGGGACCAGGGCGCCGAGCTGGCGCTTACCTACCAGGGTGAGGCCTTCAAAAAACGTGTCGAACCGCTTGCCGCCGAGCTTGACGCCCACGTCGTCGGCCATTGCGACGTAACCGATTCGGCAACCCTTGACGCGGTCTTTGCCGAAGTCGGGCGGCTATGGGGCGGCCTTGATTTCCTTGTCCATGCGATTGCCTTCTCCGACAAGGATCAGCTCGATGGCCGCTATGTCGACACGACTGAAGAGAATTTCTCCAACACGCTGCTCATCTCCTGCTATTCGCTGACCGCCATTATCCAGCGTGCCGAAAAGCTGATGACCAATGGCGGTTCGGTTTTGACGCTGACTTACTACGGCGCCGAGAAAGTGATGCCGCACTACAATGTCATGGGTGTTGCCAAGGCGGCACTAGAGGCGAGCGTGCGCTATCTGGCGGTTGATCTCGGCGGCAAGGGAATAAGAGTGAATGGGCTTTCCGCCGGGCCGATAAAGACGCTCGCGGCATCGGGCATTGGCGACTTTCGCTACATTCTTAAATGGAACGAGCTGAATGCCCCGCTGAAGCGAACGGTTGCCATCGAAGAAGTAGGCGATGCCGCGCTCTACCTTCTCTCGGACCTCTCGCGCGCGGTGACCGGCGAGATTCATCACGTCGATTCCGGCTATCATGTCGTCGGCATGAAGGCGGTTGACGCGCCTGATATCGCGACGGTCAAGGACTGATTTTTTCGTTGTCCGCGATGAACCGCCGGCCCAAAGCTGCGCACCCCCTGGTCTTCATTCGACACGGCGAGACCGCCTGGAACGCCGAAGGCCGGCTCCAGGGCCAGCGTGATATCCCCCTGAATGACAAGGGCCGCACCCAGGCCCGACGCAACGGCGCCGCGATCGCCAAGAATTTCGTTGAAGTTGGAAAGTTTGATTTCGTTGCAAGCCCACTCGGGCGAGCCCGCGAAACCATGGAAATAATCCGCGCTGCACTTGGTCTCGATCCGCTCGCCTATCGCCTCGATGAAAAGCTCATGGAGATTTCATACGGGCAATGGGAGGGGTTTACCGGCGAGGAACTGGGCGTTCGCAGCCCCGGTATTGTCGCCGAGCGTGAGGCCAATAAATGGGAGTTTGAGCCGCCCGGCGGTGAGAGCTACATGCGTCTTTCGGATCGGGTCGGTGAATGGCTGGTGACCCTTGATCGGCCGACCCTGGCGGTTGCCCATGGTGGCGTCGGGCGGGTCCTGCGGGCAAGGCTTCTCGGCGTCGACCCGTTTGAGGCAGTTTCGCGCCTTTTCCCGCAGGACAAGGCTTTCCACTGGGTGGATGGCACCGAAGCCTTGATTTGACCGCGATTTGCCGCCCCGGTCGCGCCCGGATGCGATGTCGACAATGCCAATCTTGAGGGCGCCGGCCGTGGAATTCCCATGATCGAGCCTCGCCGGAAGCTTCTGCCGTTTGACGACCGGCCACCGTCCTCCTAGAACGGCGGCGGTTCCTTATCGTTTATCCGCTGTAGCTTTGATGTCGCACAACACTTTCGGCCATCTTTTCCGCGTCACTACCTGGGGCGAAAGCCATGGGAGCGCGATCGGTTGCGTGGTTGACGGCTGCCCGCCAAAGATTGCGATCTCCGAGGCCGAAATCCAGAAATATATGGACAAACGCCGCCCCGGGCAGTCGCGTTTCACGACCCAGCGACGCGAACCCGACGCGGTGAAGATCCTTTCGGGCGTTTTTGAAGACGAAACCAGTGGCAGACTCCTAACGACCGGCACGCCGATCTCACTGATGATCGAGAATGTCGACGCGCGCTCGAAAGACTATTCCGACATCAAGGAGAACTATCGCCCGGGCCATGCCGACTTCACCTATCAGGAAAAATACGGCATTCGCGACTGGCGCGGCAGCGGTCGCGCCTCGGCCCGCGAGACCGCGACCCGCGTCGCAGCCGGCGCCATTGCAAGACAAATTATTCCGGGCGTGACAGTGCGTGGCGCGCTCGTCCAGATCGGGCCGCACGCAGTCGACCGGTCGGCTTGGGACTGGGAGGAGATCGATAGGAATCCATTTTTCTGCCCGGACGCGAAAGCCGCAGCGCTTTGGGCCGACTATCTCGACGATATCCGCAAGCGCGGTTCTTCGATTGGCGCGGTGATTGAGATTGTCGCCGAGGGCGTTCCGGCGGGCCTCGGGGCACCGATATATGGAAAGCTCGATCAGGACATCGCCAGCGCATTGATGTCGATCAACGCGGTCAAAGGCGTCGAGATTGGTGCCGGTTTCGGCGCGGCGAGCCTTACCGGTGAGGAGAACGCCGACGAGATGCGCAGTGGCAATGAAGGGCATCCGGTGTTTCTGTCGAACAATGCCGGCGGGATACTTGGCGGTATTTCAACTGGTCAGCCGGTTGTTGCCCGCTTCGCCGTCAAGCCGACCTCGTCGATATTGACGCCACGTAGAACCGTCAACCAGGCCGGCGCGGAGACTGAGGTTTCGACCAAGGGACGCCATGACCCGTGCGTCGGCATTCGCGCGGTGCCGATCGGCGAGGCGATGATGGCATGTGTCCTTGCCGACCATTATCTCAGGCATCGGGCCCAAATAGGCGGATAGGCACAGTGGATTATAGAGAAGCAGGCATTTTATGATGACGACCGACATGCAGCGGGTGGTCGACGCCGTCCGTGCCTTTGAGCGGGGCGAGATTGTCGTCGTCACCGACGATGACGACCGCGAAAACGAGGGCGACCTGATTCTCGCCGCCGAACATGCGACGTCGGAGAAAGTCGCATTCGTCATCCGTCATACCAGTGGCATCGTTTGTGCCCCGGTGACCCGTGATGCGGCGCGTCGGCTACAATTGCAGCCGATGGTCGCCGACAATGACGCGCCGCACGGCACCGCCTTTACCGTTTCCGTCGACTTTCGTCACGACACAACGACCGGCATCTCCGCCGAAGAGCGCTGCAACACTGTGCGCGCACTTGCCAACCCCAATGCCGGGGCTGGCGATTTTGTTCGTCCGGGCCATGTCTTTCCTTTGATCGCGCGTGAAGGCGGCGTCCTCATGCGTTCCGGTCACACGGAAGCTTGCGTCGATCTTTGCAGGCTCGCCGGGCTGAAGCAGGTCGGTGTCCTTGCCGAACTGGTCAATGATGATGGCACAGTCAAACGCGGTGCTGACATTGCTGCCTTCTCCGCTGAGCACGCGTTGAGGATTGTCTCGGTCGCCGACCTCATTGCCTATCGCCAGCGCAATGAGCGGCTCGTCGAGCGTGTCGCAGAATTCCCAATCGAGACCCATGCCGGCCCGGCCCATGCCATCGCCTATCGAACCGAATGGGATTCCATGCAGCATCTCGCGATTGTTTTTGGCGATATTCGCAACGGTCGCGACGTTCCCGTGCGCCTTCATCTGGAAGCGGTCGTCGACGATGTGTTTGGTGCTCAAAGCGGTCTTGATCGGATAATCGAACGCCTTGCCGAGGCGGGTAGTGGGGTTATCGTCTATCTTCGCGAGGGTGCCGTCGGTGTTGCCCGCACTGGCAGCCGGCCGAGAGACGCAATGGTCGCTGGCGATGATCTTCACGAATCGGCCGCGTTACGGGACGCTGAATGGCGCGAGATTGGCCTTGGCGCCCAGATTCTCCGCGATCTTGGCGTCACCTCGATCCGCCTTTTGGCCAGTCGCGAGCGCCGATATGTCGGGCTTGACGGATTCGGCATCGCAATCGAGGCAACCGAAATCATCGATCACTGATTGCTCAGCGTTCGAACGTCGCGATGACCTCGATCTCTGCCGAAAACAGAAACTGGTCGATCGGCAGAACGCGGACAAGCCGGTAGCCGCCATCGATCAGGATACGGGCGTCGCGGGCAAGCGTCGACGGATTGCACGAGATGGCAACGATTTTGGTGACGTTGGAGGCGGCGATCGCCTCGGCTTGTGCCCTGGCTCCGGCGGCGGGTGGATCGAAAATGACGGCGCCAAATTGATTGAGTTCGGTTGCGGCAAGGGGATTTTGGAACAGATCGCGCTTGCGTGGCGTTACCCGTTTCAGCCGGCTTGTGTAATGGGCGGCTGATTCTATTGCCGCGAGGAGTTGCGCGCTACTCTCGACCGCAGTCACCGGCGCCCGTCGCGCCAGACGCAGGGTGAAGGTCCCGATTCCGGCGAAGAGATCGGCGACCGGCGTCGCCTCTCCAATATGATCGGCGAGCGCGTCGGCGAGCGCCGCTTCGGCCGCCGCCGTTGCCTGAAGAAATCCACCGGGTATCGGCAGCAACATAGCCTCGCCGGCACGAATTTCCGGCCGGCGATTGACGAATATCTGATTGCCGTCGATCGTCAGCCGGGCAAGAGCCGCATCAACAGCAATCCGACCGAGCACCTCGAGTTCGGTACGGCCGATGCGGCCCGCGCCTTCAATGGCGATATCGATCCCGTTATCGGCAGCAACTACGATTACGCGCGCTGGCCGGCCTCGTTTAAGCGACAGATTTGCGATTTCGACGAATGTCCCCAGCTTTGCGACGATCGCCGGCACGAGAACCGGACATTCCTCGATAGAGACAATTTCGTTGGTGCCCTTGCGATGCAGGCCAAGGATGACATTTTTTGCTGTCTTGACCGCCGAAAAGACGGCGCGCCGGCGACTATTCTCGGCCGTCGAAACGATTTGTTCGACTTGCGCTTCTATACCGCGTCGCGCAAAGGACTCAGCAACGATATTGCGCTTCCAGGCAAGATAGGCGGCCCGTTCCATGTGTTGCAGCGCGCAGCCGCCGCAAGCGCCGAAATGCCGGCATATCGGTTCACTGCGATCGGCGCTCGCAGAAACAACCTTTAGCGGCCGCCCGCGCCCGTCCTTGCGTTCAATCTCGACAGTCTCGCCAGGCAGCGTCAATGGAACATAGACGCGGCCGCCAGTTGCCTCGGCGATCCCGTCGCCGCCATGACCGAGCTCGATGATCTCGACAGTTTCAGCCACGCCGCGCGCCGAGCAGATATTCGTGGTTGCCGCTACCTCCCTCGATCGGCGAGTCGATAATGCCGTCGACGATCCAGCCGATATCCTCCTCCATCCACCGCGCGATTGAATTGGCCGCGGCGCGTCCAATCTCGCTATCGCGAACAATTCCGCCTTTGCCGATGTGATCCCGGCCAACTTCGAATTGCGGCTTCACCAGAAATATCCCCCACGCATGGTCACTGGCCAGCGCCAATGCCGGCGGCAAGGCCAGCCTCAGCGAGATAAAACTCACATCGGCGGTGATGGCGCGAACCGGTTCGCCAATCGAAGCAGGCTTCAAATCGCGGGCGTTGGCACCCTCGAGATTGACCACGCGCGGATCGGCGGCAAGCCGCTGGTGAAGCTGCCCGTGCCCGACATCTAGGCTAAAAACCCTGAGGGCACCACACTCGAGGAGAACTTCGGTAAAACCGCCGGTCGACGCGCCGATATCGAGCGCCGTGGTGCCATTGGCCGAATAACCGAAATGGTCGAGAGCAGCGACGAGCTTTAGGGCGGCGCGCGAGACATAGGCAATAACCGGGTCGCTGATCTCCAGGCGCATATGCGAAGAAACCGCGAGCGAGGGCTTGCCCGTCGCCACGCCATCAACGGTTACGTGGCCGCGCAGAATAGCATCGCGGGCCCGCGCCCGGCTCGGCGCAAGGCCAATCTCAACAAGCGCATTGTCGAGGCGCATCGCGCGTTTTACCCTAGGTTTGGAGCGGGGCATGGCGAAAGCATACCGCGACCATCATCAGGCGTCGAATAGCACGATTGCTAACCGGGAGCTGCGCTCAGGCCCGCTGGGTCGACACCGGAATGTCCGGCTCGTCCCGTCCAAGCGCCTTGAATACTGTGGAAACGATACCGGCAGCGTCGAGGCCAGAAGCTTGGTACATGACTTCCGGTTTGTCTTGCTCGACGAAGCGATCGGGCAATGTCAGGCAGCGCAATTTGAGCCCATGATCGAGCCCCCCGGCGTTTGCCAGATGATGCAGCACTTGAGATCCGAAACCGCCGCTCGCGCCTTCCTCGACGGTGACCAGGACCTCATGTTCCCGAGCCAGCCGACCGATCAGGTCAATGTCGAGCGGCTTGGCAAAACGCGCGTCGGCGACCGTTGCCGGCAAACCAAAAGTGTCAAGATCTTCGGCGGCATTGAGGCATTCCCGTAGCCGCGTACCGAAGGAAAGAAGGGCAATTTTACCGCCTTGGCGTAGGATACGCCCACGTCCGATTTCAAGGGGTGTCCCTTCATTCGGCATGTCAACGCCGACACCTTCGCCGCGCGGATAACGAAATGCCGATGGGCGGTCGTCAAGCGTGGCGGCGGTGGCGACCATATGGACAAGCTCTGCCTCGTCGGCCGCCGCCATCACGACGAAACCCGGCAGGCAGGCGAGATAATTCGTGTCGAAGGATCCGGCGTGGGTCGGTCCGTCGGCGCCGACCAAGCCGGCCCGGTCAATGGCGAAACGCACCGGCAGGCTCTGGATCGCCACATCGTGGACGATTTGATCGTAACCGCGCTGCAGGAATGTCGAGTAGATCGCGACAAAGGGCTTGAAGCCTTCCGCGGCAAGGCCGGCGGCAAAGGTCACCGCGTGCTGCTCGGCGATGCCAACATCGAATGTGCGCGCCGGAAATTCTTTTGCGAAGAGATCGAGGCCAGTTCCGGCGGGCATGGCCGCTGTAACGGCGACAATGCGTTCGTTCTTCTTGCCTTCGTCGATCAGGGCCTCGGCAAAGACCTTAGTATAGGAGGGCGCGTTGGCGCCGCTCTTCGATTGCTTGCCGGTAACAACGTCGAACTTGGCGACGCCATGATATTTGTCGCGAGCCTCCTCGGCGGGAGCGTAGCCCTTGCCTTTTTGGGTCACGACGTGAACGAGAATGGGGCCATTGCGCATATTGCGGACATTCTTGAGCACCGGCAGAAGGTGATCGACATTGTGTCCGTCGATCGGACCGACATAGTAAAATCCGAGCTCCTCGAAGAGTGTCCCGCCGGTCCAAAAGCTCCGCGCGAACTCCTCGGTCATGCGCGCCTTTTCCCGGAAATAACGCGGAAGCAGTTCGGCGACGCGTTTGCCAACTCTGCGCAACCGTCGATAGGTGCGGCCGGAGACGAGTCTCGCCAAATAGGCCGACATGGCGCCGACCGGCGGCGCGATCGACATGTCGTTATCGTTGAGAATGACGATGAGGCGCGAATTCATCGCCCCGGCATTGTTCATCGCCTCATAGGCCATTCCGGCCGACATCGCGCCGTCACCAATGACGCAAATGACAGCGTTTTCTCTCTCTTCGAGGTCGCGGGCGACAGCCATACCGAGGCCGGCCGAGATCGAAGTCGCGGCGTGGGCGGCGCCGAAGGGGTCGTAATCGCTCTCGGCCCGCCGCGTAAAGCCCGAAAGGCCACCACCTTGACGCAGCGTGCGGATGCGATCTCGTCTTCCGGTCAGGATCTTGTGAGGATAGGCCTGGTGACCGACATCAAAGATGAGCCGGTCACGGGGCGTGTCGAATATATAGTGGAGCGCGACAGTAAGTTCGACGACACCGAGGCCGGCACCAAGATGCCCACCGGTGACCGAAACGGCGGAAATTGTTTCCTGGCGAAGCTCGTCGGCGACTTGGCGGAGGCTCGATTCAGGCAATTTCCGGAGTTCGTCCGGGGAATTGATGCTGTCTAGAAGTGGTGTCACCGAACGGTCTGTCACTGGATGCGGCCTGTGGGGCTTTGGATGAACCGTCACCGATACATCAGGGCCTCGGGGCGCGCAATGCGAGCCCCGGATTCGGGTATTGAACTTGAGCGCCGCCCGGCAAGCGCTAAAGAGCAATGCGGCGGGAAAGGAGACTTATCCGGCGTCGAGCGGCTCGGTACCAATCGCCTTGCCGTCGCCGCCGACGCGTATTTTTTCGACCCGCGCCTCAGCCTCGCCAAGCAGCTTGTCGCAGTGCTTTTTGAGGGCCTCGCCACGTTCGTAGATCGTAATCGATTCAGCCAGGGGTACATCGCCCCGCTCGAGCTTGCCGACGATCTCTTCGAGTTCGGCAAGCGCTTTCTCGAAAGTGAGGTTGCCAACGGGTTTTGGCGCAGTGGCTGGCATCGGCGGTGCTCCTGGTAGATCCTATTTTCGGCGATCCGCCGTCTTGTTGCAACCGACGACCGCGGTCACGCTTGCATCAGCGCCGCAACATGGGCCGCGACGGAGGCCGAAACCGCTTCGAGGTCGTAGCCGCCCTCCAACAAGCTGACGATACGGCCCTCACAATGGCGCCGCGCCACCGCCATTAATTCTTCTGTCGCCCAGGTGAAGTCACTCTCTTCGAGATTGATCGCCGCCAAGGGGTCGCGTCGGTGGGCATCGAAGCCGGCCGATATGACGATAAGGTCGGGTGCGAACGCGTTTACCGCGGGGACAATAAGGCCGGCGAAGGCCTGCCGGAACGCTTTGCTGCCGGCGCCCGACGACAGCGGCGCGTTGATGATGTTGCCGACCCCGGTTTCGGATGGCGCGCCGGTGCCTGGAAAGAGCGGCATCTGGTGCGTCGATGCATATAGGATCGAGGGATCCGACCAGACGATTTCCTGTGTGCCATTGCCGTGATGAACGTCCCAGTCGACGATTGCGACGCGCTCCGCCCCGTGGGCTTGTTGAGCGTGCCGGGCGGCGATGACGGCATTGTTGAAAATGCAAAAACCCATCGCGCGGTCGCTCTCGGCGTGATGGCCGGGCGGGCGCATCGCACAAAAGGCGTTGGCGAGCCGAGTACCCATCACCTCGTCGACGGCCAGGCACGCGGCGCCTGCGGCGTGAAGCACCGCGACTAGGCTCTTGGGTGAGATGAAGGTGTCGGCGTCGAGATATGCGAACCCCTCGGTTGGAATGCTGCCGCCGATCAGATCGACATAGGCACTGTCATGCGCGATTTTCGCGATAGCCAGTTCGGCCGCGGGCGCCTCGCGCCGATCGAGCCCGTCAAAACGCGCCTCGGAAAGCGCCTCGGCGATCGCCCGTAATCTATCGGGTCGCTCAGGATGGCCCGGAGGCGCAAGATGCTCCAGGAATATTGGATGATGCAGGTAGAGTGTGGTCAAGTCGGCGCTTTCTCCGGTTGATTCATGACCGGCGTGAAACTCGGGTCAAACTGCCGTGATGATCAGCGTTGGCGATTGATGAACGCCTGGAGCGCGTCTCGCGCGGCCGGCGAGCGCATAAGCTCGGTGAAACTCTCCGTCTCTTTTACAATCCTCTGGGCGACGTCCAGGCGTTCGCCGCGCATGAACCGCAAAGCCGTACGAACCGCCTCCGGCGGCTTGGCGGCGATTGCCCGGGCTGCCGCCACGGCGATAGGTTCGACATCTTCCGCCGCGACAACTTTGTTGACGAAACCGGCCTGGTAAGCGCGTTGAGCATTGAATTGCTCGCCCATGACGAGGAGCTCGAATGCCCGCTGATAGCCCATCAACTGCGGAGCGAGGAGGGTCGATGCCGCCTCTGGGACCAAGCCGAGGTCGACGAACGGCGCGGAAAAAGTCGACCATTCGCTGGCGACGAAATAGTCGCAATGAAAAAGGAGGGCTGCGCCAATCCCGACGGCGAGCCCATCGACCGCGGCAACAATCGGCTTGTCGGTCAACGCCAATTGTTTGAGGAAATGAACGGTACTTTCGCCGATGGCGCCGTTTTCAGCGAAGGTCCGCAGTTCGTCAACATCGCTTCCGGCGCTGAAAACGCTGGGCATGCCGGTGATCAGAAAGCACCGGACTTGCGAGCTGCTGTCGCCAAAGGCGAGCGCATCCGACATGATATCGTACATCGTGGCGGTGAGGGCGTTGCGCTTTCCCGGACGATCAATGCGCAGCGTACTCACGCCGGCAACGATACTCACGGTAATCGGATCGCTCATACAGATTTTCCTGACTTCTTCTATGTTCCTAGAAAAAGCGGTCAGCCTTCGTCAACCCCGGTTGCCGGCGTGGTGCAAATGTTGCCGCGCGGCCGCGCTCAGCGCATCGGCGCCCTCGGTCACGGTGAGGGCGAGCGCCCCGGTCTCCTCGACCATGGTTTCGGCGAAAAACCGGGCGAGCGAGATCCACGAATCGTCTTCATTTGAAGCGGCGGCGTGGAGAGCCCCCTTGGCCAGAAGGGTGCCGCCAGTCGCAAGGCCGAATAGCCGCAGATAGGGTGTTGCCCCGGCAAGCGCAATCGCGCGCCTGTCTTCAGCAAGAGCCAATTCGAGGAATTCGGTCGCAGTGGTGAGATGTTGCAAGGCGTTCAGCAGTCGAGTGCCCATTTGGCCAAAATCAGCGCGATTGATCGCCGCTGCTTCGCTGGCGATGAGACCGAGATCTTCGATCATGCGCCTCACAGCACTGCCCCCGGAAAGGCGCAGCTTGCGGGTTACCAGATCGATCGCCTGGATTCCGTTAGTGCCCTCATACAGGGCGAAGATTCGCGCATCGCGCATGTGCTGAGCGGCGCCGGTCTCCTCAATGTAGCCGGCACCGCCATGGACTTGAATGCCGAGGCTTGTGACCTCGATGCCTACATCGGTCGAAAATGCCTTTGCGACAGGGGTTAGCAAGCTCGCCCGATCGGCCCAGGCGTCACGGGCTTCTGTTGGTCCGTGGCGGCTCATGTCGATGGCGTGGGCGCAATTATAGGCGATCGCCCGTGAGGCGGCCGTCAGTGACTTCATCGCCAAGAGATCGCGCTGTACGTCTGGATGTTCGACAATAAGGCTCGTTGTGTCGCGGCTGGCCCCGGGGGCACGTCCCTGCCGCCGCTCGTGCGCGTAGGCAAGGGCCTGGTCATAGGCACGGGCGGCGATGCCGATTCCCTGGATGCCAACCGTCAGGCGGGCAATGTTCATCATCGTGAACATGGCCGCGAGGCCCTGATGCGCCTCTCCGACGAGCCAGCCGATCGCCCCAGCGCCATTTTCGCCATACATCATGGTACAGGTCGGCGATCCGTGCAGTCCGAGTTTGTGTTCCATACCAGCGCAGACGACGTCATTTCGTTCGCCGAGCGAACCGTCATCGTTGACGAGGAATTTGGGTGCGAGGAAAAGCGAGATGCCCTTTGTTCCAGCCGGCGCGTCGGGAAGGCGGGCAAGCACAAGGTGAATGATGTTTTCGGTGAGATCGTGCTCGCCATAGGTGATGAATATTTTCTGGCCGAAAAGGCGATAGCTGCCATCGTCGGCTGGTTCGGCGCGGGCCCGGATCCCGGCTAGATCGGAACCCGCCTGCGGTTCCGTGAGGTTCATCGTGGCCATCCACGTGCCGGCAACCAGTTGAGGCAGATAGCGTTCTTTTAGATCAGCCGATGCATGAGCCTCGAGTGCTTCGATAGCGCTGGCGGTCAACATCGGCCCGGCGGCGAAAGCGGCCGAGCCGGTATGCCACAGTTCTTGCGCGGCGGCCTGGACCATTACCGGTAGCCCCTGTCCGCCCCACTCGGCAGGCGCGCTCACACCATTCCATCCGGCCTCGATCCAGCGGCGATAGGCCTCCTTCCATCCGGGCGGGGTTGTCACATTGCCGCTTGTCATTTGGCACCCGGCGCGATCTCCGGCAATATTGATCGGGTCGAGTTCCCCTTCGGCAAAACGCCCCGCTTCAGCCAGGATTGCCTCGACAGAATCGACGTCAAGATCGCCGAACCCGCCAGAAGCGAGCGTTGCCTCAAGCCCGGCAATATGGCTCAACATGAAGGTGATCTCGGCGACCGGCGCACGTAAAGCCATTGCGTTCCTCCCGACCTCGCCCTGCTTGACGCGGCCTTGCTGCGCGGACAAAACCTATGCTGACAGCCCGTTCCACCGCGATTCTATGACATGTGTAGCGCATTATTGTCTCCGATTTTCGATATGAGCGACAGGCGTGAGCGGATTGCCGGTCTTGATACCGCCGTGGCGGCGCTGCGGGCAGGTAAGCTTGTCGGCATGCCGACTGAGACGGTTTATGGTCTTGCCGCCGACGCCGCCGACGGACAAGCGATCGCGCGTATTTTCGCTGCCAAAGGTCGTCCGCGATTTAATCCGCTCATTGTCCATCTGGGCGGGCTCGCCGATGTCGAAAAGATCGCCGCGATTACCCCCGAAGCGCGCCGTCTTGGTGAAGCGTTTTGGCCTGGCCCGCTGACCATTGTCATGGCGAAACACCCGGATACGACGATTACCGAATTGGTCACTACCGGACTGGATACGATCGCGCTCAGGGTGCCGGCCCATCCGGTCGCCGGCGATCTCCTTCGGGCTTTCGGCGGTCCGATCGCCGCGCCAAGCGCCAATCGCTCTGGCCATGTCAGTGCAACACGGGCGAGCCATGTCGCTGTCGATCTTGGCGAAGACGTAGCCTGTATCCTCGACGCCGGGCCAAGCCAATTGGGCATTGAATCAACGATTGTCGGATTGGCCGAGGGCGAGGCCATCCTGCTTCGCCCGGGTGGACTCGCGCGACAAGCAATTGAAGATGTTTTGGGCAGGAAACTACGTTCGCCAGCCGAGCCCTCGAAAGTGACGGCGCCGGGTATGCTTGCCTCCCACTATGCGCCGAAGGCAGCTCTGCGGCTCAATGCGACGAATGTTGAACCGGGCGAAGCCCTTATCGCCTTTGGGCCGCGCCTGCCGGCGGAGGCTGGCAGTAATGTCATGGTCAGAAATCTAAGCAAGTCAGCCGATTTAGCCGAGGCGGCGTCAAATCTCTTCTCCGCGCTTCGAGACCTTGACCGACATGCCACAGCGATTGCCGTCATGCCGATTCCTGAAGACGGGCTTGGCGAGGCGATTAACGACCGCCTCGAACGGGCCGCCGCTCCGCGCCCGCGGCGCTAATTCTGCTCGGTGCTTTGTTCGGGCTCACGGGCGGAATACGGACGGATCTCGCGCCACTTCTTCATCAAGGCCTCAAGCTCGGGATCGCCTTCCTTCGGCAGGACTATCCTGAGCGTTACCAGGAGGTCGCCGCGTCCGCCACCGGCCTTTGGTAGCCCCTTGCCTTTTAGTCGCATTGGCCGACCGCCGTCGGATTTTGCTGGAACGCCGATCGTCACCGGACCTTCAAGGGTCGGCACTTGGACTTTGGCGCCGAGAACCGCCTCGTCGAGCGTCACGCAAAGATCGGCACGCAGCGCGTCGCCGTCGACCTTGAAGAGGGGATGGGGAACGAACTCAATCGTGATGAGCACGTCCCCGGAGCCGCCGCCCAGCGTGCCGGCGCGGCCCATGCCCTTCAGCCGGATGATGTGCCCGGACTTAGTTCCCGAAGGAACCGCCACTTCATAGGTCTTGCCGGTCGGCAGATCGACGCGCGCCTTCTCGCCACGGGAAAGTTGCTCGAGCGTAATCGCCGCCGTCACTGACAGGTCCTCGCCACGCGAAGGTGATCGAGCGCGTGAACCCGCGCCACCACCGCGCCCGCCCAATATTTCGCTCAAGATATCATCGGCGTTGAAGGGGTCGCCGCCGAGCCCACCTGATGTCGACCAGCGGGCGTTGCGGCCGCCGCGGCCGGGTCCGCCAAAGCCTCCACCTGGCCGTTGACGAACTCCCTCGAAGCCTTGGAATCGCGGCTTGCCATCGGCATCGATCTCGCCACGATCGAATTGCCCACGCTTGTCCTTGTCGCCGAGAATTTCGTACGCGCTGTTGACCTCGGCGAAGCGTTCTTTTGCCTTGGGCTCGCTCTTGTTCTGATCGGGATGGTGCTTCTTCGCGAGCTTGCGGTAGGCCGACTTGACCTCTGCCGCGCTGGCGCCGCGCTCAACGCCTAGAATTTTGTAAGGATCTCTCATGGCTCCGCATGTTAGCAATTGCGTCCGGACGCGGAAATACGACCAGTGTCCCTAATATGGGGATTTTTGGGAATTAATTCAAAGAAGTTTAGAGTCGTCGGCGAGCACGCCGAATAACTGCCAGCGATCATTGGTCATGAGACAGGCTTCGCCCCGATAGCGGCGGATGCCGCGCGCGTCATTGATGGTTGTCGCGAAATTGCGGCATTTCTGGTCGTTTGTCGCTGAAATCGTATCGAAGATCGTGATCGTGCCGGTTGTTCCGGTGTCTGGATTGCTCCAATCGAGGGACTGGGTAGACTGGCGTTTGGTATCTGCGCTGGCGATAACCTGGCGGACAGTTTCCCAATCGGATTGGTCAACTCTGGGGGAGCCTTTGGCGCTGACCGTATGGATGCTGCCGGTGGAAAGCTGACGATCCAGGCCATAATCGCCGAATGGCAGGCCAAACCCGGAGCAGCCACCAAGCGTCACGGCAAGGCATAGTGTGGCGAATGAAAGGGCCGCAGACTGCGGCTGGCGCTCTCGCCGATCACCGTTATAAGAAGAACCCAGCAAGCGCATGAAAACTCCAGACACGGGGGCCAGTTCCTCGATAATCGGTGATTTTAGTTAATGGACCATGACCTAGACAGTATTGCGGATCCATTTCGGCTTTTTGCCGAGTGGTTTGACGAGGCCAAGTCGGCTGAACCGAACGATCCCACCGCGATGACGCTGGCTACCGTCGACGCGGATGGCATGCCCAATGTCCGCATGGTGTTGCTCAAAGGGGTCGAAGACGGCGGCTTTGTGTTCTTCACCAATTTGGAGAGCAACAAGGGCCGCGAGCTGCTTGCAAACCCAAAGGCAGCGTTGGGTTTTCACTGGAAAAGTCTTCGCCGTCAGATACGCATGCGCGGGCCGGTTGAACAGGTCGATAAGGAAGCGGCCGATGCTTATTTCTCCACGCGCCCGCGCGGCAGCCGGATAGGCGCTTGGGCGAGCAAGCAATCGCGGCCGCTTGAGTCGCGTTTTGCTCTTGAAAAGGCGGTTGCGTCATACGCCGCGAAATTCGCCGTCGGCGAAGTCCCGCGGCCGGACTACTGGTCGGGATTTCGCTTGACGCCGGTCGAGATCGAATTTTGGAAAGATGGAAAATTCCGACTTCACGACCGCATTCATTTTCGCCGGGCCGGCGAGGGTTGGGAGCGCGCGCGGCTTTATCCGTGACGAGGGCCTAATCCGGGTCCTCGGCCTTCTCCTCGTGCGTCGCGATCACCGCCGTCTCGGGACTGAGCGGCTGGCTCTCGCGTTTGGGCGCCGTCAGCGGCGTCGGCTTTGGTTGCGTCTTCAAAATACCGATCCCGCCGAATATCCCTTCGACCTGTTGCAGCTTCAGCCGCTCCGCGTCGCGCTCGCGGACGCCGGCAATGATCTCCTCGGCTTCCTCGTCAGGCACCCCGAGTTGGCGGAGCGCGGCAGCGCCGAAAGCAATGGCAGACTCAACAGTCTCGCGAACCTGAACGTCGACGCCGGCGCTGATCAGATCGAGCGCGTGGCCGCGATCGTAAGCACGGACCAGTAGCCGGGCGAGAGGAAATTCAGCCTTTGCCAGTTCGACAATTTTGTTGGCGGTCTCGCGGCGGTCGACACACACCGCGATGATCTTGGCGGTTTCGGCACCGGCGGCGCGCAGGACGTCGAGCCTGGTCCCATCACCATAGTAGATTTTGAATCCAAAACGCGCCGCGGCCCGGATCATCTCGGTGTTATTGTCGATAATCGAAACGTCTGTGCCACGGGAGAGCAATGGCTGGCTGACCATCTGTCCGAAGCGCCCGAAGCCGATCAGCAGGACGGTGCCGGTCAGCCCGTCGGCCGCCTCTATTCCGTCAAATGATTGGCGCTTGTCCGGTAGAATTCGACCGACAAGCAGCGGGGCCAGCGGCGTCAGCGCCATCGACACGATAACCGCTGCGTTGAGGATCGCGGCTGTCCCACCGTCGAGAATGCCGGCGCCACTTGCGGCGGCAAACAGGACAAAGGCAAACTCGCCGCCCTGGGCAAGAAGCATGGCGAGCCGGATGGCCTCGGAATTGTCGCTCCTGAACAGGCGCGCGATGGTGTAAATGCCGGCCATCTTCAGCACAAGGAAGACGGCAACTGTCGCAAGTATGATCGGCCATTGCGTTGCGACCACCGACAAATCGAGCGACATGCCGACGCCGAGGAAGAACAGGCCGAGAAGCAGTCCCCGGAACGGCTCGATATCCGCCTCGAGCTGGTGACGAAACGTTGATTCGGAGAGGAGGACGCCGGCGAGGAAAGCGCCCATGGCCATCGATAGCCCGCCAATCTGCATGGTCAGCGCGGCGCCGAGGACAACAAGAAGCGCCGCCGCGGTCATAACCTCGCGGGCGCCGGTGGCGGCGAAGAATCTGAACATCGGATTGAGGAGCCAGCGTCCAACGGCGACCACTGCGGCAATTGCCACAAGCGCCATTGCGATCTCGACCCAGCGTGAATTGGCGTCGGCTTCGGCTGCGACCGGTGCAAGGAAGGCAACCGCCGCCAGAAAGGGAACGATCGCCAAATCCTGAAGCAGCAGAATTGAAAATGTCTTCTGCCCGTGCGGTTCGGTTGTTTCGCCGCGCTCTTCGAGGATCTGCATGACCACTGCCGTCGACGATAGTGCCAGTCCCATGGCGGCAACAATGGCAATACGCTGATCGAGACCGGCGGCGATGCCGGCACCGGCGAGAAGTCCCCCACAGACGACAACTTGGGCCAGTCCGAGACCGAAAATTTGGTGACGCAGACTCCACAGCCGCGACGGTTTCAGTTCCAGGCCGATGATAAATAACAGCATCACCACGCCAAGTTCGGCAATCGACAGGATTGATTGCGGATCCTGGAAGAGGCCGATACCGAACGGGCCGATTACGATTCCCGCCGCAAGGTAACCAAGCACCGAGCCGAGGCCGGCGCGCCTGAAAAGGGGCACAGCGACGACGCCCGCGCCAAGCAGGGCGACCGCCGGTATTAGATCAAATCCGTGACTTTCCACCGCCATCCGCGTCACCCCGGTGAGACGCGTTGATAAATAGGCGTCGTCTCACGAGGTGTCGAGTGGCTATACGATCGGCCTCTTACTCGGTCCGGATAATCACCGTCGGCTCGAAGGCGTTGACGACAAAGGCGAAAGTCACGTCATGAACAACCGGTTCCTCAGTACCGTCGACCTTGCGGAAAACGTTGACATTGCCGACATCGCGGCCATCTGAAATCCTCCCCGTATCGAGAGCCGATGCTTGTCCGGCTTCCCAGGTTAGAACGAGGTCGCCCTCCTCGACGCGTCCCTCTTTCTCAAGCAGCGACACCGCGACTGCGACAGGCTCGTCGCCACGCACCATAATGACGCGCTCCATCGCTCGCATGCCCGTTGGCAGTTGCCCCAAGAAAAGCATCGGCGTCTTGGCCGTGTCATACTTGTCATAAGGATTCACCCCATAGCAGCCCGTTGACGAAGTCCCGGTTGACTGACTCAATGATGACATTGGGATTCGACCGGGGTTGATACGATGGCGATGCGACGCGAGACGGGTGTTCAAGGCGATTTGGTCGTGACCTGGGC
>Ga0315339_1000358_pt1 | contig 61321 bp, 81 predicted proteins | sample ASW17metaG_FD_204514 | JGI IMG/M metagenome (GOLD analysis project Ga0315339, IMG submission 204514) | Ammonia-oxidizing marine archaeal communities from Pacific Ocean, United States - ASW #17 | ecosystem: Environmental > Aquatic > Marine > Oceanic | place: USA: California | collected 2016-12-05 | reverse complement strand
GTAAAGCAGATGCTCTCCCAACTGAGCTAATCACCCATGTACTAAGTGCTATTTATTTTTTAACTATAAGCCAAGTTCAAGGTGGCTTATAACGAACAAAAAAATAAATGGCGGAACGGACGGGATTCGTTAGCCTAAGCTATGCCAAATCTCCATACTTATCAACGACTTAGTTGATTTCCCGATCCGCTATGGAGGCTATTATAGTGCAATTAAAAACAATGTAAAGCAATTACTTACAATCAGGTGCAATTTCTTACTGCGTCCGTTAGTGCGTCCGTTTTTTACTGGTCCTCGCCCTCGTCGTCATCTTCCTCATCACTACCTAATTCGAGGCCCCACGATTTCAAAATCCGTGCCGCCTCCTCCTTATCGCTAACGTGTATCTCAATGTACCTGTAAACCTTAATGGGCACAATACCAACCACTGCTAGGATCACTGCGGCGATGCCGCCGATCGTTAGGGCCTCAATTAAAAAGGCCAATGCACTGAAAAAAGATTCCATGTTATATACCCTCTTTGTAGAAGAGTTCAACAAACATACGACAGGTATCGCTGCGTTGGATGTCTGCTATTTCAAAGTCGACAACAGTAATGGGCAGCTGATGTTTATCAAGTAGCTTAATCAGCACGCCGAGACCGGACGCCTGCTTAATGTCCGACTGGGCTAAGTCACCCATCAGCACCAACATACAGTTCTCACCGATCCGTGTGGTCACGGCTTTGATCTCTTCAACCGTCATCTGCTGTGCTTCGTCGATCAGTACAACAGCGCCTTCCTTTTCACCACCGAAGCTACGGCCACGAATAGTCTCTAGCGGTTGCAGTTCAATGTCGCCATTATTCAGGGCGATCTCAAAGCGCGCTGACCCCATGCGTTGTTTCAAGACATCCACCATAGGCATGACCCAATTTAACATTTTATCGTCTTTGTCACCTTTGAATGCGCCCAACGAGCGGCCAGTGGGAATGTTTGCGCGGCACAGGATGATCTTCTGTACGCGGTTTTGTAGGAATTGATCTGCGGCATAGGCACACGCCAGATAGGTTTTACCTGAGCCTGCCACACCTGATGCAATGATCACTGGGCAGTGGGGATTTTTTAACGCTTTTAAATATTTATCCTGGTTCGGTGTTTTCGGTTGTAGGGGTGGGCGTTGACGTTCCTCTGCAAATTTTTCGGTGGATTTCGTACGTGCTTCTTGAGTGTTGCGTTGTCGCTTAGATGACACGGTCAATTCCTTCTGTGGGTGATGGTTTAAATTCGTGTTCCAGGTCTCCATCCATCGAGTTTTGCGTCGCGTAAATAACGGCGTAGCATTTCAATAGAGCTACCTGATAAAAAGCGCCGCTCTAGTTCGCGTATAACCATCCAATCCGTTTGGGCTAAGAGTTCTTGTTGCGGGGCTAGCGTGGCGCTGTGTATGGGGGTAAATTCTGTTTGTATGTCAGGCCAACGCGAAGCAAGAGCTGCCTGTACTTTTGCGCGAAACTGCGTGGCTTCTGGGCAACTGATACCTAACTCAGCGTCCTCTTGGAATTCAGGGGTAATGTAAACACACATGCCCACTTCCTGTGGCTCCGAGAGCAACGACTCATAGATGACCCTGTCAAACGAGGTAACATCGTCGCCAATTGACTTCAGGCTGTAGGGGAGATCATTGGTTTTACCTAATGCGGCCCTCATGTACTGAGTGAAACCCTTCGAGTTTACACCGTTGCTCTCAGGGCTAACGAGCGCAACACTATGCCCTTGCTTTGATAAGAATGTGGCGATACTGTGCGCCAGTACCGACTGTCCACACCCTGCACGGAAACCTGTGGCTAGTATCACGCGATGCTGATCTGAAAAGTGGTACGCTTGGATGTTTTTGTTAATTAAATTAATCATACTTTCACCCACGTATAGTAAGTAGCGCCGACAAAAACACCATCAATGAAATCAGCCTTAGCAATGTGGGCCTCGTTAGGTACTTCTTCCAACCCCCACAAACTCAGTACCCTGTTGAGTTCGGCATCAGGGATACCACCATCCAGTGCGAGGTATAGGCTCAGTGTTTCAGGTGAACTATGTAAGATCGAAGACCCCAGTGCCGATGGAGGTGCACCGATGGGGATATGTTCTTCTGGAATATCACACGCGATCCCCCAATAATAAACTTCAACTGTTGACGTTCCCGCAGCTGTATCCAGAATCAGTTTATAAAAGGCTGTGAGTTTAGCGCCCGATACGGGCAAACTTTTCGCGTGGACGCCTTGGATCGTTACTTCGTACACGGTTTCTGAGAGCTTTGTTGAATAAAGACAATACGCCCCAGTAAGTACGTCGGGGAATGCAGGGGTTATCGCCGCTAACCATTCATCAGAGAGGCCATCACTGGTTGTTTTGCGCAGCCCTGCGGCAGTGTATTGTTTAATAGTCATTTACAGCGGTATCCTGTATACGGATGGTTCGATTACCGACGCTAGCGTAAGCAGTGGCGATGTTGCTTATGACTACTTCGGCTACCATCCCTGTGCTCGTCGAATCATTGAAAGCAACCGTGCCCGTAGGCGTGGCAGTGAATGTCATCGTGTGCGGAACCATGCGATGATAGTAGTATGTAGTATGGCCATCTGACCCTGTCTCTGTACGGTACTGGTGGATAAGGGTGTAGCTGTATCCGCCGTTACTCCCTGTCAATGTCAGTGTTTTTGTCGCATCATCCCCGCTATTAAATGAGTTGATATTGAATGCCTTCGTACTACGAACTGTCCCTGACACCTTTTCGCGTAATTTAATCGTAACCGTACAATGTGTTTGAGTGGAATTACCATTAGAGTTGATTAATCCCCCCACGTTCGTGATATACACCGACCCTGATAAATCTGGAGATACGTTCTGTCTGCGGTAGCGCCAAAGATTAGACGCGGGTGATTTCAACGCGGGGCTAGGGGGTGTTGTGTATTGGTAGTTATAGGGTTTTATGTTGCCCTGCGCTTGAGTAGTCGCTGCCGTGGATGTAGCAGTTACGTCCATAGTAACAGCGGTGTTGTAGCCGTAATGCGACCCACCAGCTTCGGTAATAAGACCTGTAGATCCAGATAGCACTAATGCGCCAGTGATTGTTCCGCCATTAATAACCGGGGAGGTTAAGGACGTACCCGCAGTGATTGTCCCGCCATAGATTGTCGGGGAAACTATAGTCTGACTAGCTGCAATCATGCTACCCGTCACAGTGATAGCACTGACTTGGGAAGCTGTTAACGTACCTGTTACATTCGCAAAATCAACGGTTAAATTATGTATCTTAGCCGCGTCAATTGACGCCTCCGCGATCAGCGCTGTGTCAATGTAGGTGCCAGCGGCGAACCACCGACCTGTGGGATGGTTGGACTGCTGCCAAGCCTGCGTCGTGTTCGTGTATTGTGTGCCATTCAACGCTACCGTCAAACCCGCGCCGGTAATCACTGCGAACGGTTGCACTGAACTCGACCCATCTGCGATTTTAAATACGCCTGCGTTGACGGCAAATTCACTGGACGTCGAGCTGCCGTAAATACCGTAACCCGCGACGTTACCGTTCACATCAACCTTGACGTAGTTCTCAGCACTGATGCCTGCGATAGACAATGTGTGCGTCGCGATCGACGACGAATGATCACCAACGGTGGTGTTCAAGGTAGTGATGTCAGTTGCTTGGGCCGTTATTTCAGAGCCTTGCGTGGTTACGGTTGTGCTAAGTGTATTTAACCCACTGGCCGAAGCGGCTACACCGCTATTTGGATTGTTAACAGTGGTTTCCAACGCCGTAATATCAGTAGCGTTAGTCGAAATGTCGCTGCCCTGCGTTGTAACTGTGGTTTCCAACGCTGTGAGCCCACTGGCCGAAGCGGCTACACCCGTAGTGGGATTGTTAACAGTGGTTTCCAACGCCGTAATATCAGTAGCGTTAGTCGAAATACCACTGCCCTGCGTTGTAACTGTGGTTTCCAACGCTGTGAGCCCACTGGCCGAAGCGGCTACACCCGTAGTGGGATTGTTAACAGTGGTTTCCAACGCTGTAATATCAGTAGCGTTAGTCGAAATGTCGCTGCCCTGCGTTGTAACTGTGGTTTCCAACGCTGTGAGCCCGCTGGCCGAAGCGGCTACACCCGTAGTGGGATTGTTAACAGTGGTTTCCAACGCTGTAATATCAGTAGCGTTAGTCGAAATGTCGCTGCCCTGCGTTGTAACTGTGGTTTCCAACGCTGTGAGCCCGCTGGCCGAAGCGGCTACACCCGTAGTGGGGTTATTAACCGTGGTTTCCAACGCCGTAATATCAGTAGCGTTAGTCGAAATGTCGCTGCCCTGCGTTGTAACTGTGGTTTCCAACGCTGTGAGCCCACTGGCCGAAGCGGCTACACCCGTAGTGGGATTGTTAACCGTGGTTTCCAACGCCGTAATATCAGTAGCGTTAGTCGAAATGTCACCCTCATTATCCGTCACGCGAATAACCAAAGCTCCAACTGCATTCGCATTCCCTGTGATGTTGGTACCCTGCGTGGTGACCGTGGCCGATACAGTGTCGATATTCCCTTGGAGTACCCCATCCCCCGTTGTTCGCGCTAAGATTTCAGCGTTTATGTCCGCAAGACGCGTTGCAGCTTCTCCCGAAATAGCTGTTGCCCTGCTAGCAGCTTCTCCCGAAATAGCCGCGATACGGTCAGCTACCTCGGCGGTAATGTTGTTGCCGTTGATTTGTATCGCATCGATTTCAGTGGAAAGCACAGTCGACAGGTGTGTCTGCCCAATGGCGTCATTGAGGTCAGTTAGCAGGTCACTTACTTTTTTGCTGGTAGTAGCAGAGGTGCCCGCTGTACCATTATAAGGACCAGCAACATCCGCCGGTGAGCGGAATCTAACCCAGTAAAAGTGCGTTGTGCCTGGTTCAACTGTGTCAACGTATATGTGTGCGGGAGTACTACCAATATGAGCCGCCGCTGTGAGGTCATCGGACGTATGCCTAAATACCTCAGTTGCTGCCACAAGCGGGTGCCTGAACCCGCCGTCCCATGACAAAATCACATTAGTGAATGTGCCATTGGCTGCTAGGTTTCTAGGCACAGGGGGGGTTGTAAGGTCCCCTGGATTTGTGATCGGTAGGATCGTGCCACCACCAGCGATGGCCCCTGATGGGAGACTCACAATACCGCTGTCAATCAGATCACGAAACGTTACTGCCTTGTCCACGTCTTCACCGCGATGCCCGATCTGAACTTCTAGGGCCTCTTTTATTGCAGCCAATATAGGACGTAACTTGGGGTCAACCGATGTTGGTAGTTGTGGTAGAGCAGGTAGCCCGGTGCGTCGCGTCATATTAATTCAGCCATGTTGTCTGCGATAGCGACGCTGTTCACTGCACTTGTGCCAGACAGTTCAATCTCCCACTGCTTTGCACGAGTGCCCGAAGGTAAACGAAATGGCTCACTGTCCGTGACGCTTTGCGTAGCCACCAATACAGTGTCGGCGTAGAGTTTCAGTGTGACGGGGTAGGTATCGGCATCGAGCCGCGCCCAACCTAAATTGCGTGGTGCAGTACTAGTAAATGGCTTGGATTTCCATGTGTAGCTGTAGGACCCTGTGCCCTGCCCAAACTTCTTCACGGACGTACCGTCCACAAAGTATAAGGTGTCTGTCTCAAGGTGGTTATACGCTGCGGTGAATGTGTCGCTGCACGTTGTTAATGAGTTCTTACCACCGCGAGGATCAAACACGATGCTCTGCGATGCGTTCGAGGCAATGTAAGTGCCTTCGTAGTTCATCGCTTTCATAACAGACGGGTTGTACGTTTGCCACTGTGACCGACGAAGTAGCGGTTCTGTGACTATTTGAACTCGACCGCCCTCAACTGCGACCAAACCGTCAGGCGATGCGTACATCACGTAGCCGCCCATATCCACCATGGACATCTTACTTACGCACGCTTGGTCACTCTCTAACTGAATTAGGCTAATGGACGCTGGATCTGTACCTTGTGCAATGTAGGGCTTGCCTTTCGTACCTACTACTAGCCCGCCGGGCACTGGTTTGATTGCGACAATGTCGGACTCAGTAGCTAACTGATATGAAACAGGCCATGCATGGGGCAGATAAGGTACACAAAAACACAGTGTTTTGCCGCTGAACCCCGCCATGATGCCGTTGCCCATTGAGCAAAGTCCTTGCATAGCGCCCGTTGGGAACATTGCAGTGTCATCGTCTGGTGGCCGCATCCAAGACACTGATGGGATCACTTCCCCCAGTGCGTTGTTGGCGACAGAGTCCACTAGCGTGGTTGCGGTATATGGCAACTGAGCGACGAACTGATAGCTCGTACCACTGCTGCCTGTGTTGGTGCGGTAGATGCGCTTTAGAGCACCCGAACTAAAATTAAGGCCGCTAGTAGTAGGGATAGCTGGCAGAGTGACCGTGACAGTTTCTCCGTCTCGATACTCAACTGGTGTACTAGCAGCTGATGGGGGTCCTTCTTCTCCCCAACTTGTGACGAATGTGACGACATAGCTTCTACTCTCCTCGAGGGCGTCCGCATCAGCTGTGCCCGTTACTGTGACGCTGGGCGTTGTCGTAGGGGCTGGAACCCCTAGGCGATATGGGCCACCATCGTTACGGTAGATCTTTGGGTAGGTCTCACCTGTATAGTACACGCGTTCAGTCACGTCATTAACAATTGGGCCCTCCACAATATCTACCTGTGCAGTGTAATTCTTCCAGTAGGAACCTGAGTAGAGGTACACTGTATTAGTGCCTGATGGCACCGTGTGAACTGAGGCACTGGCGTTGGGTAATGCTTCTAAACGGCCTGAATCCAAACGCACGTTGTCCGCTGCCTGGGCAACGGAACTCCCCAAAAGGCGGGGTGCGATTTTAGGCGCGATACCGTTGAACTCTGAGACGCTGAAACTGGCCATTTAATAACTCCAAATATTTGGTCTTGCGAACCCTTCACTGAGCCCTAAGTCATCTAGGTGGATAAATCGACCCCCACCTTTTTGCTGTACGCCGATGCCCGTAATACCAAACTCAAATGCAACTCTGATTAGTTTTAGTGCTTTGTCACCGCGCACGGCAATATCGATAGCACGACCGCTAGCATGTGCACCGGGCTTAGATTTTTTAGCTTCAATAGGGTGCGTTGGATCGCGATACGCGGAGGTTATTGTGAAGGGGAAACCACATTTTTTTCTAATAGCTTCGAGGGTGATCATAAAGCCTGGGTCCATGAGGCATTTGCCCGTGTGGCTGCACTTCAGCTCCTCCTCGGAGAAATATTTCCAGCTGTTCACGCTAGCATCTTCAATAGTTGTGCTCCAAGCGCGCTGTCGCTGATGAGCACAACTAACAATGCCCCTATGGCGATCCATTTGATCTGCATGAGGGTTGCCTGAATACCACTGAGCGTGGTGTGCAACTCTTTTGACACAGCATGCAGTTCAGCCAGCTGATCTGCGTGGGCATCAATTGCGAACTCAACCTTTGTCACCCGCTTTTCTAGGTCTTGCATAACTGTTCCGATGTATTAGCACTGCTTATATTATATAGCAAAGTTAAGTTTTTCGCTTGCCCATTACGTCCGTAAGCTTGCGAAATCCAACACTGGCGGCAACTAATGTGCCCACTGCATAGCGGTACCACTCCGGCATGCCGTCCAAGGCCGCAAAACCCTCGACAACATAAGGCACCAGGGACGGAATGAAGCACATGACCAATGGGATGGCGAAAATAATGGTCCAAAACTCGTCTTTGTAGCTATTGCCTGCGTTTTGTGCGTGAATCTCATCCCAACTGCCACCTTGCCGCAGCAACTCTTGGCGAATACGGTTATCCGCCTCAACTGCCACGCGCTTGGTTTCGATCTTACCCTTAACAAACGCCGCGCCGGTCTTCACCACTTCGGTGACCACCCCGCCGCCCGTCAGGATATTGCCAATAAATGTCAGGATGGGATTCATACGTCACTCCTTAGCCTTCTGCGGCTAACTCAGCTTCTTCTGGTTGCTTGGCTAACTCTTCTCCCAGCGCTTGCTCAAACACTGACTGTGCTGCGGCGATCTGTTGCTGTCGCATGGATAGATCAGCCATCTGGTTACGCAGCGATAAAAGCTGCTGATATGCCGCTTGTGCTGTTTCCGACATGTCATCAAACACATAGCTGCTGTCATTAATCATTACGGTGTTGTTACTCATAGGGTTAAGCCTCTTCGGTTTCGGTTGGTTCTTCGGTTGGTTCTTCGGTTGGTTCTGCTCATACGATAGCCTCTCTTGCCTCTTGTCGCTTTTGTAAAATATCTTCGGGGACGGGTTTTCCGTTGATAGCTCTGATTTCATACCAGTCAGTTGAGCTTAGGTATTCCATAGCAGCCAAATTTATGTCTATTTGGTTCCGTTGCTCCTGAGCCTCGTTATCACGAACTTCGTCAGACACATCGACCCACTGATTATCTATCCATCTAGGATTAATGCTGTCACTTGGGGGAGCTACACTTACTGTGTAGTCATCCAATACAATATCTTCAACTTCCAGCTCAGTCTCAAAATAGAAGGTCGAAGTTAACTTATATACAATCATTACTACACGCTCCTTGAAAGTTGATAAACTACGACGTTTCGCCCAGTAGAATAGCTAACATTCTTAAATTGCAAGTACCCACTATTAACGCGAAATTGGATATCCTTTGAGTGAGCATGGCCACTATCACCGACCATGTGGGCGTAGCATGTACCGTAGACTGGGCTACCACTCACAGACCACTGCTGGCTGTAGTTGTTTTCAGAACTAGCTAGGCTGACTGTATACGACTTGCCGCTTGTGCCTACATAGACAGAGTTTGTCCAAGAGGATGTTGAGCTTGTATAGAAATTAGCACTTTTCTTTATTTCTAATGGAGCCGTAGGTGACTGGGTGGCTATGCCCACGTTGCCATTATCAATGACAACCTCACTCGCCTGACCGCCCGAACCGTTGGCTGTTTGTAAGTGAATCTTTGATGGACTGCCTGTGTTCGCTGGGTATGCGTTTGCGCGTAGGTAAAGATCGCCGCCGCTGCCATAAATATTGGCATAGGTGTAGGCTGACCCCATCGCAATGCCACTATTATCAGGAAACACCATGTCGAATTTAGCATTGGATGAAGCGACTACGTTACTCGCTGTGCCGACCAATACCTCACCGCCTGTTCGTGCCAGAATACACTGACCTTCTGTTGTGAACGTTGTGGTTTCAAGTTGCCCATAACCAGACGCGCCTGTTATTCCAATCAAAGCACGACCAGAGCTGTCAATGGTGAGGCGTTGTGTGAGTACATCACCCGAACCTGTTGGGCTAGTGTAAAAGCGCAGCTCACCTTCATCAGCACCAGAGTACGCTTTGATGGCAGCTACATTATCCCCATCGTTAGCCATGATGATCTGGGCTGTGTCATTAGTTGATGAACGCTTACCTTCCAAAATAAGTATTGCTGCGTCATCAGCCTTATCATTATGTACATGGATTGCTGTACTGCCGTAACTAGAATTATTCTCATAAACCGTAAGCTTCTGTGAAGGTGCCGAGCTGCCTATGCCGACTCTATTATTTGCTCCGTCAATTCTCATAATCTCTGTATTGTAAGAGGAGAATGTAAAGTGACCAGCCGTACCATTTCCAGATGTTACTTGGAAGTCCATATTTCTTACAGAGTTGAAATACAGTGCAGCATTAGCATCTTCATTTTTTATTTGTAATGTTCCATCAGATGTGATGATAGCGTTAGAAGATCCATTTGTTCCGGTATTTCTAAACCTAAGTGTTCGGGATGTATTTGCAGTACCATCTAATCTGAGTGCTTCTCCATCGGCAAAAACATTGAACTTAGAGTTCATGTTACCACCGCCTAATCCGTGGTTTATGCCGACGTTACCGCCGCGTTTAACAGTGAAAACCTTGCTAGTGTTGTCGTATATATCGAGAACGCTTGTGGTACCTGTTTTACCGTAACCAATGTCAAGTGAACCACTGCCATCTGAGCTAATCCGTTGACCACTTATGTATACGCTGCCGCTTAGGTAAAGGTCTTTGAAGCGTTTAGAAGATTGACCTAAATCAATAGTGGCATCGTTAAGTCCTGCTTGCCTATATGGGTAAATATTATTAGAACCCCAGTAAAGACCTACATCTGTACCCCCACCATGAATATATGATTGCGTTCCAACCGCGCCAATAATACCTGCGGTGCTGCCATCTTTAAGTAGCTCTAAAATCGAGCCATTACTGCTTGTGCGGTTGAGCCGTAAAGGTCGGTTTTGGTCACGGGTTATCTCAACAGTGCCGTTGTTACCACCACCCCCGATAAATGTACCTTCAACCGCAATCGAAGCGTCCATTTTGCCATACAGCACATTACCGCTAGAGTCGATTCTGAGGCGTTCTGAGCCGCTTTTTGTAAAGGTTAAAGCTCCGCCTTGCGCGGCAGACTGTCCTTCGATGATGTGATCAGCACCATAAGCACCTAACACCACTGCTGCACCTGAGTCAGCACCGTTAGTTTGGTTTGACACCACAAGATCTGTCCTTGAGTTGCCACTTCCAGTAAGCGTAAGTGGTGTGAACCCACCACCTGTCGGTGCATAAGGCCAAGTCTGACCAAGCATCATGCGACCAGCACTGTCGATGCGCATACGTTCAGCAGCACCCGCTCTGAACTGCATATAATCACCATTGTTTTGGTATGCAATAGAACCTGCGTCAGTATCGGCAGAATCACCTAGGCGTAATTCACACTCGCCCGTTCCGCTTGTTGAAGTTAAACGGAGGTAGGCACTACTCCCTGTCACTTCGATTTCAGTATTAGCAGTAACACTGCCGCTTATATCGACACCAGAACTTGTGGTGGCTAGCTTGGTTGCTCCTGCATGGTGCAATGAGGCTACATCCCCGACACCTTTGATCAGATTGTTGCCGGACGCATTCTCAACTCGGAAATCACCGACCTTGATTTTGATAGCCCCTGTACCTACGTCTTCAATGATGCTGTGATTGCCATCATGGTAGATTTGAAGATCATCACTAGAGCCAAAGATCGCTTTCTTACCATCTGCCATCTTAAATGATTCGAGGTTGTACATAGCCAACCCAGAGTTAATTATGTTTGTGCCACCTAGTTGCAAGTTGCCGCTAATATCGACACCAGATGAAGTGGTGGCTAGTTTCTTTGAGTTGTCATAGTACAAATCTGCTGAGGCATTTTCATTTAATGTAATACCGTTTTCGCCATTAGCACCTTGTATTCTTACGCCTGAACTACCTCTTATAAATAAAAGACCCGTACCTGTATCAGTTATGTAACTATCATTACCATCATGGTAAATCTGCAAATCATCACCAGCACCAAACTTGGCTTTGACGTTGTCGCCCAGCGAGATTTCGTTGTCTAAACTCGCAGACTTAACATCACCGCTGCTGTCGAGTAGGTCTGCGAGGTTTCTTGCTCTGCTCATTATTTATTCTCCAATGCTTCAATTCGGGCCAGTGCTTCTTGCAGAGCCGCCGTTAATAATGGAACCAACTTGCTCTGATCTATGCCCTGCATATCGGGCACTGAACGAGTACCCATAACTGCATCAACGGCTGCTGTAAGTTCCTCACCTTCATCATCAAAGGTGGCTTCAATAGCTGGAGTGACTTCATACTCTTCGTCACGCATGGCATCTTTGTCACCTACAACGCTCTCAGGTACAACCGCTTGCGCTTCATGGGCCAAGAAACCATCCCATAAGGTTTCAGGGTCAGTAATAAAATTAAAGTTGCTTGGCTTTAGCTGCATCAAGCGTTCAGATGCATTAGTCATAGGTGTGACGTTTTCTTTAGCACGGTAGTCTGAGGTTGTTGAATAAGATGTGGTATTTGATGTGGCATTAGAGTTAATAGCACCACAAATATCACCAGAGCCGTCTACGAACTGAATCATATTAGCCCCACCGCTAGTGTCATTATTCTTTAGATAAAGAACGTGAGGGCCACCGCCACCACCTTGAATACACAAACCAGTTCTTGTGCCACTACCAAACCAGCTCGGATGATTGCCAGTGGTACTTGTACCCATTATAACTCGACCACTATTATCAATCGTCATCGCAGTAGTCCAGCTTATCGCTGAGTCTGCTGTGCCGCTTGGGGCTACAAAATGTTGAATCAAACCGCCCGATTGCTGGATAAATGAGGCAGCATTGCCGGTGTCTATATATTTCCAGCCATTATTGTAATAGGCATTCTGCCCTAAGTAGCAGTCACTACCTGTGTGGGCAGCAAGGAAACCCCTACCGCCAATCTGCAAAGCATTGTAACCAGTATGCCAACTCTCAGGCGTGACACCTATGCCGAGATTACCGCTGGAGTCGAGTTTTAAACCAACTGCGTTAGCTCCAGTGTGGAAAGTGTATGTGAGATTATTGGAACTATCCTGCTCCGTTTGGAATCCATTTGACACACCTGAAATAGCATTTTGTAAATTGCTGTGTGCTACGCCAGACTGCCAACGTTGATCTATACCACTCGCAGCCGTTATAGAAACAGTGTTAGAGCCGTACAGTGAGCCACCACCAAATATGGAGTTACCGCTGGAGTCGATTCTGAGGCGTTCTGTTAAGCTTCCGTTATATGTGCTTGTAAAAAAGCACATTGCTTGATTATTATAATAATTTAATTGTCTTTGTTTAATAGCGCCAAATACTTGTGGGCCCCCTTCTGAGCTATCCTGAGTATAAAATTCAATCCCACCAACAAAAGCGTTTCCATCATAACCATTTTCAAATGATTTTTTATTTGATAATCGTAAAACTGCTCCTTCGTCTGTAGATGCACTAGATATTTGACCAGTAGTGCCGCTAATATCCATATTACCGCTAGAGTCAACAGTTAGTACGCTTGCCCCTCCGTTTGGTTGTACACTGAAACCGCTATTTGAGGTACTCAGTTCACAAGTGCCTGACGAGTCTTTTAGTTCGATTGCGCCAACACTATCGGTGCTTTCAAAAGTGGCAACTACGTTGGAAGCGCCTGCATTAACCACCAGACCACCAGCATTCACTGTGCCTGAGAAATGGCCGTCTTTGAAGCGAGAATCTGTAAAGCCTAAGTCAATAGCACCGTCCCTGTTTGAACCAGTACTTGTTGAAACTCGTATTTGATCGCCACCATCATTAAATCTAAGTGCGCAATCGCCACTGCCAATGTACATTTCGCCGCCAGTAGTACCAATACTACCTACAATTGCATCATTTTTGCGGAAGGCTACAATATCGCCATCAGAACTACGTCTACCAAAATATGCAGATATTCCTCCATCAGATACCGATGAGATAGCATCTAAACTTGCCCTATATCTAAAACCAACTGCGGCTGTGTCAGTGGCGGTAGTACCCACCAGCACGTTACCGCTGTTATCAATAGTCATCGCAGTAGTCCAGCTAATCGCTGAGTCTGCTGTGCCGCTTGGGGCTACTTGGAAATAATGCCCCCCATTAGATATTTCATGGGCAGCTGCTGATCCACTGTTAGAATACTTATACCCAGTGCCTGAGTAATATGAATTACTTAGTAGGTTAAATTGAAGGTTAGCCCCATTTTTATAGGAAAATATAGCGCCGCCTCCCATATCAAAACCTGTGACATAACCCCCAGTATTCCAACTCTCAGGCGTGACACCAATACCCACGTTACCGCTAGAGTCGATGGTTACATAGTCTCCTGTCCCATTAAGGTGCATCCGCAAACTGTTATCAGAGGCATGACGTATGTAGTAAGGCTGATTAGAACCCTGATTAATTCTAAGCTGGTAGTCACTTCCTGCCACAGTCAAACCATCAGCCGTGACTGTGCCGCTTATATCGACACCAGAACTTGTGGTTTCTAGTTTCTTAACACCGTCATAGTAAAGTTTAACTGAGCCATTTGAAGTAGCTCTAATCAAATATTCAGTGTCATCAGTATTGGTCATACCACACTCAGTACCATTCAACCAAACATTGCTTGCGGCACTTTTAAGGAACAACTGACCTGTATCGGCAGTAAGATATGAATTTGCTCCTGTATTTGAAAGTGTTGTTTCATTCCCGTTTGATTCTAAAGCTAAAGTTGCTCTATGGCCGCTAGTAGAAGATGTATCTATTAATAACCTAGCGTGTTCTGATGCGTTAAGTGTCATAATATTCGCATCATCATTATTGCTTGCAGCGCCGCCTACTGCCGTGACTGTGCCGCTTATATCGACACCAGAACTTGTGGTTTCTAGTTTTTCGCTGCCGTTGTGGTATAGCTTTACATACCCACCAGACTGGGCATGAATCATGTCAACGTTACTTGGGTTTCTAAAGTAAAGGTCACTGCCCTTCATCATAAGATAGCCAGCACCATCGTCATTAATGAAGAAGTTGCCGCCAGTAGTGTCAGTTATATAGCTATTAGACCCATCATGGAATATGGCCAGATCATCAGAATTACCGAACTTAGCCTTGACGTTATCGCCGTGGCTTTGATCGCCTGTCAGTGTGCGGTACTTCGCATCGGAGGCAGTCTTATCGTAATGATCGGCTAACGTGAACGACTTGAAGGCGACGACAACCAGTTCATCGTCCGCAGCCGCCCCTGTGGCCAGCACGATACTTGTGCCACTGGTGGCAGTGAAGTCGCTAGCGTCAAGGCTGATACCGTTCAGAATCACAATAATGTTGTTTAAGGTGTACGTGAGCGTTGCTGCGTTGGTATCCGAGCCACTAAAAGTGGTCTGCCCAGCCGTCGCGGTGTACTTAAAGGTGTCCAGGGACGCAAACGCGGCCATCACGTCGCGGAACAATTGCGCAGTGATGCGAATCTGTGCGCGATCCGACGTAGTGAACGACTGCGCCGTCGTGCCTTCCTGGGCACGTATGACGGTGAGCGTTGTGCCTGAGATGGCCGTACATTTGACAATCTCTTTGGCCGAATTATCCGGCGTCGAGAGCGTAATATAGGTGTGATCCGTTGCCCCAAGTGCAGGGAACGACGACGCATCCGCCACCGTAATGGACGTAGCGGCGGCGGAAATATTCGCGGCTAAAAACGTCGACGCGTCATTGGTGAACTGAATGGCCATCGTTTACTCCAATTTTAAGAAATAGTTACAACCCATGAAATCGTAACGATGTCGTCACTGCCTTTATTCACCACCGCAAAGGTGGTGCGCGCCAACATGGTGCCACTAGAAGCCGCATTAAATAGCCCTGCTTCGGTCAACGCCCCTGTGCCGTCGCCTGCATTCCAAGTGCATTCGTATGTGACTGCGGTGCCCGAGACTGTGCCGCCATTGACGGTTAGTGCATTGCGGTCAACTTCAGCACCCAAGGTGGTATTACCGGCTGCGGCTGCTGTCGAACTGGTACCGACAGCCATGTGGCTAACCACTGCGCCTGCATCGGCGAGTCGTGACGCAACAAGCGCCTTACCGGCGGTAACGACCAAGTTGTTAATCTCACGTACAACTTGACCGTTTTTTGTGACAGTCAAAGCGCCTGTCAGACTTATCTGATCGTTAATCATTTTAATCACCCAAATGTGGATTGGTTTAAATAGACGTTGCCGAGTACTGGCACCGCCCCGTAAATAATCGTGACATCGACGACATCAGTCATATTCAAAGAATCTGTCAGCGCTTGATTGACGATGAACCGCGCGACATCAGTTAGCTGCACAGTGTCCGTTGGCGCTAACCCGACCGTGAGTGCAAGATGGTCACTCACGGCTGCAATATTGTGTTTGTTGGCTGTGAAGTTGCGATCGACGTTTGAAAAATCGTCAACCGCTACAAAATCGGTGAATTGGCGTTGGAACTCCACGCTGTGAGCGAATGTGTCCGCGAGCACGGCGTTGTCAGTGAATCCGCGCACGACGTTATGGGCCACATCAATTACATCAGTGAGCGCGATTTGTTCCTCGACGCTTTTAACCAGGGCGTAGTAGTGCGAGTCCGTGAGTGTGGCAACGGCGTCATTGATTGGCTTGGTAAGCAGCAACGTCGCGGTGTCGAGTGTGTAGGCCGGATCAGTGAGCCCTTTCAATGTCGTGATGGACAATGACTCAGCGAGCGCGACAACCTCAGTCACCCCTTTGGTGAGTATGAATTGCATCGCGTCCGCAGGGGCTACCCCGTCGGATGCCATTTTAGTCAGCGCCCATGTCGTAGCGTCGATGATGGTTGCGCTCTCTGCAAGAACACGGTTCTTGCTGTCGGCGTCGACCCAAATGCCTGCGGCGACCATCTGTGCGTAAAGGCGCTCAGCCAGTGTTGCGAATGGGCTTGCGACCTCAAGTGCTAGACGCGCGCGATTATCGACAACATAAACATTGTCAATTTGGAGGTGGGCGCTAGTCGCTTCTAGTCGCAAGGCCATTAGTAGTCCTCGCGCACCTTAAATTTGAGCTGGTCGAATACGGTCTGCACACTGCCGTCGCCGTAAGTCACTTCGACTTCACCGGTGAATGTGCCTGCGGTGTCCAATACGCCCACGGGCCATTGCATAAACACTTTGCCGTCCGTGTGGGGGGCGTGTTTAGCCATAGAAATAGTGGATTTAACGTCGGTCGAGCCGAGTGCTTTGAATTTTAAACGTACCGTGGCACCAGTTAAATCGATTGGAGCCCACGTCGATGCGTCATCATCATCAAGCGTTGTGCCGGTTGCTGCGGTGTTGGAGTCACGCAAAGTTAAATTCAGTTCAGGCAGCGTGTCGCCCTTTACTAATTGTATGGTGTCGTAATAAGCCATTTTGACCTCAGTTAAAGGGTTGTTCTCAGCATTGACATGCCAGACCAGTATATCACTTTTATATAAGCGGTGCTTATAATTGGGAGTAAATGGGGGTTAGACGTTTTGCTAGGTCGCCCATATCTCCAGTGAAGAATGTTTCAAGTGTTCCCGCCGTTGGGCCCAGTGCAGTAACCACTCCGCTACGCCCGTAGTCCCCTGCGTCGTTCATCATTTTAATAACGGACATTGGGCCTAAAATACCGGCACGGTCTACTAGCTCGAATAAGTAATCCAGGGTCTCTTGTTCTGGGTCCTCTCGATCGTCGTCCTTGAATGCCCCTTTAATCATTTCGCGCGTTTGGAGTGCGATCGCTGCTAGCGGTAACAATGCGGCGAACATAATCATGGCTGGCAACGCTGCTTTCGCCCTATCCCCTTCTGCCCATCGCGATTGCATCTCTCGTGCAACACCACCGACTATGATCTGGCCAAACGTATAGAAGAAACTTTTCAGCTGCCATACCAACATGTAATGTGGGTCACTCGCCCAAGTAGGACGCTGTGCGGGGTTTGGTCTGATGATGGATTCATCCACGAACTTGAGGATGGCCTCCTGTACTGCTTCGCCTTCCGGCGTTGCTAGGTCTATCGTGTCAGTTTCGCGGTTATACCCCTTAGTCGCAGTCTCATGATCAAGGCCCAACTCCCTCAAATAACGGGCACTCCGTACATCACCCGCTGCTGCTTTTTTGGCGTGGTTCGCTATAAAATCACGCCCTATATTAGCTGCGATAATTCGGGTCATTCGGGTCCACTGCTCCAAACCAATCATCTTGAAATACTTATCAGACCATTTGCGTGCGCCCGGATCAATGAACTCTGAGTTGTACGCTTGGTGCAAAGCCTCTTGAACAGCCTCGCGTGATGCAGCTCCGATGCGCTCTGCAAATTCGATCATCTCTTCGCGGCTTTGCTTGCTCATGTATGCGCGCCAGTTCTTCAGTACACTTTTAAAACCGTCCATGTCTTTTGCCCGAACAATCGGGTTGCCGAGGTCGGTAAACGATGCGACAACTGAAAATAGTAAGGTCGTGGCAAACTGCAACGCAGCGATGTACGACTGGTATTTGTTCCACGTAGGGTCAATGTGTGCCCCCAAACGGCCCATATACCCGAGCACTATTTTACGGGCCTGTGCGCGTTGCTTTGGTGGCATTTTGTTGATGAGCGCCTCTGCCTCATCCTTAATGACATTGTACTCGGCGTGTTTGGTCGCCTGTTTTAGGTAGAGTTGTACTGCCACCATGGGGTTTTGGTAGAAACCTAAGTCCTGTAATGCCTTGGTGTCCATATTTTTCAGCTTGCGCCGCATCTTGGCATTGAACTGAGGGCCGAACAATTCGTGGTGCGGTATGTCCTCTATAAAAGCCCCGTCGTTTTCGAGCATTGTTCGCGTTACGGTTTGGGCTTCTTGCTGGGTAAGCCCCCCTTTTTTCAGTTCGGCGATGAACGCAGTTTGGTTTGCCTGAATAGCTTGCGTGTTATATATAATAGGGAAGTAGTTTCGTATCTTCCCTATTGTTGGGATACGTTTTTTTAGGTAGTCGCGGTGGAAACGCTCGAAGAAGTCAGCTAGATGTTTCCGCATTTTGGGGTCTATAGACTGGTCTATATTTACGCCTGCCTGCATTTCTGCAAGAACTTTGTTTGCGTGCTCTTTATCTTCACCTAGTATCTCGGCAAACTGTGCATTCCATTTGTCTAGGGCATGGCGTTGCTTGTTGAGCATGTCGCCTTTTGTATCGTTCGACGTTTGGGTGCGGTGGTAAAATAGGTTGGCGAACGCTGGGCCATATTTTCCTAGACGCACCCGTGCGTATTGGTCAGCGGAGAGGATAACTTTCAGCAAACCATCAACGAGTCCGAGGTCCCACACTTGTTGCATGGCCTCGCGTAACTTGGTCAGAACGGGCGTGCCTTGTAGTCTGTCAAAGGTGCGCTGGAACTCTGTGTCATTGGACGTTTGTTCAGTCGATTCCTGCCCGTGGACACTCTCTAAAACAGCACCCATGTATTGTTCAAAGGTTTCTTCGAGAGTGAAACGGTCCTTATTAGTCCTAACAGCCTGCCTCTGCTTTTCGTTCAGCCCTTTTAGATTTCTCCTAACAAACTGCCGCGACTTGCGCCACAACTCACGCATCTTTGCGGCAACTCGTTTGAAATGGGCCTCAGTGAATTTACTTGGGGTCTTGGTCTGCTTCTCGGCCCATACAGCCACCTGATCTGCATACCATTCTTCAAAACCCACTTCATCATTTGTGTACTGTTTATTGCTCTTAGTTTTAAGTTGCTCTTGGTAGGCCTTTTTCAGTCTAGCGAGGTTGGCCTCTGACAAGCTATTGATACTCTCTTTAAACAAAACGTGCCCGAGCTCGTGCCCCAAAATCGCTGCGGTTATGGCCTGGCGGTATGGGCTGTCTAAGTTTTTAGATATGAAGATGTACGCATTACCATCTCGCTGGGCAACAAATGCTTTTTGCTTACCCTCAAGGGCATGCTTTATAACTGCGCCTTCGATGGCACCTGGATTTTGTTCGTTAAAAGCCTCAACGTCTTCAGCCCAAATTATATGGACCTTGGTCTTTATGCCGACTGCCGAAATGATTGCATTGGCGTAATTTGCAAACAAATCGGGGAATGTCCCCCACACGGACACTTTGCCCATGTCGCGTTTGTGCAGCTTCGACTTAGGCTTAGGCTTAGGCTTAGGCTTAGGCTGTGCTTTTGCTTTCACTTTTGGCTTTGGCTTTGGCTTTGGCTTAGGCTTAGGCTGTGCTTTTGCTTTCACTTTTGGCTTTGGCTTTGGCTTCTGCCTAGCTTTTGCTACTTCTGCCAGCTCATTTTCTGCTGCGGCAATTTGATCGTTGATACTCTGCCCATCAAACAATGGCTGTATTTCTTGCTGACCGCTAGTTTCTGCGCTGGCGTCCAATTCCCGTTCCAGCTGCTCAATTTGTTCCCTTATTGGCTTCATGCCTTCTAAACGCATCTCTGCTTTTAGGGCTTCCTCATTTTCCTCAATTTCTTCTTTTGAGAATACCTCCTGTTTTTGTTTGGGTGTTGTTTTTCGTTGTTGTTTGGGTTTGGTGCCTCTGCGCGTTGGGTATGTAATGGGGTTCCCGTCCTCATCTAGGATGCGGGCTTTTTTAGCATCCTGCGCAGCCTGAGCCTCACCCATCGCAATGGTGTCAGTCTCTACTTCTTCGTTCCGCTCCAGTTCGCTCGCCTGATCTTCGCGGGAGCTGTCCAATTCTGCCAGCTCATTTTCTGCTGCGGCAATTTGATCGTTGATACTCTGCCCATCAAACAACAGCTGCATTTCTTGCTGACCACTAGTTTCTGCGCTGGCGTCCAATTCCCGTTCCAGCTGCATTTCTTGCTGACCGCTAGTTTCTTGCTGAGCGCCAGTTTCTGCGCTGGCGTCCAATTCCCGTTCCAGCTGCTCGATTTGGCGCATCGTCTCGACGACGCTATCCTCAGTTTCAATGAGGCGCTCCTCTTTCGCAGCCTTACCATCGAAAGAGGAGCCCTCTTCGGTGTATTTCCTGGCGGCCCATGCTTTTTTGAGGCGTTGCCATGTGTACGTTTTACCGTTAGCTTTCGCGATGACAGTGCTGGCTGGTAATGCATCGAGGTCGATTACGAAACCCCGATCCGCCAACTCCTGAATCATCCTTAAAAAACCGGACATGAGTAACTGCGGGTACGTCATGTGAGACGCATTGGCCTTGTCCTTGTTGTTCGCTCGCATGCCTGCGTGCGCAAGTTCCGCTGGGGATAGGCTTATTTTTTTGCCTTGGGGGTCAGTGGCTTGTAGCGTACGGTCTTTACCGCCTTGCTGTGTGCCGGATCGCGCTTTAATAGTGCCTTCATTAACGATTTCACTGACATCTAAACTGCTCTCTATGACCTCTTCGATGAACTCAGCCCCGTCTTTTTGTACTAGACGGTACTGGCGACCCGGGTTTTCCTCTTGAAGTTTCTTCATGCGAGTTCGGATCGCACGACTGCCGGGGACGTACCCATCGCCTTTTTTATTCTTCCCTAGTAGCCTTTCCTCGAATCCTTGAGGCTGTTCTTCTAGCTCTCCGTGCGCTGTGCGCTGCTCAGTGGCACCCGCTTCTGGAAGGTCAGTCTCGTTGAACACCTCCTGTTCGATTTCGGAAAGGCGGTCTTCTTGGGGGTCAGTACCTTGTGCTAACTCCCTCCGTACAAGCTCTTGGAATCGGTTTTGGCCCATCTCCTCGGCGCGCCTATTAAGCTCTTGTATCGCAGCGGCTGCGTTTGCCTGGGTAATAGGGTCAGCTTCTAACGTCTGCCCTTGTTGCGTATCTTGGACGGCGTACAGCAGTTCGTTCAACGGGACGGTAGCCATACCTTCTGGGGAAAGGTCGTCGAACTCGAAATTATTGATTGTCGACTCAGCATCGGGGGCCGTTTTTTCATGGATCTGCTGACGAGTACTGTCCAAAATATTCCGTGCAGATGCGATGGTGGCTTTGATTGTGCCTGAACCGCCACCCAATGCGCCGCCTGCAACAAGGCCTGAATAGGCCGAATCCGCGATTCGCATTACAGCGCGGGCTTTGTCGTAATTTGGGTCTTGCTGAAAGCGCTGCGCGACAATCATGGACTCTTGACTGCCCTCGGCAAGTGTCTCCGCAGAACCTTGTCTCACAACAGAGCCTGCGAATACCTTTAACGGTGATGTAGCTTTCTTCAGTTTCGATAGCTTAGCTAGTGATTTTACAAAAAGTATTTCAGGCGCTACGTCCGCAACCGCGAATGGGACACCGATCAACGCTGCAATGCCTGCGGCATCAGTTGGATCTTGGCCGGTCACCATAGATTCTTTAAAAGAGGACGAAACACCTTGGTAATAACCGGAGCTCATCGCGCCGACCACAGCCGATTTTTTTGTGAAGCTCTTTATTGCGGCTAATTTGAGCGCCTGTTGTGCAACGTCCACAGCTTCCTTAGATGCATTGCCTTTTGAGTAATCGATGATCGCGTCGCGCACCATCCGTTTCATCTGACCTTTGGCCACCACCCCGCCTACGAAACTCGGGATTGCCCCCACGCCCACGCCTGACGTGAAACCTACTGCTGCGCCAGCTGTACCGGCGGCGAAACTTTCAATGGCTGAAGGTACAGCTTGCCCCAGCTTGAACACAGACATCTCTGCAAAGTTACTGAAACCAGGGTCTTCAATAAACTCTTCAAAACTGGCATATTGGCTGGATAAACGACCAATCTGACCGTCAATCGGTTCAGCTTTTTTAAGGTGCTCGAGTGCTGTAGCTTCATCCCCTGCTAAATAATTAAAGGCCGCTGCTGCTGTATGCTTAGAGGAAATGAGACCTTTGCGACCCGCCTCAAAACCCGCCTCTATGGCAGACAGGTTTTGGTCAGTCATTACTTGCCCTGCTTCTAGGTCAGCCGCCAACAGATCAATGTCGCCAATAGCACCGTTGCTTTTTGTTTCAAGGGCTAGTTGCTTTTCAAGGTCAGCTATCTGTTGGTCTATGTCGAAGCCGCTCATTAGTTACCCTGCTGTAGCTGTGTCAACTGTGCACTTTGCTCCCTCAACATTGCAACTTTTGCTACAGCGGCGTTGTATTCAACGACACTGCTGAAACCCTCTTGAATCTTCCTGGACACGCGGTTAACTTCAGCCTGAATGTTCTGTGCTCGGGTTTCATAAACGCCTTTGAGCTCATTAGAAAGGTAGTTTTGTACATCCCCGTCAAAGTCAGTAAGTTCCACGTCCATGTCGTTTCGTCTCTCCCCAGTGATTGGGTCAATGGCGAAAATCTTACCCCCTTCACGCGCATACCCGCTCATGCCCACTGCTGCGTCTTCCGAGTCGAAGGTCCCGTGAACGAGGTAGTCCCACGGGTCTGAAAAAAAGTTGATTTTGAACCTGTCGTTGAGCATCTGACCCACTTGAATGCTAAGGTGCGCACTCTGGTCAGTTGTCAGTTTGCCCGTATTATAGCCAGCAAACATTTTGGTGAAATACTGCGCTGGGTTTTCATTGGCGCTTACGTTCAGGGCATCAAACGTCTTTATGAAGGAATCCGAATCTTTTTTCTTGTCGGATGTCAGCTCCATTTGTTTTTTAGCCAGCTCAACACGCTTGTTGACGTTGTTTTTGACCAGATCTATTGTATCGCTAGACATGACACCGTGGTCTATAAACCGGTTAAATGTAGCCTGATCTATGGTCTCGGTGTTTTTTAGTAGTAGGAGTTGGTATACGTCTTTTTTGGTCAGTTTTTTTCCGGGCGTAACCCCCCCGATTTTGTTCCCCGCAGCGGTTACGGTGTCTACTACTTGTTGCCCCTCTGTGCCAACTTTTGCTTGTATTGCTTGGTCGAGCATCTGCTGCATCTGTGGATTGGTTGCCATATTTTGGCTGACTGATTCAGTGGTAACAGCGTTGTCAATTGCCTTGTTTGCCATCCCGTTTTGTTCAGTGGCTTGACCAATCTGGACCCGATTAGCTGCGAGCTTCTTGATTTCATCCAGGGCTAACTGGTGCCCAACAATTTTTTCCTCATCTAGCTCGCTTAGGGGCGCTACGGTACTCGACCTAGCCGAAGCTCTACCTTGGCGTTGAAGGACATCAATCTCTTCTTCGTGGAATTCGGCAGCACCTTGTAACTGGGTGTCGGAGATGTTGGCCAATGAGTCCGGGGTGAAGTCGGACAACCCAACAGCCCATTGGGGGTCCCTTAACAGATTGCGAATATTGCGCTGGTTAGTGACATTTGTTTTTCTGGGATTTGACCCAGATGTCAACAGGTCTAATTGCTGGCCTGCCTCGTTGCCATAAGCTGCGGGCACTTCCACTACTGCTTGGCCGCTAGTATTTACTGGCTGTTGCTGTTGCTGTGGTTGCTGCTGTGGTTGCTGCTGCGGTTGCACGGCATTGTTTAATGTCGATCGGGTTATTAACGGGGCCGTCGCTTCAAGTGCCGTAGCAGTTTGCGCACGGCTGGCATTACCGGTGTCTTGTAGGGCGGCGCGCCCAAATTGGCCCAGCATCCCTGACGCGTGTTCCATCTGTGAAATAATCTGCCCGTTGAATCGGTTGTACCCAGCCTCATCCACCAATAATGGGTTATCATCTGGATCGGACGTACCCTTCTCTGTTACAAAGGTTCTTTTTTCGGGCGCGCCGGGGTCGTGTAGTTCCATGACTGCTTGTTTTTCGCTGACGGGCACCCAGCCTTTGAATATTTTACCACTGTCGTTGTTGTCCCAGACTTTTCTGATGAGAGGGGAGTTGTAAAAATCAGTGACCCTATTGTTCCATGCAGGGTCCGCTGCCAATTGTTGGGGTGTGGGGAAAGCGCCTGTCTCAGGGTCCATTATATTATTACGGAAGTTGTGGAAGGCCTCTTGCAGATGTAGAGCGCGGTTTTTCAGCTGTTGTGCCTGGGCGGTGGCTTCCAAGCCGGGGGTTCTCGCAGCCAGCTCCTTTTTGCGGAACTCGTCCGAAATGCCGAACTGGCGTTTACCCTCTGTGAATTGACCCAGCTGCATCGCCAACGATGCCTCAAACTGCTTGTTCTGTAATTCTGCTTGTTGGCGACCCAGCACCGCGTTTAAAATTGGGTTGTTATATCCAGCCATTTTTAGAATCCCATTCCGAAGCCAATAATTTGGCCTAACATGTTCATGTTTGACGCATGTGCGTTTGCTTTATCCCGTTGGTATGCGGCCTCTCTTGACGCCTCCATACCTGCGGCAGAACCTAAACCGTCCAATGCCGTATTGAGCTGTTCATTACCCATCCCCATCAGTGATGATTTCAGGCCTAAGTTACGGTCACGTTGGTCAAGCACAGAGTTGTTTACAGCCCCCGAATATGAGGATGCGTTGCCTAATGAGTTCATGCGTTTTGAAGCGGCCATTTGGGCAGGTGTCATACTTGCGCCATATCGGCTCATTGTGCGTTGCTGCATGCCTGCTGAGACCTGTTGGCCTAGCGCCTGAGACTCTTTAGCGGAATCAATTAGGGCGGTGCTGTCTGTGTCAGCCAGCATCCCCTCTTCCATGTCGCCATAGGTCTCTAGGTAATGTTTAAGCTGTTCACGGGTAATGCTGGCTAACGTGTCGCCTGCGCTTGGTCCTGACTCAACTGCGGACGCCACTTGTTGGCTACCACCGTCATTACCGCCGCTGTTCCCACCATTACGTGCATTGGCTGCATCAATTTGGGGTTTACGGGCAGCACCCACGCGCTCTGCCTCGGACATAGCGCCCCAGGATGAGTCGCCGCTCATTGCGGCTTCGCGTGAACGTAGGCTGTACTCGTCCTTTGCAGCGTCGTTCATGCCATATTTTGTTTGGTTTACGAAACGGTCTTTAGGACTTTTAGACGTTTTTCCGAGTTCGTACTCTTTCACTTGCGCCATAATATTTGCCTTATGATAATTTCTTTAACTGGGCGATCAGTTCGTCCGTTTTTGAAGTGTCGAATGGGTTGGCTTTTCTATACATACCCGCTCCTAGGTCCGCCCCGAATGCCATGTTAGTGTCCTGCATACTGCTTGATGCTTGTGCTTTGGCCAGCAGCTCCTCGTTTTGAGCCCTAGCGGCATTCGATAAACCTCTCATGGCAATTGAGCGCCCACCCTGACCCAAAGTCAGTGCGCCCAATTGGGCTGTGTCTTTGACATCCTGTGCCTTGCCATCGGCTGATGCCAGTGCGCCGCCCAGAGCATTATTTTGGACAACGCCTTGTTTAGACTGGCCCATCATAGAGCGACCGCTGCCAAAGCCCCCACTAGAATTAGAAGTACCCAAGCCGGCACCTTGACTGCCACTAAAGGCCTGAGCCATATCAGCATTTGCTCGACCGCCAAGGACGCCAGAAACATCGCGCCCAGACTCTTTAACAAGGCCCGCTTCATGGGGGCGGTACAGACTTTTATGGCGGTCCGTAATCGTGTTTGCATTATCAACCAGTGCTTTTTCATGTGCGCCCTGCGGTACTTTTGTTGCTGAACTACCCATTTTTGTTCACCTGACATCGATATGTTACGCAGACAGGAGAGAAACCCAGTTCCTTTACCCGTTTGCCCCAGCCCAAACGGGCAGAATTGAATTCAATACGTTCAACGCCTATTTCGGCGGCTAGGTCATACCCTGCGGCTACAGCCTCGGCGAACACATTTACGCCTTGACGTAACCAAAGGTGGTCAATCATTAACGTGGGAACCCGCTCATAGCCTGAATCGTATTGGCTGAGTATTGTAAAACCTAAACGGTCTGATCCATCCTCAACCCAATACAAGTGGATCTCGCCCGACATCAGCTGATGGTAGATGTCAGCAGGCAAAAACTCCGCTCTCACTTTGCGGATTATTTCCAACATGCCGCCGTGAAAATACTCGTAGTTTTTACGGATACTGGCTTTCGTTGCGGGGATCAGCTCTACCATTACAGGCCACCGTACTGAACGGTCCTGCGGGTTGACCCTCTTCGGCCATCCGCTTTGTTTCTAGCATCGCGAATGTGGGCCTCAAATTCGGCCTCATGTTTCATTGCGCGCTGGGGGTTAGCCCACGGCATGTCGTGTGCGTTAAACAGGTTGGCTAAAGCACCAGCCATGATGCCGTCAACATAGTCTTCTACAAAACTGGTTGAGATGCTCGTGGCAGACAATGTCGGTTTTATCGACGCATACACAGTGACCACATCACCCGCTTTGATAGGTGCAGGGACCAAATACAACGTCTTATTGTCCGTACGAATGTAGTTCGTTGGTGTGGCTTTTTCAGTCCGCCACTTTGGGTTCGCATGAGTTGCGCCCTGTTCAGTATCGGGTTCAATCTCTTTGTCACCTAGGGTGACTGAGTGAACCTCAACAATGTTTGTGTTCTTCGGGAGGTCAACATCGTACTCGAACAGACCTGAAACTGTCATGATTGGGTCGAGGGTTGCCCGATATGCCCCGCTGCGTTTACAGAAGCTGAGCACTGCATCTTTAATCGCCTTTTCCGCCACAAAGTCAGGGCAACCTGCAATGTGGTATGGAAGTAGGCTGACCATGTCTTTGTAATTCATGGGTTATACCTGTGCGACTGTGCGCGTATTCGGGCTGGTTACGGAGTCCAACTGGATCTTTATGCCGAGGGAGCTGACCATCGCTTTATAATGCTGGTGGCTGCGCTGCTCGTTGCCCGCGTGGTCGGCTTCTTTCGCGTATGCACGATAAAGGATGTAGTCCAGCAAATTATTCGTGTGGATGTCTGGGATAGAGATATTCCCACCTGATGCAACTTGCGTTGGCTCTACGGCGTAAACAACCTCGACGTGCCCGTTGCCATCATTTGGCGGGTAAACGTAAAACGTACGTGGGTCTAGCTCATCGAAGGTGTAGTGGTCAGCAACTGTTGTGCCTGTCACGCTGTGCCAAAGTGGTTGCCGTACATCGAGCACATCACGACTGATTACACGGATCACTTTTCCGCCTGCCCCCGCACTGCTTAAATTGCGCACAATCCGCAATACTTGGAGACCAGTAGCCGGGATTGCCTGCTTAGTGCCTGCAACCATCGCTATGGATTGGTTGGTTGCGCTTACGGAAGGTTTGAGCAAGCATATTTCTCGCTGCCCATCGTTTAGCCACCCCAGCAACTCCGCAGAAGACCAACGGCCTCCCGCGACATCTTGCAGGACAATCTGTGCTTTACTAATGATATCATTCGCTGCAATGGCCATTACGCCTCACTTAGTTCAGCCCAAGCTGTATCCCGTTGCTGAGAGGTGATGTCGTAGCCCAGTATCTTCTCGATACTGCGGACTCTGGGATCACCATTTTTTGAAAAGGCTTTGTTGTCACCTTTATCCATCAGTTGCTCAATTGCGGCCATGATTTCCATAGCTTGATCCTCATCTGAGACTTCATCTACTTCAACCGTTGCAGATGTAGCAACTGATTTTTTTGTCTGTGGTTGTTTGCCGACTGGGTATGCACCCGCAGCAATACATTCGTCCACTATAAGTGGGGGGACTTCTTGCGCTACGCCAGCCTCGAACCAAACGGATTGTCCGCTTAGAGAAGCAATGTGCAGTGCCTTATCAGAAATCAACATAATAAAAACTCCAAAAAGCCCCCGACGCTACGCTAGGCCGGGGGAAGAGGCCCTATTGGGTTACAGCGCGGTGTCTAATGCGATCACACCAAAATCTTGGGTGTCGCCAGTTACCATGCTGGTGTACTTAGGCTTACGGAAGCCTAGAATCTTACCTACGGAGATACCATGCTGGTTACCGTAGTCATAGGTTTCTTCAACCCAGTCTGCATCGTTAATGTCAGCTAATGCCAATGCCTGTGCACCACAGAACAAAGCGCGTTGGCCGTCTACTGTGCCAGAAGCACCAAACTTAGAACCAGACGCTTCACCAGAGGTGTCGTATACATGGCGGAATTCGTGAACCATCACGCCGTCTACCATTACGCTTGAAGTACCAGAGAACAAACCGTTACCTGAACCTCGAACACCTGCGTTACGAACGTTGGCCAAGAAGTCAGAGTCTAACTTCAAGTCAGCCATGCCTTGTGGGGTTACGAACATGTGGAACATCTCTTCACCACCTTTACCACGTACACCACGGATATAGTGGTCTTTGGCGTAGGCTTTAAGGTTTACAATTGTCTTGTAGCCCATGATGTCAGAAGCGGTTAAGTTGCCTGTAGCAACAGTACCATCAGCTTTAGCGATCAAATGACGCTGGCTGGTTGGTGCAGTTACGTCACCGGCGTATTCCATGTCACCTAAGTTTTGGCCAGTTGCATTTACAGCACGAGCACCACCGTTGTTCTTCTTGGTGTATGCCAAGCCAGACAAGGTTAAGAATGCTACTTGGTCCATACGGTCAGCGATCCAGTACGCCAAGGCGTCCTTAGAGGCTTCACGGAAATTAACAATGGACTTCTGGTCAGCCAAACGGCCAGCCAAACGGTTTGCATTACGCAACTGGTCAATGCGAACAATGATGTCAGAGCTAGATAGCGCTTCTTCATTGCCTTCCAATGTGTAGTCGCCTACAACACCGTCGCCAGACAAATCGGCAAGTAGAGTTAAAACAGCGCGTGCGCCCTTCTCACTCTTGGTTAAGTCAGTGATACGCTGAACCATGGCGTTAGAGCCAGTGCCTGCGAATTGGTTGATGAAGGAAGCATTTCGAGCTGCTTTCCAAAAATCACGGGACCATACGGTCTTTTGCTCTGAAGTCAGAGCGGCAAAATTAGTTAATGCCATGAGTATTTACCTCTTAGATAATATTAGTGCTGCTTATAAAAGTCGCCATTCATCAAGCAGGGGCGACAACCACTGCATGTGTTGGACGTGTCGTGTCCGAACGAAATAGCGACCTTTTAAAGAGGGACGAACTCATGGCCTTATTGAGCTAGGCGAGGGCTACCACGTATCGTGTGGCAGTCGAAAAACTTAGGCCTGGACAGTTGTCGTACTGTAAGACGGGCCTTTGCGTATATATTAGCACAGCTTATATATTAAGGGAAACGATGACCGCGCTAGAACAGGTCATCAATCACCGCTGGCGTGTACTCACCGAGGTACGCACTCTCGATGTTGAACTCCATAAACTCCTTTGCTTCTCCATACCCCATGCCCCGTTCTGCGAGGCATACCATGATCTTGTGGGCCGAGTAGGCAACCCTAGGGTTACCACTCATGCACAAATTAACGCCGATAATGGCCTCATCCAAACCATCGAAAAACAGCAGTTCTGGATGCTCCTCGACGTAGGCAGTCGTAATTGCCTCTCGCATTAGCCGAAATCACCGCGTAAACGCTTCATTTGGGCTTCAGACAACTTGTCAAAGTCCGTATCAGTCATCATGGTGATGTCGATCGTTTCTTCAGTCCGTGTGGTCGCACTCTCGCCCGCTAATTTCGCTGGCTGCTTATTCGCGGCTTCCAGTTTCTGCTCAACGTTCGTTGTGCGTTTCTTGGCTGCGGGCTTTGTCGCAACAGCTTTTGGCTGGAGCAATTCCGGCGCATTGGATGCCAAGGTTAAACGAACCGCTTTACGCAGTGCGTCTGCCGATGGCATGCCTGTATCAGCGTACATTCCCATCAGTTCGTTGGCTTCCTGGATCATCTCCTGATTGGCCTGGTCACTGGATGTGTCCAACACTGGGTACGCAGCAACCATGTCCGCCACGGCAGCATCTAAATCCAACTGCTGTTTGGTGACATTAGTTGTGTTACTGATGTCATTTCGCAGCTCGCTGGCCATTGCTTCACGTTCCGCTGTACGAATCTCTTTGCGCACCGCTTTTGCCTTGTCCGTCTCACCATCCAAGACAGCTTCCATGTACTCAGCTTCCTTAGAATCGAAATCGAATTCTGGTTTTTCTGGTTCCTTGGGCTTAGCGGCCTCTTCCAATTTCGCTAAACGGTCCTCCAGTTGGCGGCGTCGAGCGATCTCTTCGTCCATACGGGACTTCGGCACCATGTGTGGCTTTTCCTCGGCCTTCTCGGTCTCTTCAGGAGCCTCTTCAGCGGTCTCTTCAGCGGTCTCTTCTACGTCCTCTTCTACGACTTCCTCTTCCTCGAGTTCGTCGCTCACAGCGGCTTCTGCGTCGCCCTCAGTAGCTTCTACCTCGGCAACTTCCTGGGCAACTTCCTCGGTGGTTTCCTCGGCAACTTCCTCGGTGGTTTCCTCAACCACAGCCTCTGGATCGTCACCGCGATCAAGGCCCTCAAGGTCGTCCTGTTCGATTGCATCGGCTCCTGCAAATTGGTCATAGCTTTCATCGTGTTCTAAGTTTTCTGCTGCATTGGATTTAGGCATAGGGCCTCCAAGTTATATTAATTTTAAAGTACTACATGCTTGGGCTTTTAAGCCTCTTGTTGACCACCGAGCCGCATCATCTCTGCCGCGATCTTGGTGGTTGCTTGGGTCTCGGATGCTTGCTGTTTTTGGATCGAGGATAATTCGGCCAGCTGCATACGGACATCCAGTTCTTGTCGCTTCTGCTCCATACGAAGTTCTAGTTCAGCCATTTCTTTGTCAGGCTGCGTTTCTAAGTCGTTTGCCTTCGCCGTATTGAGCATGGCTTGCGACTGAAGGTTTGCAGCCTCGGCTTGTAGCTTCTGTAGCTCCAACTTGACCTGTTCCATTTGGATTTGTTGTTGCATCTGTGCGGCTTCTTGCTGTTCAGGTGACTGTTCAACACCGGTCAACATACGAATACGCTTGGCCAATTCGCCTTTACGCTGCAAATGCGAATACTCAATAATGGCGTCGTCCGGAATCGCGATGCCCACCTGACGTAGTTGCAAGGCTTCCGCGAATTGGGACTCGTCGAAACTGTCACGCGCTGGCATGGTTGCAATTACCACGTCATACTCACCGACGGTCATATCATTTATCACTTCGCCTTCTGGCGTCATTTGATTCAACACGATCTCTTCGCGGGGTTTCATTGGGTCGTCGTCACGGGTAATCTGGATTACGCGCTCCTCGGAGTAGAACGATTGCACTAGGCACAGGATATTCTGGGCAACATACATGCGTGTCTTGGCTAAATTATCCAGTGGCACTTGGATTTGGATCTGACCACGATTTTGCTTGGCCTGAATCGCTACACCTGACACCTCTGCGCTGTCCTGACCCAGCATTGAATCAGACACGCCTGAGATCTCTTTGATGTTATTGGCGGCTTTCATACCAATACGATCAAGGCCCGTTGGGATTTGGTTCGGGGAGATCTTCGCTGGAGCACTAGAACCACGGTTATACTCAAGTACTAGACCCGTTGCGGCACCGCGCGCTGCCAAATCGTCCGAGGTCATCCCGTTTAACGAGCCTGTTTCCACGATCCAGCCGCTGTTCGCTGTGGTATTCACAATGTGCAGCTCTTGTGAACTGATCTTGTTCAGCTGTTCTTGAGGCGAAAGCAGGTTGCGAACCATACCAAATGGCTTACCACGCCTAAAATAAGGGAAGTAAGGCACAATGGTGAAGTTTTTATAAGGTGACCAGTCATCGTGCAACACAACATTGTCCGCTGTGATGGTCCACCGGACCTTTTTAATCAGCTTTTTAAGCATGCCTAGGCCATATTCCTTGGCAAACAGCTCCGTGCGCTCCTCGTCCCAGGATTCTGGCACCTGACGCATGTCTTTTGTCTTTGGATCAACAAAATGTGGGGTCATTACCAGTTTTCTGTGCTGCCTTTCGACCACTCGGACGGCTTTCAGGGTGCGTTTATCGTCAAAATCACCCCCACGTACCTCACTATTCATGGTGTCACCGTAGGTCACGTCGCGTGCCTCGGCTACATCCATTGAATCACGGCCTAAATGCTCGCCATTTTCGGCAATTGTGCGCAGTCGGTCGGCTTTTTCTTGGCCATATTGCTGCTCAATGTCGTCTAAACTCAACCATTTGGTCTTAATCACCTCATTCCATGTGGTTGGGTCATAGTCCTTGGCGTCCGGGTCAGGCAAAATGTCCAGTGGGTCTTCCGCCGTGACCTGCACTTCGCCCTCGATGTGGTCATCGAAATTCATGCGGATGTCAAAATAGCCACGATCTTGGATTACACCGTCAGAAAACACCTGACTTTCCAAATAATCGTACTGGTTATTGTCACTAATCTGCATGTACAGTTTGGTGAGCACTGCCGCAACCTCATCTGAGGAGTTACGTCGGGGCTTGAACTGCGTGTCAGCACGTTTAGAGGCTTGCTCCCCCAGTATGGTGTTAACAGTACTCAAAATGGTGTTGATCGTTAGGTGTGGGCGACCCTCTGAATCCAACGCATCAATGTCTGTTTGGTCCCACTGCTCGCCCCGATAGTATCGGTCGCATTTCATTGCGGTCTTTATGTAGTCGAGATGACCTGCATCTCGTGCCCGAACGTACCGAGCCCAGTTTGTTTCTACAATCTTGCCTTCTTTAAGGGGATCGGTCTTCGTCTTCTTTGCCATAGCTATGCACTCATCGCTGATTTACGGTGGTTCGGGGCCAATAATCCTGGGAGTTTGTCTTTCCACGATGGGGCGGACTCTTTTTTATCTACTACGGTGCTGAATTCGGACATCATGAGTCCGACCCACGCCAAGCCATCGACTTGGTCATCGTGTACACCGTTTGGAAAACGCAGCATCTCGGCCATGAGACCTGCATTCCACAATTCAAATTTGGGGAAAAACACCATTCCCTGTTGCATCCGGCCTTGGATGGCACGGGCACGAGCTTCTTTGTCTCTGCGCCCTGTTTTTAACTCTTTCACGTACATTTCATGCAGTTTTCGCTCTGCAATGCGCTTGTGTAGGAACGGACCAAGGGCCATTTCGATGTGACCTCGTTCTATACCAACGATCGATGGGCGATATTCCTCATAAACGTCGAGGATTTTCTCCACTAACTCGTAACCGTCCCACTTACCACGCTCAACGTGCATGACATACATCTTGTCGTCTTGGTCAATGCCCACCACGACGCCCACTGAGAAGTCATTTCGGTCCGCTTTACCAATCGCAAGGTCCCATGCGCAATACACCTTGAGCTTTTTCTTATCGAGCAGCCCCTCGCGGTAGTACTTGAACATGCCAACTTTGAAATAATCACCCTCGTCGGCAACTGGGTTTTGTTGATACAGCGCTGACCAGTCACGGGGACCGACGGCCTTCTGAATCCGCATCAATGCGTCCGAATCGTACCGTGCAGGGTGCAATGGTTCGTTCTTACGGCGGTATTTTTCGTCCTCTTCGGCAATGGCGGGGTACTTGATCACTTCCCATGTGTCGCCGCCGTCTTTCTCCTGCTCTAGGAGCCAGCCTGCGAGGTCATCATCGTGCCAACGGGTTAGGATCACCAGTACGCCACCGCCCGGTGAGAGACGTGTATAGGCCGTTGACGTGTACCAGTCCTTGGCACTTTGTCGCGACACCGCCGATTCCGCTTCATCGCGGTTTTTTACGGGGTCATCGATGACTAAAATGTGGGCACCCTTACCTGTGATCGCACCACCTACACCCGCTGCGGTGTAACCACCGCCAACGGACGTTAGCCATTGCTCAGCGGACTGCGATTCAGGGTCAAGTCGCGTTTCAAACAGCGAGTGGTACTGCGTATCACGCAACAGACCACGCACTTTGCGCGAAAACCCCATGGCCAACGAGCCAGAGTAGGAACAGGCAATGAATTCGTGATTTGGGTAACGCCCAAGGTGCCATGCAGGGAAGGTTTTTGACGCCAATTCGGATTTTCCGTGGCGCGGCGGCATGAACAGCATCAAACGCGGTGACTTTTTAGCCGCAACGTCGTCTGAAAACTGCTCAAGGCGCAAACAAATGTCCTTGTGCACCCAACCCGGGATGTACTGCTCGTTGAACCGTTGCACAAAGGGCAACAGGTGCCTCCGAGCCAGCTCGCGCTTCGCTAATTCGGCCTTCGCCGCCATCTGAGGGTCAAAAACACCCTCGTCGTCTTTGAAATCAGGCTGTTTGCCTAGGTCTTGCTTTTCCAACGTGTCTCGTTCCGACTGTTTTACGCGTTTTTTATGCAGCTTCACGTTCATTTCCGCTGCCCGAGCCTTATGTTCATCTTCTTTTTCTTTCAAGAACTCCCACTTACGCTTCGGGTCCTTGATGATGGCCTGATAGGCACGGCGATCACCGAAATTCTTGCACTTCTGGCAGACCGTTTGAGCTTTTTCATTGCTGAACAGCGTCAACGGACGTTCTTCATTGCAAAACGAACATTTTTTCGTGTCTTTAACTGTCACCAGCCACCCCCACTTCTGTAAATTCGCCATCGACCGTTGCACCAGGATCAAAGTGCGTATCCCCTAGACCCGCCAACTTGAGTAAATCTGCGTCGGTCGCTGCTTCAATGTGCCGCTCCGAGTTGATATTTACGCTGATCGTCTGGATCTTTTGTGGCTCGTAGAGCCCATGCATCTTGGCGATCTCCCGCAGTGCAGCAACCTCTTCGGTCGATGTACCGCTCTTTCGATGCGCCTCAAAGAACAGTTTGGTGATGCTCTCACGCGTCACTGCGACCGCTTCAAACTCCATGTTCCTGAAATGGGTCAACGTGCGTTGGATTACAGGGCTCTTTAGTAGCTGTGCGCCACGGTATTTGTCGAGTCCTGCATTGCTCGCTGCCTCTTGCGATGAATAACCAAGTAAATAGAAGCGCACAAATTGCTCTTGCTGCCGGGTTAACCTCGGTAGCACCTCTACTTCTTTTTCAAAAGCGTCTTCTGCTAGTTCCATAATGTTGGCCTATAAGCACTGCTTATATATTATTTCGGTCTAGTGCCGAATTTATGTTGAATCAATTGCCATGCGAAAAAATCTACGTCCTCGTCTCTGGCAACGTTTTTACAATAATTGTACATTGCGCACACCACCCGCGTGTTATCTGGCGTATACCCTTGTGCGTTGTCAATACGATCCAAACTTAAACTGTATGGGTGCTTTGTGTATCGTCTGTCCTTTGTGTAGTCGAACAGTATCCCCGTCATTGCGCAGCGCCCTTCTTGCTTTGCAATCTGATCCACCATCCAATCGAGTGTAATGGTGAACTCCAGTCCTTTTAACGTTGCGCGCCGTCTCGCGGTCTTGAAACTCTGTTTTGGCCTGCCATCCGCGCTGTAATAGCGACGCTGCTGGCTCCGATTTTTCTGGTCACGCCTCTTCTGCAAGTCTTCCAACAATAGCCCTACTATATATTAGCAGTGCTTATAGTATCACGTATAGAAAATTTAAAAAAATTATTTGCAAAATAATACTCCATGATCCCGGCTCGCTGGGTTTGGGACTCCGTCCCACAACCACCCCCCTTCCCCGATTCCGATATTGGAACCTTGTTTTCCTTTTTTACCCCAAGGGACCCCTATCCGTTTCTCGCTTCGCTCGCCCCGTTCGTCATTTCTTTATGCATTTTAACTTTATGCATTTTAACTTTAGGAGATTACCCCATGAACACCATCAAACTCACCATCCCATCCATCACCCTCACCATCCCCACCACAACCCAACAACTCAACACCGCCCTCAACCGAGCCAAAACCACACTCAACCAAGCCAAAACCACCCTCAAAACTAAAATCCACACTGCAACAGCCCCCAAATAGGGGCTAGGAGATCTACTATGTTCATTATCAAAACACTCACCTTCGCCTTCTTAACCCTCATTGGCCTCATCCTCGGCCTCATCCTCTTTCCCTTCGTCTTCCCCTTCATCCTCATCTGGTCAATCAAACAGCACCGCGCACTCGACACCGCAGCCCACAACTCTGGAGAATCCTCATGAAACTCACCACCCCCACCTTCACCCTCACCATCCCCACCTTCACCCTTCCCACCTTCACTAACCCACTCACTAAACTACGCACGCGTAAACCTCAACTGCCCCTGCCCCACGCCCTGCACCTACTTAACCTTGAACTCCAAGAGCACCTCCTTCACACCCACTCGGCTCACGTCAGCCAAGCCCGCTACCACCACCTCTCACAAACATACAACGTCACGGCCCTCAAAGCGGGCACCTTCCACCACAACTACTAACCTTTGGGCCTTCGGGCCCTTTTTTTATGCCCACCCCCCCAGTGGGCTAGGAGCACTGTCATGAAACCATTCCTCTTCACCTCAATCACTGCGCTGCTATTCATAGGCGCACTGCTCACCATTTATGTCATCACGCTTGGCGGTGTGCTATGAGCAACGCTAAATGGGGCGCACTGGGCCTGTGCACGGTGTTCACTGCCGTGCTGGCGACGATCGATGGGCGTAGTGCAACGCTGTACGCCTGCTTCTGCATTGGCTGCTACATCTGCTTGGAGCAGATCGCAGAGCAGTAGCAATGCACCGTAAGAGACCAAGGGACAGCGCGCAACGTGCCAAGGCACGTTGCGCGTTCGTCCTTTTCTTGTGTCATTCAACGCATAAGGAGGTAAATGACATGTACGACATCGTACCAAAAGGGCTAGGGCCTGATCCCCTAGAGCAGCTGCTGGCAGCGGAACGCCGAGCAGAGTATCGATGGGACATTGGGCTGGAAGCCGATTTCCCAACGCAGACCCGCGAGCAGTTCGTTCGCAACAACGCCCATCGTCGGGCACAACATACATTGGAGAAGCATCATGACTAAAGTACTTACTAAGGCACTTGCTGCCGACATCAACACCACCGACGCACCTTGGACAGAGAGTGCAGAGACTTCGGACACGGTTACCCTGACCGAGGCCCTTCGCACTTATCTGCAAGAGCAGGTGGATTTCATTGCCGATCGCGCCGTGTCGCAACTCGGTATCATTGCCAACTGGGCCAACATCGCCTCGTTCCAGACGCCCGCGTCTTACGACCAGATGTTCGGCAACGACTATGGCCTCGCCATGGACAGTAACCAGAAGCTGCTGAAGTATTGTGCGCAGTCCGTGGCCGGTGACCCTGAGTCGCTCGTCCAGGTGCGCGCCACGGGCAGCGTGTACGGCACACAGGACGCCAGCGGCGCGCAAAGCACGGTGGCCAGCGACACGGATCAAAACAAGATCCAGGTCAACGAGATGGCGTTCGAGGCCATTACCAACGCCTCCGAGCGTTACAACAAGGCCGTCGCTGACATCGTGTTGCTCAACAAGAGCTTCGGCATGGAACCCACGACGTCGCGCGAGGAGCGCTACGAGTTGTGGATTACCAAAGAGCGTGACATGAAGCGCCGTAAGCAGGAGAACCAAGCCCGCAGTGAAGCGAAGTTCGCGGCCAACGCCCAACGGGACGACGTCGTGGTGCAGCTGCACAAGGTGGCACAGACCACCGCGCACTTGATCTAACCAACGCACAAGGTGCACAGTAAGAGGGTCCTTCGGGGCCCTTTTTTTATGCCCCGGTCACACTGCCAGGCCCTGCACAATGGGCACGGATCGCCGGGCGCTGGCCACTGGACAACGAATGTCGCGTTTTGAACAGTTTTATATTGAATGACCGTTCAATGTTAGCGGTCACTAACGTACCTAAATTGGCCTCTAGCCTTAGTGCTACATACAAAGTTCAAATAATGTCGACATTATCATGGACAGCAGTTTTTGACTTTCAGTATACTGGTTATTCCATAGACACTGTTTTTTCATGAATATAAGAAATAAAAAAGGTGGTTTGCTGTCCAGATGCGCTTGAAAGCCTTGCCACCAGCGGACTGTAGCGTGGACAGCAAATTAGGCCCTTTTTTCATTTGCTGTCCACAATGATACCTGATTTTACGACGCTCTGAAACCCTTGGTATCACAGGGCTAGCGAGCAGTATCACTATTTCCGAGTTTACCGTTGTGGACAGCAAACGCCCTTTTGGGACAGCAAATCGCCGTTTGGGACAGGAGATTATCCAAGGGTCATACCAATTGACCAGACTACTATCCATATTACTGTATACTAACCACCTAAACCATTCATCAAAGTAATATCTGGGACAGCAAATGCCATTTTGGGACAGCAAATGGACAAATCTCCTGTCCAACGTCGCAAATAGAACATTGACCAGCGCACAACGCACAGCGCACAACGCCCAGCTATCCATGCTGAACTAACCGAGGATTACCCATGATGATTGCACAAATATACGTTGGCACCTATGCCAAGTACAACAACGGCTCTTTAGCCGGCAAGTGGATGACATTAAATAACTATGACGACCGTGAGGGATTTTATACAGCCTGTTTGGAGTTGCATAGTGATGAAGATGACCCCGAACTGATGTTTCAAGATTGGGAGGATATCCCTGACGACTATATAAATGAGTCACATATTAGCGATAAGTTTTGGGAGTTGATGGATCTAATCGAAAGCAGCCATCTATCCGCCGAAGCCTATTGCGCTGGACTGGATCTAGGCATTGAGCTGGACGATATAGAAGATCGCTACCAAGGGCAATGGGGCTCAGATCGTGAATTCGCAGAAAACTTCTTCGATGAGATTTATTTACCTAATGTGCCGGAGTTTATGCAGTTATACATTGACTATGACGCTTTCGCGCGTGATCTGATGGTGGATTACATCGAGTTTGACGGCCATTACTTTCGCAATCAGGAATAATTCCTAGCCTTACCCACACCAGCGCACAACGCACAGCGCACAACGCCCATTGGGCAAGGAGTAGATTATGTCACAAACAGAGCTTACAGACGAGGTCGTCACCCTCACCCGCCAGCAATTGTGGGTAGCTTTTGCCCCCACATTCAATTTCGAGTTGGACGAAGAATCGTTATTAGAGAAGGCATTGCGCCGTGGTTTTGTTACACTTGTAGGTGAAGACCAGTATTTGGTCAACCAAAACTACAGGAGTATGTAATGCCACAAGGTATGGACGCCACCTCACGCAAATTGTTTAGCGGCGAGTTATGTGTTGGATGTGCTGAATATGAAGCAGCAACGTGTGTCGGCGAAGGCTACTCAATCTACTGCACAAATTGTGAAGTGATCGCCGCGCAAACCGAAATTGGGCAGGAGGACGTATGAAAACAATAGAAAACATTGACTGCTACAACGAGTGGGAGCCAGATGGAGCCGCACTGATGGTAGGCACATGGGCAAACGGTGCCGAAATGGAAGAGATTTGGGGGCCACCAGAGGCCTACAACACATGGAAAGAGGTGGTTGCACACTTATCTCAGTGGGCCGATAGACACGGCCATGAAATCAACGAACTGACCGCGTGTTAGGAGTAAGCAATGCCACAAGGTAAATTCATCCATCCCGCAGTCAAGGATGCCGCAGTCGCCTTAGTCAATCACGGTGGCTACAGCATCAGAGAGGCTGCACAAATGACAGGGATGACAAAGACAACCCTACACAACACCATCCGCAAACGCCTCCAACAGGAGCACGATGATGCCCTTGGACAAGGCACAGCGCACAACGAGCAGCGGGCATTGGATCAGGTCAAGGACATCCGGGCCCAGGCCGATGCCTATTTAACTAATTTACTCGCAGACGAAAATAAGTCTTGACCTAAATTATAAGCACGGCTTATTATAAGGTCATTACATTTATAAGCAGGGAGCAATATGTCACCCACCATCCAACACAAACGCTGGCCCTATCCGGCACTACGCGCTTGGAGCAAGTTCAACAAAATGCCGGATCACCGCATCGATGCCCTTATTATCCATGCCCGCAAGAACAATGCGCCTATGTGGGCCATTGCACGGTGCGATAACGCGTGGATGAGGCTCGATAAGGACGTTCCAAAAGACGTGGAGTTCTACTTTGCGCACCACCACCCCCAATTGCTTGATAAAGCCTATAAACGCCTGCCCTTAGCGGCATAAAACCAGCTAAAAATATTACTTATAGGAGTAATCCCCATGAATATACTTGGTAATCACACTGTGGTCGTCGGCGACTGGCTCGTGGACGTAGACATCACCCATTTTAATCCGGGCTACCCAGCCGACATGTCAGTGGACAGTGTCGATCCTGGTGAACCCAGCGACATGGACTTTACTGTACTTAGCGCAGCGGCAGTGCGCCGTGAACAAGGCGGCGACATGTCATTTTTAAATGATGTGGACGTCGAGGAAGCCATCGTAGAACAGCTATGGCACTGACCAAACAGAAGGACCCCTTCGCAACGCGCGATGCCCACTGGCTCGTGGACGGTGTCTACGACGAAAACGCCGCTGTAGGCCGTGTCGAGAAGACCAACGCTGCAATGGCGCTCGATAGCAACTATATGAACAACGTCCGGCGCGCAGCGAACGAGATACGCCGAGAAGAAAGAGAGCTAGAGCGAGAGCTCGCTGATTATTTCTATTAAGGACAACGCACAATGCCCAAGGTACGCAGGAAGAAGTACAACCCCCACAAGAAAATGCACAAGCTAACGACCGTTGCACTGCGTAAAACAGCGCTAGTGTTCGTTGGTGGGGACAACACCAAGGTGCGGTTTGTGAATTTATGCACAAACACGCCTTCTAACCCCACAAAACTCATGGTGGAGGCACTGTCCAACGTGCAATACCGCTGGTCAGTGCTCTGTGCAGTGCTACTGCGCGCAAAGGACGGCGGGGAATACCTGCAAAGTGTGGAAATTGAGTCCAAAGCGCCTGAATATCAGCGCGACATGGTCTCCACCTTGAATACGCACCACAACAAACTGCTAAAAGGCTGTAATCCGAGTGACATTTGCACCATTGCCTGGCTCGCTGTGCCCTATGCACACGAATGGGCAACGGATAGCACCGCAGCAACGCTCAACGCACTAGGTGCATGGGACTTTTCAGCGCAATGGGAGATGGACACATGAATATTATCGACGACACTGTTGAAAACGACTGCGGACGTAGCTGGATTGTCTGCTACAACGTGGGCAGCCAGGACCAATGGGCTGTGTTTGAAACTCTGGAAGAAGCAAAGGCGCTCTACAACGAAACACTCAAAGACGACGACGTGTACATCAGCTCAATGTGCGCAGTGATTGAGAGCAGCGACTATGAACCTCACAGAGCATTCACATGAGCACCAAGCAATGCCCGAAGTGCGGTGGTAAACACCTAGGTGAAATACGGTCACAGTTCCTAAAAGTATGCACTGACTGTTGGACTTGGTTCCCGTGGCCATTGGACAACGATCAGAAGCCATTGAAGTAACGGAGAAGAAATGAAAGCTAAGATCCACATCAATCAGCATGTCATACGTGACAACCGTAAAAATGACGTGACCAACCCGTGCATTACGGTGAAAACGTACAAAACAAACCACTATTGCCATGAAGTGTTGGTCCAAGGGCCCAGCAAAGTGGTGTACAGCCCTAAAAAACCACTGTCATGTGGTGCACATGTGTGGATTGAAGCCCAATTTGAAGATCTGGAGCTACGCCAATGACCTACGCCCATTGGACAACGCGCGATGAGCAGTACCTCACTGAGCATTACGGTGTAGCCCTTGCATCAAAGATCGCCACGCACCTAGATCGGAGCGTCCCTGCCATTAAGCAGCGTGCAGAGTTGCTCGGACTCACCTCGACGCTATGCCACCAGCGACGCATTCCACGAGGCACAGTAGTCACGTTAAACATGCATGGCCTCAGCCACCGAAAGATCGCCAATTTGGTGAAATGTTCAGAAGCCACGATAAGCAAGCTCTTGTCCGAGGATATAAGCTGAGCTAATAGAAGCCAGTGTTAAATATAAGGAGTTATAATATGTCAATCATCACACCCCAGTACACAATAGAAAATGATACGCCGGTCCTTGTCGTCCGCAACCGCTGCTTAGGCGTGGACAACACCCCTATGTTCCCCACAGCACATGGCACGGTGAAAAACGATATTATTTATCCGACCGTCGGTCATTGGACGGTTGATTTATCTTACCACCAACCCGCAAAAGCGGCTACACCGACCAACGTACGGTGTCTCCCGCTCGACCAAAACAAACAGCACACTGACGAAGGCGCAGTGTTTTTTATGTCGGATGCACAACATTACTTAGTGTACAACCCGAATGCCAAGCTGTTCCCCTATGGCGTAGAGACGGTACGTGACCCACGTCATCTTTCTGGCCATTTTATAGGGGTAGTCAATTTGGACCTGGCCACTGCCCCACGCAAAATACAAACGCAAGAAGAGTTCGATAAGTTCCTACCAAACTTTGAAGCCTGGGAACGTGCGCTGTGTGCAGACATAGAACCCTGCACACACAAACAACGCACATTGCTCAACGCACTATCCACCCAACCCGAGTACAACGAGCTGTGGTTCAAGCGTGAGTTCGCTCGAACGTTTGCGCCATCCACATTTGGAAAGTACCGCAAGCAACCGGCGTTCATACTTGAGAATTTTTTCAACCCGTACGGTTTATTTCCCTACATGTCGAGCGAGTCCCCCGGTCAGTTGGCTTACCAGCCACCCGAAACGAACTACCGCGATAACGACCGCCAAATCACCACCAAACCGGGTCGATTCTTAAATAAGTTCTTCGACCTTACATCGGACGAAGTACGTGGTGCAGTGTCAGAAATGAACACAGAACAGACCTGTACGTTCAAACTGGCCACCACCCCAGCAGAATTCGAGCATGTGTACCTTAACGGACCCAGCTCATGTATGACGAAACCAATAGATTGGTACGATGTTTCATGTTCCACAGGACGGCTACCCATCAGTGTACTGGCTAACGGCAACATAAAAGTTGCCTACCTTGAGCTAGAGAACGGTGTCATCCCTGCCCGGTCGCTTGTGGTCGAAGACCGTAAGGACTACGTGGAGATCTACCACAACAATGACGCAATGAATGGCGCATTGTGGGAGATGGAAACCCATCTGGACGCTGGCGGATATGGTAAAAATCAGAATGCCCTTGTCGGAGAACACATCGAGAAACTCGAAACAGACTGTGGCCAAATCGTCTGCCCCTACCTAGATGTTGGTGGGCTCATGGTGGACGAGTACTCGGATTTCCTGTGTATCACCGAAGAGGGTCAGGGTGAATGCCAACCGAATTACAGCACAGGGGTACTGGAACAGGCACTCACTGAGCACTGCGATCATTGCGGCGACAATGTCGGGGAAGGCGGAACCCGCCGAGTAGAAGACGATAACGTCTGTGAATCTTGCATTGACAACAATTTCCACTATGCATACGTCAGTAGCTCATCTGATTGCATGGACTGGGTATACGCCGACGACACCGTCCACTGCGAGAGCGACGAGGAATATTACCGCTTTAATGTGCAAGTACTAGAGTACCACGGGGTCCGCTACCTCGAGTCACACGATGAATATCACCACGAAGACTACTGTGTCATGTGTGACCATTCTGACGAGCTCATACACGTCAATGACTCAGTCCACCTCGAGATCGATGAGGTGGATGTCTCTAGCGAGTACATAATCTACTCAAACCACCACAGTAGTTACCTGCTTGAGGAAACAGCCATCGAAATCGAAGGTGAGTACTACCACGCAGACAGCGCCGACATCGTCATGGACGAAGCCGGAATCTGGCACCTGCTGGACACCACCCAACCTATCACACTAGAAAAAGCCACTGCGGCCTAAAGGAGTACACCATGTTGTCTTTTATGGAAACCAAACCCACGCTCGATACCAAACAGTTGTTTAAAATATTAGCAACCCAACGCCCAGCGGGCTCTGAAAGTGAGAACCAGTTCGTCACCGACACATTGCTCAGCGTCCCAGGAGCTCACCAAGACGAGTTCGGCAACGTACTCATCCCTGTGAACTGCACCAAAACAAGGACGATGTTCAGCTGTCATACGGACACGGTCCACCCAAAACCTCATGCAGACTTTATAAACAGGCTGCAATACGACGGCGTCAAAGAGCATCTGTTCACTGACGGCAAGTCACAACTGGGTGCAGACGACGGCACAGGCATCTGGTTCATGCTCAACATGATCGAGGCCGAAGTACCAGGGCTCTATGTCTTCCATCGGGAAGAAGAGATCGGTGGTACTGGCTCAGATGCCTCCGCTGAACTTAACAAGAACTACATCGAGTCACTGGGCATTGAGCGCTGTATCGCGTTCGATCGCCACTACTACTCAGATGTCATCACCCACCAAGGCGGGCGGTGTGCATCAGATGAGTTCGCTAAGGCCCTAGCCGCAGAGCTGAACCAAACACCTGGGTTTGATTATAAGCCCGATGACAGCGGTGTGTTCACAGACTCTGCAAACTACACCCACATGATCCAAGAGTGTACCAACATCTCGGTGGGTTATTGGGCGCAGCACACGGTCAAAGAAACCCAAGATATTGGCTTTGCTGTAAAGCTGCTGGACCGGTTGATTAAGGTGAACTGGGAGGCCCTACCCACCGTACGTGATGTCAATGACAACGAGCCAGCGTTCGATATGTATGACCTGAGTTATAAAGGCAACTACGCCAACGACCCATACAACGACCCATACAACGAACTAATGTTCATCAGCACGATGAAGATCGATGAGATGGTTGAGGTGTTCCCTGAAGCCGTGGGCAACGTCCTAACGGACCTCGGATTCACCGACCACGAACTACGGACGATGATCGAAGACGAGATGCTCGGCTCAAGATACGCCGACACACCAACAGACATCGCAATCTAACAGCCCCTATAAGGAGTAAATATTATGATCACTGCAACATTTGAATACGACGAAACCCGAGTATGTGCGTCCTGCGGGACGAATGATCAAGTTCATTACAACCTGTATGTAAATCATGGATCAGACTGTTTTAACAATGACCCTGACACCCCCGTATGGTGTGAAAGCTGCGGGGAAACCAGCATGTTCGAGCCTGAAGACGGGGAGAAATAATTATGAGCTTTGTAACATTTGATTGGGACGAGACGTTAGTCTGCGAGAGCTGCGGAGAAAACGATCAAGTTCATTACAACCTTGTCGTCAAACACAGACGGCAGAGAGTCTACGACGACCCAGATTGCAGTCATTGGTGTGATCGGTGTTGCCACGCAGAACCCCGAATGATCTCCGTTGCGGAGTACCAATGGACCAAGGAAGAAGCGGAGGAAGCATCATGAAACTCTACGTTGATGAAAGCAGAACACAATGGGCGGGTACGCAAGCCGACGCAAAAAAAGCGTTTGGCAAATACGATATGTGGGACGTTCCCACGGACAAGTCGGGGCTGCTTGAATTCCTAAATAACTATGAGGTCACGGATTCCCTTGTTGAAACCCCACAAACTGCTAGCAGCCTCGGCCCAACCCCAGCGAGCCTTGCCCCGCCACCTAAGACCAAGCCCAACGATTCACTCGTAGGGCGATGTGAACTGGTTGAACTAAAAGAACTGTCCACGACCCTACGCACGCTTTTGTTCAAAACGTGGAATGAAATGGAAAAAATAGAGGAGAGCGAGTCATGAAAAAATACTCAGCATTAGTTTATGGCGGGACAGGTAGACGAGTCTACGTTGAAGCCGAAAGCCAACAAGAGGCCGAACTAGAAGCCATTGAAGAATTTAGGGCACTAGTAGGTGCTGATGGCGACATTGAAGTTATTGATATAGAAGAAATGGAGAAATCACTATGATAGTCAGAGAAGCAACCGATAAACTCATTGAGTTAGTAGACGAAGGCGTACTAGATAAAGATCAAGTAATCCTAAGCGCTCTTAACTATATGTCAGAAGATGATGTGAAAGATATGTTCCGTTCAGAGTTCGAGGAGCTATATGAAGAGACCTTTGGTGAGGAGGAATTATGACGGAAGAAGAAGTCCTAGCGCTTGCCGAAAAGATCAAACAGCAGCGCTCTGTAGATGCAGAGTACGCAAGAGCCGCTGAAAAGCTAAGCCGACTGCAATTCGACATCAGCAACCACACCAAAAAGGTATATGAAGTCGAATTACATTTTAAAGTTGAAAGCCTAAATTACTGGGAAGATAAGTCCGAGCATGTCAGCCTATGCGACTCGACTGATGATCTTATCCAACTCCTACAAAACTATATTGCGGAGAAATCACTATGAGCACCCTACTTGGAAAAATACAGATGTTTGGTGAACGAGACACAATTGAAAAGGCGTTGAAGTACGCCGGTGACATACTCGAAGCCTCACAAGGCGGACCCTATGCCTACACAGCAGTCTATGTTCTATACAACACTATGGCTGAGCGGATCAATACGCTTGAAAAGAAGCTCACCAGTCTTGAAGATAAAACATGTAATGCCGATGTGGCCTAAAATATAAGCACTGCCTATATAATAACTGTTGACCAACGCCCATTGCACCCTGTACATTAACAATAAATAAGCACCGCTAATAATATTATGATTACTGAAGCCCTTTTTTGCCTTGCACTCAACGTGTACCACGAAGCACGTTCACAACCGCTGATCGAACAGCTGGCTGTTGCGCAGGTCGTACTGAACAGAGTGGAGAGCTCAACATACCCAGATAATGTATGTGGTGTGGTGTACCACAATAAGTACCCGGGTCGACTGCACAAATGTCAGTTTTCCTGGGCATGTGACGGGGCCAATGATACGCCAAAAAACGCCACTGCTTGGTTACGAGCAAATCAGATTGCATCACTGGCCCTATCGCCCGAATTACCTGATTTGGTAGGCGGCGCGACGCATTACCATGCAACGTATGTTCATCCGGGCTGGGCAAATTCACTTGAGCCTGTAGCAACGATTGGTAGACACAGGTTTTATAGATAGGAACAGACAATGCGCTTTGTTAAAGCCCACGAATATTTTGCAATATGTGATGCCCTTGAAGGGGCATATTACCCTTCGGCAATACTCAGTGATATAGAGATTGCTCAGCTACAGATTGTCGCGTATGCCTTTAGGCTCAATGAGCCAGAAGATGTACGCAACATTGGAGAAGCCACTGACATCGTCGATGGCCTCCGACAAAAAGCGGAAGACGACTCAGACTTCCGCAACAAACCATAAGGAGATATAACCGTGAAAAACCCTACCTCGCATTACCGTAAGTGGACCCCAGAAGAGGTTACTTATATACGCGACAGCTACCAGCAATTTAGCAATAAAAAACTAGGTAGATGCCTAAACCGAACGGAGGCAGCAATCGGGGCTAAGCTCACTGAACTAAGGGTGCCGAGAAGGCAACCATTCAAACCTAAGTCTAACCTGCCCTTAGCAAAACGTACGGAGTCACCAACTTTAGGTCGGTTCCATTTCTATGGTCGACCTAATTGGCTGCAACGTTTTTTTATGCGCCTAATAATGGGCGCTCGCTGGATCGGGTAACTAGGCTGCTGCATATCTACGGAGAACGATTATGCGCAACAAACAGACCCAAAACCTAAACACCTTACTAAGCCATTGGCACAACGAAGACGACGACAGGATGTACGAATGCATGCTGTCGAGCGATCTCAGAAAGTACCAAATACACTGGTAATGTAACCCTCATTTTAAGGAGAAACCCCATGAACCTTTTCGACATGAACCTCATCAATATCTCTGAGCACATCACCTGCCCGCAAGGAAATACAGTTGAGCTCGTCATCGGCAACCACGTTATCACCTATGAAAAACTTATTGATGGTTTCGACGTAGTGTTTGACGTGCAGTTTGACGGCGTGTACATGGAACGTGAGATCCCTGTGTCAGACCAAGTGGTTGCCTTTTGGAAGGCCGCAGTTTTTGATGCCTACTGGGAGAAACCCGGGCAGGAATTGCTGCATCACCAGGAAGGCATCGAGTGGCTCGATAGCCACACCACGGAAACTCGTTTTATGGCATAAAAGCCTTGCCTGAAAGCATAAGCACCGCTTATAATTCAAAGCTAGATATATAAGCGGGAAGCATATGAAAACCGGATACGAGATGCACGACTGCATTATCACCCAGGGCTGTGTGATCCCCTCAATTCCTGGGCAACCCAATGTAATGGCGTTGCCAGGTGGTGAGCGTATTAACAAGCAGACATTATTGGACCATTTAACCCAGAGCAAGCAGCCATTCACCGTTGAACAACGCCCATTGGCCGCTGCACCAGACCAGTTACCCGAATAACCCAAGGAGGAACGTGTGAGATTAGTGACCCTCGATTTCGAGACTTACTACGATAAGGACTACACACTCAAAAAACTCAACACCATTGAGTATGTCACCGACGAACGGTACAAATGCCATGGTGTAGGTATCCAGATAGACAATGGATCACCTGAGTACTACACCGATGGTGCTATCGAACCGGCACTACGCGCAACGTTCAATGAACCTTGCCTGTTGTTGTGCCAAAACACAAAGTTCGACGGCTTCATCCTACACCACCACTACGACATCCACCCCACTCGTTACGCTGACACACGCAGTATGTCCAAGGCCTTGTTCCCCACTGGATCAGCCTCGCTCAAAGAGCTCTGCATACGCCTGTTCCCAGATGACGAGACAATGCGCAAAGGTGACGAACTTGCGGACTCAAAAGGAATCAAAGTGTTCGACGCTGAACTTGCAGAAGCCATAAAGGGCTACTGCAAACAGGACGTACACCTCACCTACCACTGCTATCAGTCAATGATCAGTGAGTTCCCTGAAAGTGAGCAAGACCTGATCCACCTCACCACAAAAATGTTCTGTGAACCCGCGATTGTCTTGGACAAAGCGCGTGTTGCCTCTCATCTCGAACAGGTCGCAACACAACGCACAGCGCGCATTGTGCAGGGCCTGGCATTCGTTACTGAACAACTTGGAGAACCTCACGATGACCCCATACTTTTCTCGTCAAATAAACAATTTGCGGAACTCTTGGACGCTTTGGGTACTAAAGTGCCAAGTAAAATTAGTCCTACTACAGGTAAACCGACGCACGCGCTTGGGAAAGCCGACCTGGGGTTCCAAAAGCTCATGCGAGACAACCCGCAGTTCGATGACCTTTGGGCGGCTCGCCAAGCGGTTAAATCGACGGGGGAAGTTACTCGTTCTCAGCGTCTGCTGCTTACTGCTGATCGCTGTAATGGGCATATTCCTGTCCCCCTAAACTACTACGGTGCTCACACTGGGCGGTTTAGCGGCGGTGAAAAACTCAATCTACAAAACCTCAAGCGAGGCAGCGAACTTCGTAAGTCGCTCTGTGCGCCTAATGGGCAGTACGTGTTCGTAGCGGACAGCTCCAACATCGAAGCACGAATGCTGGCTTGGCTCGCTGACCAGCGCTCGATGCTCGAGGTGTTCCACGCAAAGGGCGACGTGTATTGCGACTTTGCATCAAAAATCTACGACCGCCCCATTAACAAACGCGAGCACCCAGACGAACGCTTCCTTGGGAAGTGCGCCGTACTAGGGCTCGGCTACCAAATGGGCGCTAAAAAGTTCCGAGTCACCCTAAAAATGGGCGCGCTCGGCCCTCCAGTGGACCTTAAACCTCACGAAGTGCAGGGCATTGTGGATCTCTACCGCAACGCCAACTCAATGATTGTGAAGTACTGGGCCCGCTGCGAGAACGCGATCGCCGCAATGATGCAACGCAACGCAAACTATGCGTTCGGACCATTAATCATACGGCACCAGAAAATCAAACTCCCAAATGGCATGTATTTGCGTTACCCCAACCTACGAACTGAGGGGCGCGAAATTGTTTTTGGCACCGGGCGACATAAAACAGGGCTCTACGGCGGCAAACTGTGTGAAAACATCACGCAAGCCCTCGCCCGTATCGTAGTAACAGACCAAATGCTCGCAGCTGATCAATACCTCACCCAGATTGGGGGGCGTATGGTGCTGCAAGTTCACGACGAATTAGTGGGCTTAGCCCCACAAGCCAACGCAGAGGAGACGATCCATAAAATGTACGACATTATGCGCACGCCGCCTCAGTGGGCCACCGAATTACCCTTAGACGCGGAAGGCGGCTATGCGGACAACTACAGCAAATAAACAGGAGTTTTTTACAATGGACGGTAACTTAGTACTAACGCGCAACGAAATGCAGCGAGTATTTATCCAAACCGATACAGGACTAATCAAGGTCACTGTACTCCCCCCACAAAAAAATGGTCAGGTCCGCCTCAGTTTCGAGGCACCCCCCAACATTGCCATAGATCGAGAGGAGATCTACTGGCGAAAAAACCCCCAGTTATAGACCTATAACCAATAGATATATACAAAGTGCTTGACGAGTAATAAGCACTGCTTATATCCTTACAGGCTATCTGACGGGAAACATATAAAATGAGCGTTTTGACATTCATGCAGGCGAGCAACGGTGATCGCCTCGCTAAAGTATTTACACCTACAACTAAAAAGAGCTACCCCAACGTAGCGAAATTCAACTCTCACGTATACCACATCAACAACACTGTTGAAGGGTTACAGCAGATGCACAAGCTCATGGTGGTGCATGCCTCTAAGGGCCACGCACTGCTTCGAGGCCAGCTAAAGAAAGAGCTGAAGAACCAGTCCCGTAAGGATCTTACCCAAAAGACCCTGGTCACGGACTGGATTACGATAGACATTGATGGCCTAAATTTAGAAAAGGCGAAGGAGTTTGGCTTCACGCCTGATTATCCTGTGACTGGGAATATAAGCAGAGCTAATATCCAAGTCGCCGCCGAGTACCTGGTTAAGTTATTGCCGGACGATTTCCACAACATCAGCTACATTGCGACAGCGAGTGCCTCTTCAGGCCTTAAACAACAACGCTTGTCCATGCACTTAGACTTTATGTTGACGAACCCTGTGCACCCTAAAACATTGAAAGGCTGGCTTACTAAGCTGAATTTCGATGTGCCGGTATTTGAAGGTCAGTTGATGCTCAGCAGCAACGGCCTAGCGCTCAAGTATCCGTGTGATCGTACCGTCGCAGATAACAGCAAACTCATCTACATTGCGCCGCCCATGTTCCAAGGGGTAGCGAACCCAGTTAAAGATGAGGACCGTATCCTTCTCGTTGAAAAACAAGAACCGACTGTTGACCTACTCCCGCTGCTCGATGGGTGTACTACTGAGCAGATTGATCTGTTAATAACGAAAGCCATAAAAGCGTTGCGTAAATCCTCTGGGTTACCCTCAAAAACGGCGCGTATGCAGAGCATAAACAACGGCACCAAGGTGGTTGAGATTCTCACGAACCCGGACCGCAGCCTAATGCACCTGTCCTATTTCAACGACACATTCTGTTATGCCAACTTGCAGGATAAAGATGGCTTAATGGGCGACAGCAACGCGTACTGGTGGCCTAAAGAAAACCCACAGATCGTCTACAATTTCAAAGATGAGCCGCCGTTCAGAATGAAAGATGTGGACATGGACTTTTACAAGGCCATCTGCCAGCAGTTCAGTGACGACATTAGCTCAGCGAACATCCCTGTACCTTACGTGTTTCGGGATATCGCAACAGATGAGCATTACGCGCTGACTTACGACACACAGAACGACCTCATCATGCGGTTGAACAACACAAAAAAAGCAAACCTGAAAGACTTCATGGCCAACCATGGCGAGGAGTTGCCAGAGCCTATCCCAGATTGGGACCGTGAGTTCAACCCAAAGACCAATGTTCAATTGGACGTCGAGAATCGGTTTGTGAACACATTCCAGCCCACCAAGTACCTACGTCATTCGGAACTTGCTGAGGAAGACCTTTACAAAAAGGAATATGGGCGAGCGTACTTATTAAAACAAACGTGCCCCACGCTGTACCGAATCATGTACCACATGGTCGGGTCAAGCCATGCGGAGTTCGAGCATTTCTTCAACTGGTTTGCGTATGCGTTCCAGACTAAGGAGAAGCTCACCACAGCGTGGGTGTTCACGGGTATTGAGGGCACAGGTAAAGGCCTGTTCTTCCACCAAATCGTTTACCCGCTGTATGGCAAACATGCAGCCTATAAAACCCTTGAGAACGTTGAGGAGAAGTTCAACGACTTCATCGAAGACGCGTTGTTCATGGTGGTGGATGAATTTAAAGTCACTGACAGTATCTCGTCCACACGGATGATGAATAAATTAAAACACATGGTCACTGAAACGTTCAGTACCGTGCGTGGTATGCACAAGGCTCAAAAGCAAGTGCGCCTCTACGCCAACATGTGTTTCAACTCAAACGAAATTGATGTGATCCGTATCTCCCAGACAGACCGCCGATTTAACATTGGCAAGCGTCAAGAGGTGCCGATCCTAGCAACCTACCCAACAATGATGGAAGACCTGAAACAGTATCGTGATCAGGAACTGTTTCATCTAGTTGAGTTTATCAATGCCTTTGAAGCCGACCCTATCCAAGCCTATCAGCCATTAGATAATGACGCCAAGAAGTTGATGCGTGATGCCTCAATGACGTGGATTGACCATTTCATCACAGCTATTAAAACGGCTAACCTGGACTATTTTGTAGAAAAAATCCTCTGCATAGATGCCTCTCAAGCCGATGACATCAACACGCAGATGAATGCTGAACGGATTGTCAAAGGGTGGGTAGCCAATGCTGGCCAAGACGAAGCCGTTTCAACGCAGGAACTACACACACTGTGTAATGCCATTGAAAGTCGAGCCTTCTCCAAAGAGAAGTTTTCCAAGATGCTCGGTAAACGTGGCGTCAACATGGAGCGTATCAAATGCGCCGACGGTTCACGCAAACGCGGTCTTATGAAGCGGTTCAAGCTAGTGGACTACGGACAACAAGAACTGATCCAGCACCATTTTTCAAGTACTGATAAGGAGGTGCTATGCAGCAAGAGTTCACCACTACATTAACCCCTGCTGAGTTCATGCTGACATGTGATATGTCGCATCCCGATGTGGAGATCTACCACATGTTAATGGACTCCATATTGACTCAGCTAACCAAGTTATGTGACGAGGAAAAAGACCTCACCCGTTTTAGGGAGGGGGTTATCGACGTCCTCATCACATTTGACACACAACCTACGGAGCACTGATATGGATTTTTTCGCAAGTGACAGACCTGACCAAGACAAGATCGATGAGATCGCTAACGCCGAGCTAGAGCTGGGCCCAGTAAAGGCCTGGTCATTCTCAACACTGACAAAGTTTGAAGAGTGCCCTTACCGCATCTACCTCAACAAGGTGGAGAAAATCCAAGAGCCCTCTGGCGCAGCTGCTGAACGAGGCACTGCAATCCACACCCTAGCCGAGGACTATGTCCAAGGTTTCATCGGTGAACTGCCGGAGGAACTGAACAAGTACACTGAGAGTTTCAAACTGCTACGTCAGGACTACGAGGACGGTAAAGTCGAAGTCGAGGGTGACTGGGCCTTCACGCAAGCCTGGGAGCCAACTGGATGGGCTGTGCCTGATACCTGGGCACGGATCAAACTGGATGCCTTCGTTCAAGAGAGCGAGACATCAGGACGCGCCATTGACCACAAAACAGGTAAGAAGTGGAACAATGAGCTAAAGCACGGCGCGCAACTGATGGTCTATGCCGTCGCCTGTTTCATGCGCTTTCCAAAGTTGGAGTACATCGAGACAGAGCTGTGGTACTTAGACCAGAACCACGGCCCCACGATCCAATCCTACACCCGCGAACAAGCGCTCATGTTTCAACCGGGCATTCACGCCCGTGCTGTGAAGATGACCACCTGCAAGGAATTTGAACCTAAACCCTCTCGCCACAACTGTAGATGGTGCCACTACGCAAAAAGCGGTGCCTGCGAATGGGGCGTCATTGATTAAAAAACCACCATGAAGTTGAGGACAGATAAAGGTGAATAACATGTTAGATATTTTAATGGGTATAGCTGTTGCCATCCTAGGTAACATTTTTATATTAGCTGCCGCTAACCAAATGGTTTGGGGCACGTAAAAAAGAATTACCCCAGCGGGCGGTGGGGCGAATAACACCCGCAGCGGGGGCCGAGACTCCTTTTGTAGTGTGTGAAATCTACTCGGTGACCCCGCACTCTTTAACTCACTCTCACTTACATGGAGGCTCTATGAAGACCTTTTCAATTTTTCGAGCATTGTCCAAGGATCGTTACCTCAAGTATACGGCGATTGGTGCAACGCTCGCAGTGGCATTGTCACTACTCACCAGCGCATTAAGCTACGTCGCCACCATCGTTATGGTGCTGATGATTGCTGCGCTACTCGTCAAACTTGTATGGGAGGTCTCCAATCATGTTGAGAACCGCACTAATTAATATGCTTATCTGGGCAGCGTATGCCTACGATATTTTCACGCTAGCCATGGACTGTGTCCAATATTTAATCGGGAGGTATCAAGATGTTAAGCGCCGGTTTGCTGACCGCACTGGGAATTATATTCCTGCTGTATAAGGTCGGCTTTAAACGGGTCCTCGGCTACGACGTCCTCATCGACATCGTGGCCACTATTGGACTCATGTATATATTCGCTGGGACTTACAGCGGCATGATGGCGGGCATCATTGGTGGTTTATTCATCAGTGTTGTTCTAATCATTGCTAAGAAGCTCGTGGGCTACGAAAAGCTCACATGCCGTTGGGTCCCTTTCGCAATTAACAACATAAAGTTGCGTCGCCCAAGTTTGGCTTGGGTAGCTGCTCGCTAGGAGGAACTATGGAGTTCTTTAAGGACACACCGGATTTATATGACCACCAGCGAGTCACCGCTGATTTCATCGCCGATAACAGTCGCGTCATCGTGACATCGGACCCCGGCACGGGGAAAACGAGATCAGTACTCCAAGCCTACACTGAGAAGAAGGACGGCAAGATGCTGGTCATCGCGCCGTTGTCTATCCTCCAGCCCAGTTGGGGCGATGACATCGACAACTTTAACCCAGAGCTCAAGTACGCGGTTGCGTACGCTAAGAACCGAGCTCAAATGTTCAGCGAAGACGTGGACATCACCATTACCAATCACGATGCTGTGAAGTGGTTGATCAACAACCCAGACGCCCTCAAAGGGTTCACATGGATCTGCATCGATGAATTCACGGCCTTCAAAAACCCCAGCAGCCAACGCTCAAAAGCAGTGGCTGCACTCATGTCGCATTTTGAACACCGCATCATCATGTCAGGTACGCCCAATGCCAATACCATTTTGGACATGTGGCACCCGGCAAAACTGGTTGATGACGGTGAACGGTTAGGCAAGAGCTTCTGGGGTTTTAGAAGCCAAGTGTGCTCACCGCAACAGGTCGGTCCTGACCCACGAATGGTTCAATGGCGGGATAAGCCAGGAGCTGAAGATGCGGTTGCAGGGATGCTCAAAGACATTTCTATACGGTACCGTTTCGAGGACTGTATCGATGTCCCCGAAAACACGGAACACACTGTGTATATCGACCTGCCCCCTGCGTTGATGAAGCAATATCGGGACTTTTCATGGGACTCGATGATCGACACCAAGGACGGTGAAACGATCAACGCAATTCATGCTGGCGCTAAGGTAAAGAAGCTACTGCAACTTTGCACAGGGGCCATCTACAACGAGGAAGGTATCAGTAAAGTGTTCCACACTCAACGCTATGACCTCGTTATGGAGCTGGTCGCTGCGCGCAAGCACAGTGTCGTGGCATTTAACTGGCGTCATGAGCGCGAGGCACTATGTAAGCTGGCCGATAAGATGAAGATCGACTATGACTTTATCGACGGCACAGTGCCCGTTGGGAAACGTACTGAGATCGTTCGCGATTATCAGGCAGGTAAATTGCAGGTCATCTTCTGTCACCCACAGGCCGCTGGTCATGGACTGACATTGACCAAGGGCACAACGACCATCTGGTGTAGCCCGTCGTACAATGCCGAGCATTTCCAGCAGATGAACCGCCGTATCTACCGCGCGGGTCAGAAGCAGAAAACAGAAACAATTATGATTGCAGCGCGTGATACACACGAAACCAAAGTGTATGAACGACTGGGCGAGAAGATGGCGCACATGAATGACTTGTTGTCCCTATTCAACCAGATCACGAAAGCTGCATAAGGAGGACTTATGAAAACATTTAAGTTTTGGAATCCGGATATGGTGACCGAGTATCAGCCGGGCATCAATGGTTACGACTGCACGGCTGCTGAGTTAAGCGCAGCTGAAGACATTAACAACGGCTCTACTAGTACGGATCTGTTGTTAGTTGATGCCCAAGCAGCAGACGACATCATAGAGTTAATACTTAACGAAACCAACGTTGATATGCGCTACGAAGAAATTAAGGAGGACTTATGACAACAATTCACGAAGCAGACTTCCCGTTTGAAGAGGTGTCACGCCTGTCTAAAAATGGTGATTACGATGGTGATTACGCACATAGCCCTCATGAGCTAAGAAAGCTCGGGTACGTCGAGTCGCAAATCTGGTCAGTAGCAGACGGTGACGAAGAGATCGTCCAAGAAGATGGAAGGCGACTAAACTTTATAGTATACGGCCCGTCAGGTATGCACCTTAACGTGTTTGGCTACATCGCCACTAAAGAACATCACGATGGTGATACTTTTTACACAGAAGAATTTTTAATGGAGCCTTTTGATTATTACGATGACTAATCAACAAAACATAAACCAAGGAGAACGACAATGTCTAAAATCAACCTAGGTGACCTGATTGAACAGGCACACCAACTACGTGAAGTGATTCGAGGTGATGAACGTAAGATCAACGCCCTTAAAGAGGACTTCAAAGAACTGTCTAGCCAGATCATCGTGCAGATGGATGAACAAGGTGCCAAGCGCATCGGCGGTTTAAGCGCCAACGTATCAATCTCTGAACAAGATGTCCCTACTGTGAAGGACTGGGATGCTGTCTACGACTACATTAAAAACGAAAACGCCTTTTACCTCTTGCAAAAGCGCATGAGTGCGGCGGCATTTCGTGAATTACTAAACTTGGGGCATGAAGTTCCAGGTGTTGAAATTTATAAGGACCGTAAGCTAAACCTACGTGCCCTATAAAAAGCGGCTGTGCTTGTATACATATATATAAGCACAGCTTATAATTTAATCGCTACCCCATTAGGGGCCCAGCGTCCAATGTGCCAAAAATAGAGGATATTCCCCATGGCTAAAAAAGAAGTTACAAAACCAGTCAACAACCTAATGCTAGTTGATGACACTCCAGACCACGTATCAAATGCCGCAGGCTTGGGCAACGAAAACGTAACGGTTTCTACCGATGACATCCCTGAAATCAAATTGTTGCAGAAGATCAGCAACGAAGTGGATGAGTCAAATGCGAAATTCATCGAAGGCGCTAAGCCTGGCATGATGTTCAACGACCAAACCCGCGAAATCATGAAGGAAGCACTCGTTGTCAATGTGTACTACGACAATTTCTGGATGGCGTGGAACAAAAACACCAACTACCCATTTGTCGACATGCCGACGAACACCAAGGAATTTGAAACGCGTGAAGCACTTGAAGACGCAATCAAGTCCATGGAGTTTGAAGACATTGATAATTACGATGTCAATGATTGCCCACGCCATTATGTGCTCGTGCTTGATCTTGAAACGGGTAAGGCTAACGGCGCGATTATGAAGTTCCCTCGCACCAAAGCTAAGGTATCCAACCGTTGGAACAACCAAATTGCCGCTGCTGGTGGTGATCGGTTCTCCGCCGTATGGAGCGTGTCGGGCATTCTTGAAGAAAACAAGAAGAACGGCAAGAGCTACCTCAACTATCAGATCGTTCGTAAGGGCTGGGCGTCGCCAGAGCTACACACGAAGGCACAAGAGGCCTACGCGCATCTGTCAGGTAACGTTGCAGAAAAAGCGGCCTAGCCACTGACCAACGGGCGCTGTACGGAAGCGGTGCCCTTTTTATGGCGGATGGAGCCCTTGTGAAGAGGCCCTACCCTTTTGAACGAGCATGGATACATCCGCTCCGTCCACCGCCATTTACCCGCAGACATGCACAAATGGAAAATCCACGATAACTACGCAGGTGGTGTGCCCGACTGCTGGTACGCAGGGCCTTCAGGCAACATCTGGGTGGAGTATAAGTGGATCAAGGCACTACCAAAACGTGACACAACACTTATAAAACCAAACCTCTCTGCACAACAATTAGCATGGCTAATAAAAATGTCTGGACATTCAATAAGCTGTGCTTGTATTATAGGGTGCCCAGAAGGGGGGATACTTCTCACTGAGAAGGATCAATGGCTGCAAGGATACGGCCTCAAAGAACTGCCAGCGTTAATCTCCGCAAGAGAGATAGCAAACTGGCTCACGCAAATCTGTATGGAGAAGGAACCAGATGACTGTAACCAAAAAAATAAAGGCGGCAATTAGGCCTAGCCTATCCGCAACCGGTGCAATAACCCCTCCCAAGCGGAGCATATCCCGTGACTCACTAGAAATGTCACGGCGTATCACGAATGCATGGAAAGCACATAACAATAAGTCTGGAATGGACTTAACGCAGCAACAAGCAGCGACTCGACTGGGGGTAACTCAACCCATGTTCAGTCAGATGTTACGGGGCGCAGTATCCGTCAATCCATTGATGGTACTGGGCGTAGCATCTATGTTACGTTGCGAACTTCCTGTTTTGGTAAAGGGCCTTGGTGAGTATAGTATGCTCCATGCCGTAAGCCCTACAACGAGTGTTGAAATTCCAGTTTCTTTCACCCTATCGGGGAAACCTGTATCAGGAAAGGTAACAAAAATTATGACGCACACAATCTCAGAGGCCTTTGCGGTCGAGATTGATACTGATGAATACGCACCTCGCTACAACAATGGCGAGTACGCAATCATCGACCCTCTCACTAGTTGGGAGGTCGGCAATCAGGTACTTATCCGTTATGGAAAAGGGCCATGTATTGTCCGTGTAATTAACAGTATCAATGGGGATGAGGTTAGCACCCATCACCCCACGCAAGTAGGTATTTCTACAGTAGTTTTATTAAACGACCCGGAGATCACCGTGATGGGTGTGGTCAAAGGCGTTCAATTTTAAGGGGTAAGTATATGCAACAGCTATACCTACATTCACAACAAACAATACACGATCGATCGTCATCGGTGCGGATGAAGATGATGGCGTGGATGCGCGAGCCCTATTTTTGGTGGATCGTTTTCACAGATTGCTGTCCTGATCAAACGCCAAAATTCTACTGGCGGTTTGCACAATGGTTCGGCTCGTACACGATGTCATTCGGCTGCGACTACCAAGACAATCGGCACACTGGCCCACCATCCGAATAGCTTTTTTTTGCGTACCCATATAAGCAGAGCTAATAATATGAAAGAAGACATGGTAGACAAGCCAGAGCATTATCAATCGGATACTGGGATTGAATGTATTGACGCCATACGAGCTGCGTTAGGGCCGGAAGGATTCCGAGCCCATTGCAGAGCGACCGCAATTAAATACCTATGGAGAGAGAAGTGGGACAGCCATGAAGATGTCAAGAAGGCACAATGGTATGTCAACAAATTGGTTGAATCCTATGAAACAGACCCTACTCACTGATCTGACAACGATGTTCAAGAAGCCGTTCATTGGCCTGGACGAAGTTAGTGAACTATTACAGATCCCTAAACGCACGTTACAGCAGAGCATTTACAGTGGGCGTTTTGAAGTGCCCACGTTCACGCTAGGCAAAAAGCGTATGGTTCGCCTGTCGGACCTAGCGGCATACGTCGACGCTCAATGCACAGCGTCCGCTGCTGAGATTGCAGAGTTAAACTGAACCTCGTCAAGTCGATGTTCCATGATCACGCGTCGTATCTCTTTGGCGCGTAGGACATCGGCCGGCGTGAGGTTCACATAGCGCAACAACGACTTCATGTCGGTGTGCCCTGAGAACAACATCACCTCCTCCGCTCTATACCCTTCTGCAAACAACCGCGTAATCGCCTCATGTCTTAGGTCATGGAACACCAAGTTGTCGTAGTTAGACCGTGTGCTACTGCCTGCTTCATTGATCCCACACACTTTACACATCGTCGCGAACATATCAGATATGTTACTTGCGCTCACTGGCCAGAATATGGGTTTGCCCACAGTGTGGATGCCCAAGGCCAGATACTCTCGCAATACCTTAACCGCCTCTTCCGTTAATGGGATACGCTGATCGTTAGTGTCTTTTTTTGTAGGGTGCTTACGCTTATAGATCATCAGCTCTCCCGCACCCAAATCTGCATCCGATAACATCATGCGTGCAATCTCTGCTTCACGCATCGTGGTTTCTAAAGCGATTGGGATGATGTACTTCATGCGCAACCGAGTTTTGTGCTTGTCATTTCGTGTCGCGCCATTGTAATTTGTGTGGGGGACAGACATCAGAGCCTCGAATTCGCCTGGCACTAGCCTTCGGTCACGTTCCTCACTTGCTGCGATTAAATCGTAATCGCCTAGAACTGGGCGCACATCTTTAAGAGCTCTGTCGGCATTGGGGATCAGTTTAATTGCGCGGCCGAACACCAGCGCTTTGCTCATGTAGCCAATGTCGTCAGTCACAGATTTACCTTTCACGGTCAAACGACGGTGCTTCGCGAACTCAAAGAAGTGCTGGCCAGTAAGGTCTGAAATACGCACATCAGCTATAGGTAATTTTTGGATGCGCAGTAAAGCGTTCTTTTTGGTTTTGCCAAACGGCTTGATAGGGTGGACTTCTTTTAGGTAAGCACCTATGACAGCGCCCAATGTCCAGCGCGCGCTGTGCGCTGTGCCTTGCCAGTTGCCTGAATCCATATCGGACTCAGTCTTTTTGGCCCAGCGTTGGCCTTTAGCTTTGGTATCGAATTTCTTGCTGACGGGCCGATAGCCCTTCCTGCGGATTTGAAAACGGTAGGAAATTACTTTCCCGGTCGCTTTATCTTTGATGGTAGTGCATGTAGCCATGTGCTCTCCTTAGATATAGGCCTGCATTTTCTTACGTTTCAGTGCGTCCGAAATTGCGTCTTTGGCCCTCTTACCAGCTATAAACCACTGATATCTATGGAGAAAAATTAGTGGCGGAACGGACGGGATTTGAACCCGCGACCCCCGGCGTGACAGGCCGGTATTCTAACCAGCTGAACTACCGCTCCGCTATTCCTTTTGGCTTAACCGTGTTCGGCGTTGCCTTTAGGAGATGCGC
>Ga0315339_1000357_pt1 | contig 61516 bp, 54 predicted proteins | sample ASW17metaG_FD_204514 | JGI IMG/M metagenome (GOLD analysis project Ga0315339, IMG submission 204514) | Ammonia-oxidizing marine archaeal communities from Pacific Ocean, United States - ASW #17 | ecosystem: Environmental > Aquatic > Marine > Oceanic | place: USA: California | collected 2016-12-05 | reverse complement strand
CGTTCGTGTAGTCGATCACTGTAACGGAATAGCGGTTCGAACCATTTTCAACGCTGTGGACACGCCCCGGGAGGCTGACGCGGTACTCCGTCGGGTAGGTGATATCCCGCACCATGGGTTCACCCGGAAAATTGACGGTGAAAAAATCCTCCTGGCTGGCGTACTCGATCCACTCTTGGGCGAATGATGATCCGGCAACCAGCAGGACGAAAGCCACGGAAACGAGTGATACCAAGTGCATGATTTGTCCTCCCGTGCTTCGAACCCCGAAACTGAATCCCTTACCGGCCGGATTATAAGAGGGATTCGGCCCTGGAATGGTGCTACTGAGATAGAATCTGCCCCTAACTGGCTAGACAAATCTGGCTGCTTACGACTTGAACACTCTGGAGGAGTTGAGCATGCGCCTAGCACGGTGGGTCCCGTCGGCGGTTCGTTGCACACTCGCTACTACTTGCTGCGCCTTTGTGATTGTTGGTACGTCTTCAATCAACGGTGACGCTCAGCAGCTCAGGCCCCTCTCCGCGGGTGTCTACTCCGCCGAACAGGCCACACGCGGCGAGGTGCTATACGAGGCCGACTGCGCGTCATGTCACGGCATGGAATTCGAGGGCACCATCGGACCACCCCTGGTAGGAGAAGGGTTTCTGTCGAACAACAGCGCGCTTCCCCTCTCGGCCATGGTCGACAGGATGCAACAGACCATGCCCTTCAACCTCCCCGGGAGTCTTTCTCGGGAGCAGGCCATCGAGCTAACAGCGTACATCCTGCAGGGCGGCATGTTTCCAGCAGGGCAAGCTGAACTGCGCGACGCGGATCTAGCGGAAATCGTGTTTCCAGTTACGGAAGCCGCCGTCGCACCAGTGGTCGCCGCCGATGCCGGCTCTCTCCCACCGCCGGAGGGAAACCTTGCAGAGTTGATGCGGGGCATTGCGTTTCCTAACGCGAACATCATCTTCAACCTTCAGATCATGAACCCGAGCGACGAACCCAGCATCGAGGTGGGGCGGCCGTTCGACTATAGACAGTGGGGTTCGACGATTTATCCAGGATGGCTAGCTGTCGACCAGGCAGCCATCACGCTGACTGAAACCGCAGCCCTGCTCTTGACGCCGGGGCGCAGGTGCCAGAACGGCAGAGTCGCTCCCGTGGAGCGAGACGACTGGAAACAAGCCGTCGCGGACTTGGTAGCCGCAGGACAGCTGGCGCACCAGGCATCGAAGGCAAGGGATTTCGAGGCCTTCGTCGACATTAGCGACAGGCTGAACGAGGCGTGTGACTCGTGCCATAGGGCGTATCGGGACACGGATGGCATCGAAGGAGGCATTGGCGGAGACCGATGCCGGTAGCGACAGAGACCGAAAGATACTGCGATCGCTGTTAACATGTGTTTTTATTGTGGACTGGTACGAGGAGGATGTATGCGGGTCAGATTGAGTCTGGCGGTGATATGTGCGGTGGCCTTCGCCTTGCCAACATGGGCACACCATTCCCACGGCAACTATGACGACACCTTCACGGATATCCAGGGAGTCGTCACGGAGGTCCACTTCGTCGTACCCCATTCTTGGGTCTACATGGAAGTCGAGGACCCCGCTGGTGGCGAATCGCAGTTCTGGGCACTTGAAGCTACCGGTCGTGGAGGACTCGAGCGATTAGGCATCGATCGCGAGTACATCAAGCCTGGCGACAGCATCACGGTGCGGTGCCATCCCCTTCGAGACGGCTCGAACGGCTGTCTGCTCGGGTTCCTGAAGGCCGCGGATGGTTCGGTAAAAGACTGGGACGGCGGACGGGCTGCCGTCCCCGATGATCTTTAGACGCTGAGACTCAAGGGGCGAAGGGGACGTTCACCGTTCCCCACCCCTTGCCCTCTCCCCTCGGTTTTCTTCGCGGCGTCTCGCCCACCTGACGGCACCACGCTGGTCGGGAGTACCTAGCTGTCAGAGTCGAGCACCGCCACCGAACAAGCTCTGCACAGCAGGTGGACACTGCGCTACGCTCGCGTGCGAAAGGACCGATCCTCTAAAGGTCGAGCTAGAACGTCAGAGGCGCTTCGCCAACAGACCAAGTGCCGCGTGGTAATATTCCGTTCCTGCGCCCGTAGCTCAGCTGGATAGAGCGCCGGACTTCGAATCCGTAGGTCGCAGGTTCGAGTCCTGCCGGGCGCACCAACGCCATTGCTTATACGCGAAGAGGTGGCGGCGGTTTGGTTGCGGACAGCTGGATCACCAAGCACGAATCGCACAGAGCCAGGCGCCCGTAGCTCAGCTGGATAGAGCGTCGGCCTCCGAAGCCGAAGGCCACAGGTTCGAATCCTGTCGGGCGCACCAACATCGCTTGTAGTTCATGATTTATGATCGGCCCTGCTGGTTCACGGACGACCGCGGGGGAGGGGGCACGCGCGAACCACGACTCGAAAATCGTAGAGCTCTTGGATATATAGCGTCGTTCGCCTACGGCGAGACACGCGTGTGAGATACAATCCGCTTTTCGTGGGCCGGTAGCTCAATTGGCAGAGCAGCAGACTCTTAATCTGCGGGTTGGGGGTTCGATTCCCCCCCGGCTCACCACGAATTCCTAGAAAATACTCGTGCGGCGATGTTAGAGGCCCTCGGGGCGAGCTTCTACGCCATGAGTCCTTTTGAGGGTCGAAAAAACAGAGGCAGCAGAAGAAACCTACCGGCCCACGGGCACAGGCCAACCGCAAGTAACGAACAGGGCCATAGTCTTCGAGTACGTCGAGCGAATAGCCGTAGACATCCGCCTCGCCAACCCCTAACGCCCCCGTCTAACCGGTCTAGCAAATCCGTCCCGCCCCACTTGGCTACGCCAGAGTCCTCGTCTCGTCGTACTACAGGTGTCGTCTATTCCACCTACGACACCTGACTGGTCTAGAACGTAAAACGACTACGCCGCTCCTAGGGTGCTATGGTGCGCTTATTAGACGGGACTCTGGTCTTAGGAGGAGCGGCAATGAGAAGACATCTCACTCATTTTTTCATGATTGTAGGCGCGGGATTTTTGGCGGTTGACTTTGCTTCAAGTCCGGCAGCTGCCCTTGGTGCCATGATGGCAGTGGGTGGCTTCCTGTATTCACGCTGCGAGTGTTAGACCCCGACCCATACACAAAAACGACTACGCCGTCGTGAAATGAATATGAGGAGCGGTCTATCGACCGCACCGCATGTGGGTTTCCCTTTTGGATACCGGTGAAATACGCTGCATTGCATGGCGGCTACACCCCTGCGCTATATACCGAAGAACCCGACACCTGCCAAAGGCACTCACCCCAGCTGGACACAGTCCCAAAGCTGGTACATCCGCTGGAGCAAGCTGGATAACCCGCTTACGCGGCAGCAGACCAAGGCGCTCAGAGACTGCTTCGGTACTGCGAATGAGGACATGGATAAGCGGCTTCGGCAACTCAAGCGAGACTGGAAAAAGATAAGCGCGGTGGCGCAGTACGTTGCCATGGCGAGCCACACCCAGGACGAGACCAAGAAGCTGTTTTTCGGCAAGGCAATGAAGCGAGCGCGAGACAGGCAGCTACGAGCAGCCATACGTGCGTCTGAGACGGCGGCTAACGCCGTGGAGGAAATGACTCAGCTCTGGTCACCGTTGGTTTCAACTGGTGGCCTTCAGCGGGTACGGAAGCAGTTTGAGCTGCTCGACTGGGCCGACGCCGTAATTGCGAAACTGGCCGACGAGCGCAAGGCCATGGAGCACCACGGTACGTTGCCGACCGCCAAGCTAAAAACAGGACGACCAGAAGAGCCAGAGACGCACCGCTTGCAGATACTGGCAAGCTACTTCCGTTATCGAAGGTGGGGCGTCTCGTCGAAAATAGACGGACTCTTTTCCCAAACTTGCTCGGCGGTACTTCACAGCACATTGGACCCCATCAACCCCGAACGCCTCAAAGCAGTGGTCAATTCGGACTACTCGTACGACGCGTTGTTGCCTCTCGCAGACACAAACCGCTCCTCTAGAGCTTTAGTTGGAGGAGTCACACTCAGAGGTTTCAAGTCCAAAAAGTAACTCCACGATTCCGCATGAATATGAGAAGTGGTCTGTCGAGCCGCTCAAGTCGCACCTTGCCATCGCAGCATCGAGCAAGCACCTGATTTGCAGGGTGCTTTGTCTTTAGGAGAGACTTTCATGCTAGATTTGGATCGCGTTCGATCATTGCGAATCTGACAGGAGTGCAGCGCAAACGCAGCGTTCAATATAGTCGGTATCAAGAACGCTGAAATCATCGTTTTACCGAAGCGGAAGTGGCGGAATTGGCAGACGCGCTAGCCTCAGGAGCTAGTGGCCGCAAGGCCATCGGGGTTCGAGTCCCCGCTTCCGCACCATTCACGGCCTCCCTGAACGTGCCACCCTTGACCAGAATCGATCCAGCAAACTCGAATCAAGGGCAACCACGGCGCAGGCGCACACACAGTTCAGCCAAATCAGCGGGCAAGGCTACTTCGAAGCACAATACCCGGTCATCAGCTGGATGCCGAAACGACAAACGGTGCGCGTGCAGCGCCTGACGCGAAAATACAATCGGACGTGGCGATTCTGAGCCGAATACGTATCGACGCTCACCGACAAGGGTGTGGCCGTGAAGGTCCGCCTGAAGCCTGATCTGGTTTCGCTTGCCTGTCACGAGGCACACCTCCAGCAGCGACACGCCCTGAAACCTCTCTATTACGCGATAGCGACTGATCGCTTCCTTCCCGTGCGGATCGCCTTCCAGCGTTTGCTTCTGAATCAGCGTCCTCGAATCCCATCTAAGGTAGTCGCGCCATGTGCCGTTTACCGGCTGCGGGTGACCGTAGACGACTGCCAAATACACGCGTTCCGGCTTACGCCGCCTGAACTGCGTCTTCAGGAACTCCTTCGCGCGAGACGTCTTTGCAAATACCACAAGACCGGATGTATCGCGATCGATTCGATGTACCACAAACGGACGCCGCTTCCCGTGAGGTCTGAAATGGGTCTCAATGTGGTCATAGACGGAGGGCGCATCGTGCTTACGTTCGAGCGGCACCGAGAGAAGGCCGGCGGGTTTGTTAACGACGATCAAAGCGTCGTCCTCATGCAAGATCTCAAGCTCGCCTATTACGGTGGACCTAGACACACGACGTGCGCTCCCCGGCCTGTCCATCCAAACACGAACCGAGTCACCGGCGCAGAGCCGCACTCCGGCATCGGCACGACCCGCTTCGGTGCCGTTCAGGAAGACTTTACCCTTGTCGATTGACGCCGTAACGCGACCGCGTGACCCGAGTCGATCCTGAGCTGCCAGAAACTTGTCGAGCCTGACCCCAGCCGCGCTATCAGCCACGGTCCACGATGCGCCAGCGCTCGTAGACTGCCCGTCCGGCTTCACGGGTGAAATTGTACCGCTCTGTAGGACGCTGGGAGAGAGACCCGCCACACGCTCGACCACCGAATAACTGGGTACGAAGACGCAGTAGGAAGACGCCTTGCCTACTCTTCGATCGCTTCCTCCGCTGACTCTTCGACCGGATCTTCGATCTGCCAGTCGGCGAGCGGCTGTGGCCCCGGGACAATATCTGCAATATCGGGATCAACGCCTGGAGGGGGAGGCGGTTCTGCCGCTTTCCGCTGCTTAACGTCTTGCCGCTTCGCCGCCTTGTCCTGACGTCGTACGTTCAGGTTCTTTTCCCGTTCGCGCTTTGCCGCCGTCGGTCGTGCATTGCGTGCCATGCTCGAACTCCTCTAGGCCCACAGACCCTACTGGGCCCCAGCCTGAAGCCTGCACCTGAGAACTCAATTTCACCAGCGCGGGTCTGTGCGACGCCCACCTCTGCCCTGGCCTCCGCGACCGCGTGCGCCGGCACCCCCACCGAAACCGCCACCGCCCTGACGCACTTCCTGCGGCCGTGCTTCATTGACGGTCAATGCACGTCCGCCGAGTTGGTGGCCGTTAAGCTGCGTCACCGCTTTCTGTGCATCTTCGTCACTCGCCATTTCAACGAACGCAAACCCTCGCGCACGTCCGGTCATGCGGTCACGCATGACGGACACGGTCTCTACCTGTCCGGCCTCACCGAACAGCGCCTCAAGATCCTGCTCAACCGTTTCGTACGGAATATTTCCCACAAAAAGCTTGCGGCTCATGCCTCTCCCCTGCGTCAACGCGAACGCATCATGCCCAGTTGTCGGAAACCTCGCTGCTAACTCACGTGCACAGGAGACGCGTACCAGTCAGACCCGAATCCAATAGACGCGGCAAACGGGCTCAACTCCGAGCTTCCCTTCCAGGATACACCATTCCGCGACACAGCTCCTCTTCTCACGCATGCTACGATCGCGCCCCGCGCGTTCACGTTCTAGCATCATAGGGACGTTCGACAAAACACCTCGAACGTTCTGCCCGGCGCTCTCGGTCGATTTCGGTACGTTCGCAACTATTTACAATCTGGGTCGCAGAGGACTGACATTGACCGACCTTCCCGAACGCATCCAGAGAATCACTGAACTGGCCCATGATTTGTGGTGGAGCTGGACACCGAGCGGCCGCGATGTCTTCCGCCACCTTGACTATCCCCTCTGGCGCGGCACGTGGCATAACCCTTTACGCATGTTGAAGCTAATTACACCTGACGTGGTGGCCCGCGCAATTGCAACGCCCGAATGGCTCGACGCCTATGAGCGCGCTCTCCAACAACTCGACTCCGCCCGCACTGCACGCGACACTTGGTACGAAAAAGAACGCACGGAATCCGGTGACGAAACGTTCGCTTACTTCTCCGCAGAGTTTGCTCTTCACCAGTCACTACCCATCTACGCGGGAGGACTGGGCGTACTCGCAGGCGATCACTGCAAGGAGGCCAGCGACCTCGGCGTGCCACTGGTCGGCGTAGGCTTTATGTACCCCTTGGGTTATTTCCGTCAAAGCATGTCAATCGACGGCTGGCAGGAGGAATCCTACGAAGAACTGAACTGGACAGACGCGCCCATCGCACCGGCGCTCACACCAGACGGCCGACCGTGCATCGTCTCCATACCACTCGGTCGCCGAACGGTTCTGGCTGCGGTGTGGCGGGTCAGGGCCGGGCGAATAAGTCTTTACCTCCTCGACACAAACCTTGAGAAAAATACTCCATCGGATCGCGGTCTTTCGGCGCGCTTGTACGGGGGCGATCAGGACACGCGAGTGCAGCAGGAAATAGTGCTGGGCATCGGTGGAGTACGAGCGCTTCAGGAGCTCGGCGTCGAGCCGAGCGTCTACCACCTCAATGAGGGACACGCCGCATTCGCTGTGCTCCAGCGCATCCAAGATCTGTGCGTCCGAGGCTTGTCGTTTCACACGGCTCTTGAGCAGGTGCGAAGCACGACCGTCTTCACCACTCACACGCCAGTCACGGCTGGACATGACGCTTTCCCGTTCGAAGTCGTGGAGAGCCACCTCGCCGGTGCGTGGGTTGACCTTGGCAAACACCGCGACCAGTTTTTCGAGCTGGCCCACTACGACAACGGCAGCGGACCCATGTTCAATATGACGGCGCTGGCCATGCGCACGGCAGCGCTCATCAACGGTGTGAGCCAGCTACACGGCGAAGTCACCAAACAGATGTGGCACTCACTCTGGCCCGGCACAACCGTCGAACGATTACCTGTGAAATCGATCACGAACGGCGTGCACGTGCCGACATGGATGTCGTCAGAGGTCACTGCCTTACTCGAGAAACACCTCGGTGCCGACTGGCTGGATCACCACGACGACCAAGCTTTCTGCGACCGCGTGCTACACATTCCCGATGAAGAGTTATGGGCTGTACGCCAGTCGCTCAAAGACTTTCTCTTCACCTTTATCCATGAGCGCGCACGCAACCAGTGGACGACCCAGGACATCGCCACTGCTCGGATTGTCGCAGCCGGTACGATGCTGGATCGTCACACGCTTACGATCGGTTTTGCGCGGCGCTTCACTAGTTACAAGCGACCGGAACTCGTTTTCTCAGACCCGGAACGACTGGCTGCCATCCTGAACGCGCCTGGTCAACCTGTCCAAATCCTGTTTGCCGGCAAGGCACATCCAGCCGACGAAGCCGGCAAACATCACCTTCAGGGTATTTACCGCCGAGCTCTCGATCCGAAATTCGGCGGGCGTATCGCGTTCATTGAAGACTATGACCTGCACATCGCCCACTTTCTTGTCCAAGGCTGCGACGTCTGGATGAACACCCCCAGAAAACCGCTTGAAGCCAGTGGTACAAGCGGCATGAAAGCGGCAATCAACGGCACGCCCCACATGTCTATCGGCGATGGCTGGTGGGCAGAGGGGTACACCGGCGACAACGGCTGGCTCATCGAGCGACACACCAACTCGAGCGACCCTGACGCGCAAGACTGGGCTGACGCGCAGGCACTCTACGACGTCATTGAGGAACACTTGGTGCCAACGTTCCTCGATCGCGACTCCCATGGGGTCCCACACCGTTGGCTCCAGTTCGTGAAGCAATCGATCCGAACGGTCTTGCCCCGATTCAGCGCACGTCGGATGGTGAAAGAGTACGTCCGCACAATGTACATGCCAGCACTTAAGCAACAAAACGGAAAATAGGACGCCCCTCGGTAAAAAGTCTCACACGGTTAGCTATGCAGGCTGCAGACCACAGAAATCAGCTGAGACATCGAGGGCCGAGGACTGTAAGATCAGACGCATGCCCAGGAAGTCAGGTGCTGTAAAGTCACGATGCGCGCTCTGCGCCGCCAAAGATGTGTCAGAGCCGCGTGGCGAGGAACGATATTGTCGCGACTGCTGGGAAAAAAAGATCGCAATCGAGGAAATCGTTGCACGCGAGTTTGCCCTCAAACGCTATATCCGCGCGCACAGCGCCGAGAAATACCTTATCTACCACTCCACCACGAAGCGACCCTGCGGCCAGATCATTGTGGTCGACGACGGATACGACCTGTTCCTGACCATGCTCCTGTACCCGAACTTTAACTGGGAACAAGAAGCGTACCACCTCGAGGGCGACCCGGAAGGTCGGAGCTTCGGGGAAATTCTTGTTGACGTGGTCGCGACCGAGGTAATTGAGCCGTGGGGCGGGGGTAAATGGCACCTAGAAATCTTCCGAGCAGCCAATCCAGATCCGGAGGATTGGAACGGCGAGATGTGAGCGTATAATCTTCTTGCTTGCTGAATTTGACGCGTCTCCCCTGGAGGTCATGATGAATAACTATCGGATGCTCGCATGCGCCAGCGCCATCGCTGTCTTTTCGGCTGTCGGTTGCGGCGGCACACCTGAAACTGCCGAAGAGCCGGCACCCGTCGCGGCCGAGGAGGCACCAGTTGCGCCAGCTGAGGCTGCCGACGAAGGTGATGCCCCCGCGCCACGACTCGTCCCGGCAGTCCGTGGTGACGCACAGCTTGGCTATACTCAGCCTGTTGTCGCGAATGCCACGATTGATGGTCGGGAGTTCGTCGTCACGACCATCGAAGTCAAAAACATGTCGACCGGCGCGATTGCCGGCCTCTTGGTCGATGAGTTCTGGTACGACAGGGCCGGGAATCCGGTGACTGGCGCCAATTTTCGCCATCCGAGACCGCTCCAGCCAGACGAAGTCATCACCGTCACGCTGGAGACACCTAGGAACGCGCAGATGGATCGGAACCAGTACAGCTTCACGCACGCAAACGGCGAGATTATCGCCACATTGCAGTCGGAGCTCTAAGCGCTGTCGGCGACCTCGACCGGGCGGGCTTCATCGCTCCGCCCGATCGAGCCGAACGCCGTAACACCTACGGCGCCTCCGTTCGTCCACGTGACCTTCGTTCACGACACCGTGACCAAATAGTCCAGACTTTCGACTTCAGTTCAGCGCCTGAAATTACATGAAAACGCGCATCTATACTGGACGACATGGCGCTTGACATCGAGGCTATCCAGCGAGCATTGCGGGCCGACCACCTAGACGGGTGGCTTCTCTACGACTTTCACGGCTCGAACCAGATTGCCTCAGCACTCGCAGGGCTGACACACGGGCCCCGCATGACGACCCGCCGGTGGTACTACCTCATTCCGACCCAGGGTGAACCACGCGGGATCGTACACGTGATCGAGCGCGGTAACCTCGATGGCGTACCAGGCGACAAGACCGAGTATGCAGGACGGGAGCAACTGGAAGCCGCACTGACGACATTGCTTGAGGGTCTCTCCCGCGTCGCAATGGAATATTCCACAGACTGCGCAATTCCCTGCCTTTCCCGCGTCGATGCGGGTACCGTCGAAGCTATTCGGCGGCGCGGTATCGACGTCGTCTCGTCAGGTGACCTGGTCCAGCAGTTTGAAGCCGCGTGGAACTCCGATCAGTTGGCGTCCCATGAGGCAGCCTCCAAGGCTCTGTATAGAATCAAGGACCGCGCTTTCCACGCCGCCGCCGCCGCGGTACGCGATCGTTTATCGTTCACCGAGTACGACTTGCAGCAGCGCATGGTTATGTGGTTCGAAGAGGAGGGGCTCGTCAGTGATTCAGCCCCCGTGGTCGCAGCCGGCGCCAACGCCGGTAATCCTCACTATTTGCCTATGGCAGACGACTGTCGACAAATTGTTGCCAATGAGATACTGCTCCTCGATTTGTGGGGCAAACAAACAACGCCCCGGGCCGTATTTGCCGATATTACGTGGGTGGGCGTGACAGGCGCTAGGGTGCCAGCGAAACCCGCCCTGGCCTTCCGTGCCATCGTGCAAGCTCGGGATGCCGCGGTTAACCTCGTTAAAGTAGCGGCGCAGGAAGGACGCGACCTTCGGGGATGGGAGATCGATCGAGCGGCGCGGGAGGTCTTGCAGCAGGCCGGATTCGGTGACTACATTCTTCATCGCACAGGGCACAGCCTGGGCGAAAGCGTCCATGGCAACGGCGTTCACCTCGACGATTACGAGACACACGACGACCGCCGATTGCTGTCGGGGACCGGTTTCACCATCGAGCCTGGTCTGTACTTCGACACGTTTGGCGTACGCACGGAGATCAACATGTTCCGCGGGAATCGGGATGCCCACGTGACGGGGACGCGTCAGATGGAGATAATGACCTTATAGGGACAGTTAGAAATCACTTGTTAGTTAAGGATGCACATGGCTAATCGCAAAACGACCCTCTTTTATTCCGCGCTAATTGCTGTAGCCTCCCTTGCGGTCGGCATGGTTATCGCGTCCAGGCTCGGGATGTCTCCCGCGTCGACGGCCCAGACGGTGACACCACCAATGAACAGCGCCCCAATTACTGGGCCGCTCACAGCAACTGTGTTTCGGGATGTTGCACAGGCAGTCTCGCCCGCGGTAGTGAACATCAGAACCGAATCGCGCCAGCGCGCCCAAGACCTCAGCGACTTCTTCGGCGGGGGTGGGGATGGAGGTGGCAACGATCTCTTCGAGCGTTTTTTCGGTCCTAACCCTAACCAACGCGCACCTCAGCAACCACGAGAACAACTTGTCCAAGCCGCTGGCACAGGCTTCATCATCGATGAAGCGGGTTTTATCCTGACGAACAATCATGTTGTTGAGGGCACCACTAAAATAGCCATAACGCTCTTCGAGGACAGCGATCAGGAATACGCGGCGCGCGTCGTGGGCCGTGATCCGCTCACTGACAGCGCCTTGATCGAGTTGACCGAAAAGCCAAACTACACACTACCGGCAGTCAAGTTTGGGGACTCATCCCAGATTCAACCCGGAGATTTCGTAGTCGCGATCGGCAATCCGTTCGGTCTGGCACACACAGTCAGCGTGGGCATCGTCAGCGCCGTCGAGCGACCGTACCCGGTGTCAGAAGGCAGGTCCGCCCAGGTCCTGCAAACTGATGCAGCCATCAATCCCGGTAACTCGGGTGGACCTCTCCTGAACCTTCGAGGTGAAGTCGTCGGCATCAACACCGCAATCGTTAGTGGCGGCCAGCAGTCTGGAAACGTCGGTATCGGCTTCGCGATTCCGAGTAACGTTGTTCGCGAACTTTTACCACAACTCCATTCCGGCAAGGTGACCCGAGGGCGCATCGGCGTCGGCATCGGTGCAATACCCGCGGACGCCGTGGACGAGTTCGGCCTCGACAACCGCAACGGAGCCGTGGTGCTGAACGTTGCACCAGATGGGGCAGCGTCGCGTGCCGGCGTTGAGCCTGGCGATGTAATCGTGGGGTACAACGGTAAACCGATCAGGAACAGCGACGAGCTGGTCTCGATGGTCACAGCCACCCGGCCTGGCACGACGGTGCCGCTCAGCATCGTGCGTAACCGACAAGAACAGACACTCAGCATCACTGTCGAAGAACTCGACATCGAAGCTGAAACGTTGGCACTTCGCGGTCCGAACGGCGGGGGTAACGACGAGCCACAACAGGAGACGACCACCGGTCTCGGCCTCACGATCGGTAACATTACACCGCAGATTGCGCAACAGCTCAGGCTCGATCGGGACATGCAAGGCGCGATTATCACCGGGGTCGAACCTGACAGCCCGGCTGCGCGAGTGGGTCTCTCCGGCGGTGACATCATCGTTCGCGTGGGGCAGGAGACAATCGAAACGGCAGTTCAGGCGAGACAGGAGCTCGACCGGATTCCGTCCGGCGGAACCGCCTTCCTCCGCGTGCTTCGGGACGGTCGTGAATCTTTTGTGGCGGTGACAAAAGAGTAGGGATTTTGCTTCGAGATTTCAGGCCTTGGGCCACCGCTCGGGAAAACCCGGTCGTTGGCCTGAGGCTTTTTTTCTTGTGGTACAAAGAGCGCCTGTGTCTAGACCGGCGCAACGCTAATGATCGAACGCGAAGTCAAACTTCGATTTGACAGCCCCGAGGAAGCCCGATCGGCGATCCTGGCAACTAACGCCACACCTCTGCGCGGTCGCCGTCTTCAGGAAGATGCGTTGCTCGACACCGATGACGAATCACTCCAGGCTCAGGAGTCCGCTCTCAGACTCCGCACTGATGCCGGAAGGAATCTCCTTACGTTCAAAGGCCCCGTGGCTAACGAAATGATGAAGGTGCGGGATGAGCACGAAACCGAGATCGGCAACCGCGAAGTCATGATGCACGTGCTCGAAGTACTCGGGCTCCACATCTGGTTCCGCTACGAAAAATATCGAGAAGAATACTCCACTGCCAATGTCACGGTCGCGCTCGACGAAACCCCAGTCGGGACGTTCGTTGAGATTGAAGGCGACGAGCACGGCATCCTTGCAATGACTCGCGCTCTTGGCCGGACGCCCGATGACTTCATCCTCTCGTCCTACCGGCGCCTGTTCGTCCGGTACCGGGAAGAGTACGGCCTAGGGACCAACATGCTCTTTCGAAAACGATGATTCCGGCCTTGATCCTGACGGCTGGTCTCGGTACGCGCCTCCGTCCACTCTCGCTGGTCCGTGCCAAACCGGCGGTGCCTGTAGCGGGATCACCGTTGGTCTATCGTATTTTGAGACAGCTCCACAGCGCCGGCATCGATGATGCCGTACTCAATCTGCATCATCTACCGCACACGATCACCAGACAGATAGGAGACGGCTCCGACCTCGGGATGCATATTCGGTACTCATGGGAGACGTCGATTCTGGGATCGGCCGGTGGCCCTCGTCAAGCCCTACCTCTACTTGACTCATCGACGTTTCTCATCGCCAATGGCGACACATTGACCGACGTTGACGTATCCGCACTAATCTCAACACACCGACGTTCCGGCGCGCTTGTAACGATGGCCGTCACACAAACCACAGAACCTCAAAAGTACGGCGGCGTCGCGGTGAACTCAGATGGCATAGTGACTGGCTTTACCACACGCGGGTCATCGCAGAAATCGTGTCACTTTCTCGGTCTGCAAGTAGTAGAGGCAGCAGCGTTGATGACGCTAAAGGCAGGCACCCCGTGTGAGTCGGTCGCCGCAGTCTACCCCGCCCTGCTCGACTCGCATCCTGGATCGATTCGCGCGCACATATGTAGCGCAGTGTTTTTCGACATCGGCACTCCGAACGACTACCTGCGCACGTCGCTGCTGCTGGCGAACCAAGAGACTGACTCGTCGCTGCAAGGCGCACGCGTACATCTCGATCAAACCGCGCACGTGGACGCGTCGATCCTGTGGGACGATGTTTACGTGGGAGCCAGATCCCGACTTTTCGGATGCATCGTGACTGACGGCTCACGAGTGCCTGATGACACGTCATGGACAAACGTGACGCTTCGGCCAGCTATCGGTGAACTGACACACGGCGAACGCCGCATTGGCAATCTAGCAATAGCGCCGATCTAAACCGGGGACATGTCTGAACCTTCGACACCCAGAAACGTGCTTGCTCGCATCGACCGGTTCTTGGGCACCACGGAACACGCGCGGCACGGCGCGACTGTCGTGCACCTCGCCGGCGATGCAGGGGATCGACAGTACTTCCGTGTCCTGCGTAACGATGCGCCTTCCCAGATCCTCGCAGTGCACCCAGGACCTATCACGTTTGCTAAGTTACCATTTACGAACGTGGCCAAACTGCTGGCCGAGATGCCGGTTCCAATCCCAAGAACTCTGGACTATTCCGACGCACTAGGTATCATCGCGCTCGATGATCTAGGAGATGTCACACTTCAGGCACACCTCGACGTCACTTCACCAGAAACCCGAGCCACGCTCTATCGGCAGGCGATCTCATTGATTAACACAATCCAGCAGCGAGGCCGAGAACTCGCGTCTCCAGACTACGTGTCGTACAAGATCGCATTTGACGAGGAAAAGCTCATCTGGGAACTACAGTTCTTCACAACGCATTTTTTGGAAGCTCACCGAGGCGCCACGTTGACCGGACCGGTCCAAGCTGCTCTGGCACGGGAATACGAGGCAATCGCTACTGAACTAGCTGCTAACCCCAGGGTGCTCTGTCATCGCGATTACCACAGCCGCAACTTGATGGTTCACGATGGAAGCTTACACATCATCGACTTTCAGGATGCGCGCATGGGGCCAGACACCTACGACCTAGTCTCGTTGCTGCGCGACTCGTACGTGGACATCGACGACAAGCAAATGGACCCGCTTATCGCCCACTTCCTGGCCGGCCGTGTCGCACCCGACGAGGATGCCTCAGTATTCCGGCGTCGGTTCGATCTCATGGCACTGCAACGCAACTTGAAGGCACTCGGGACGTTCGGGTTCCAGTCGACATCGAGGGGCGTCCCCGACTACATAGCGTTCGTCCCCAGAACACTCGGCTACGTCCGTGCCAATCTCGGCACAAACGCGCGCTTCGGCCGGCTCCACACCTTGCTAGCCCAGTTCCTCCAAGAATTGCGCTAGACCACTTACCGTCCAACTGCATCCCCAAAAAACTAATTCCTTATAGACTAGGAGTTTGGCGAATTATCGATTCGGCATGTCGACCCATCTGTTCCACGAATCTCGGCTCAGCCGAGAGCATTTCGTGCATATCGCTGCGTACGGATTCCACGCGGTCGAACTGTTCGCAACGCGCACTCATTTCGATTATCACGACATTCAGGCAGTGGTTCGACTGGCAGAGTGGCTATCGGATACTCGACTGGAACTCCATTCGCTACACGCCCCAATTTGTAAAGGCCTAAATGGCGGTCAATGGCTCGGACCGTTCTCGAACGCGTCGAGCGATGCCACACGCCGAGCTTCTGCTTTGGCCGAGACGCGTGCGGCACTCCAGGTCGCCCGCCACATCCCTTATCGTTTTCTGGTCGTGCATCTTGGAGTGCCCTCTTCCGCGCAGGGGACCTCTGACGATAATCAACCGGACGCCGCAAGGCGAAGTCTTGAAGAGATTGTCACGATAGCCGCCGATTTCAAGGTGCGGGTCGCTGTGGAAGTCATTCCTAACCAACTGTCCAGCGCCGCCGAACTCGTCCATCTGATAGAGAACCACCTAAACGACCTCGACATCGGCATTTGTCTCGACTACGGGCACGCGCATCTGATGGGCGACCTCGGGGAAGCGATCGAAACTGTCTCCGGGTATCTGTGGACGACTCACCTGCACGACAACTACGGCCTCAACGACGACCACCTGGTGCCATTTGCCGGCAAGATTGACTGGGCGTCTGCGACGGTTGAGACGCAAAAGATCGGATACGACGATGTGCTGATGTTTGAAGTCGGCAACACGGGAGACCCGATCGAGGTCCTTCAAAGGTCGGCCCAGGCACGTGAACGACTCGAGGCGACCTTCGTCAGCCTGTAGAACATGCTGCCGGTGTAGACCCATGCGGACCCCTATCGCAGACATCGCCACCAAAGATGGTCAGCAGGTGACCATTCGAGGATGGCTGCACAACCGCCGATCGAGCGGAAAAATTCATTTCTTGATCGTGCGTGACGGCACTGGCTTCATTCAGGCCGTTATGTCGAAAGCAACTGCTGGTGAGCAAGCCTTCAGCGAAGCAAGTCATCTCTCGCAGGAAACATCGTTGTCAGTGACAGGAACTGTGCGCGTAGACTCACGCTCCAAAGGGGGCTACGAACTCGATGTGGGACAAATAGAGGTCCTCGGAACAGCTCACGACTACCCCATCACTCCCAAAGAACATGGCGTCGATTACCTGCTTGACCGTCGACATCTCTGGATCCGCACTGAGCGCCAGACCGCGATCCTTCGCATTCGGCACGAAGTCATCGACGCGGTCCGCGACTTCTTTAACTCCAGGGACTTTATTCTGTGCGACGCGCCGATCTTTACGCCGGCGGCTTGCGAAGGCACAACCACGCTATTTCCGGTGAAGTACTTCGACGACACGACGGCATTTCTCACGCAGAGCGGGCAACTCTACAACGAAGCTAACGCCATGGCGCTTGGCAAGGTGTATTGCTTCGGGCCGACGTTTCGAGCCGAGAAATCAAAGACTCGACGCCACCTCACTGAGTTCTGGATGGTCGAACCCGAGATGGCATATGCGAATCTGAACGACGTCATCGAACTAGCAGAAGGACTCATCGTCAGCATCGTCTCCAGGGTAATGGACAAACGCCGCCACGAACTACAGATACTCGAGCGTGATACGTCGCCGCTTGAGAGTATCCAGGCGCCGTTCCCACGACTGACCTATGACGCAGCTGCGCAGCTACTCAAAGATAAAGGTCAGCCATTTGAATACGGTACAGATTTCGGTGGCACCGACGAGACAGTGCTATCGGAACAATTCGATCGGCCGGTCTGCATCACACACTATCCTGGTACGATCAAAGCCTTCTACATGCAACCGGACCCGCAACAGTTGGAAAAAGCGCTCTGTGTCGACATGCTGGCCCCTGAAGGCTACGGCGAAATCATTGGCGGCGGCCAGCGGCTCGACGACCTAGACATCCTGCTGGAACGAATTAAAGCGCACGGCCTCCCGCAGGAGGCGTTCGAGTGGTATCTCGATCTCCGACGCTACGGCACGGTTCCCCACGGTGGATTCGGCATGGGGATCGAACGCTGCGTGGCATGGATCTGTAAGCTTGAACACGTACGTGAAACCATTCCGTACCCTCGCATGCTGCATAGGCTATCTCCCTGATGAAAATAGGTCTGATCTCTCTTGGCTGTCCGAAGAACCTCGTCGACTCCGAGGTCATGCTCGGTCTCGCGCAACAGGCTGGTCACCAACTAACGCGTGATCCCGCCGAGGCTGAGGTGCTGGTGGTCAACACCTGCGCGTTTATCGACAAGGCAAAACAAGAGTCCGTTGACGCCATCCTGGAAATGGCCGAGCACAAAAAATCTGGCCGCTGCCAAAAGCTCGTCGTAGCAGGGTGCATGGCCGAACGTTACCGTGCGGAACTGCGTGAACAGATTCCAGAAATCGACACAATTATCGGCACGGGGGAGGTGCCGGACATTGTCACGGCACTAGGCGGAGCCGCGAGCCATGCCGGAAGGTCTTCCTTTGTCCCGCTGTTGCGCGCCAATGGCGAACCAGTTGATCCCGCAAACGCACCCCAATTGGCAACAACGCTCCCCTCCTACATCTACGACGCTGATACACCCAGACTACTGGCGACACCTCGACACTACGCCTACGTGAAGATCGCGGAGGGCTGCGACTATAAGTGCGCTTTCTGCATCATCCCCACGTTGCGCGGCCGGTACCGAAGTCGAACGACCGCATCGATTCTGCGGGAATCCGAAACACTGGCGGCCGGTGGCGCCAAAGAACTTCTGCTAATTTCTCAGGACACGAGCTTCTATGGCGTCGATCGCGGTGAGCGCGGTGGGCTCGCGCGGTTGATCCGCTCGCTCAACCGCATCGACGGCCTTGAATGGATTCGCATGCTCTACCTCTACCCTACAACCATCGGTGATGACGTGCTGGAAGCGATAGCGGAGAGTGCGAACGTGTGTAATTACATCGATCTCCCGCTCCAGCATGCATCTGACTCGGTCCTCAAACGCATGAAACGTCCAGGTACACGGGCAGGCTACGAACGCCTCCTAGACCGAATCCGTCAGCGGATCCCAGGCGTCGCGCTCAGGACAACGTTCATTGTCGGATTCCCCGGGGAGACTGAAAATGACCTACTCGAATTGCAAGGCTTCATGGACGCTGTGCAATTCGATCACGTTGGTGTCTTCACTTACTCGCACGAAGGGGGCACATCAGCCCACACGCTGCCGGACAACGTGCCGGCAGTCACAAAACAACACCGTCGTTCGCGTTTAATGGCGGCACAGGAGCGCCATGCAGCCAGCGCGCAGGCCAGACGTATCGGTCAACAAGTCCGGCTCCTCGTGGATGGCCCGGACGACGAGCACGAACTGGTCTTGCGCGCTCGGCTGGAAAGTCAGGCGCCAGAGATCGATCCCGTCGTCTATCTAACAGACTGCAACCCCGCAGATATTCCGACCGGAACGTTCATCGACGCCGAAATTGTCGGTAGTCATAGCTACGATCTCATTGCCCGTCCGTTGTCCGTAACTACATCTGTGTGATAGGCTTACAGGTCGTTACCTAGGCGGAGTAGTACTCCAAGTGGGCTGGTGCCCACTTTTTTTATTTAGGAGCGGGTTAACTGGTTTTCCCACAGAAAGATGGAGTCGATCACGCAGATTCGGGCCGTCGCCGAGCGGGTTGCCGCGTCGCGTGGGCTCAACGTATGGGATATCCGGAGCCGTCGCGAAACAACCGGCCATGTCATACGGATCGTCATCGACCGGCCCGGGCCAGCAGCATCACCGGAAGAAAGCGTCGGCATTGAAGACTGTGAGCAGGTCAACCGAGAAATCGGAACGATTCTTGACATTGAAGACCCGCTTCCATTCGCCTACACGCTTGAGGTCTCGTCGCCTGGTCTCGACCGCCCCCTGCGGGATTCTGACGACTACAGCCGATTCGCCGGAAGGCTCGCGAAAGTGGTGGTCAGCGAGGAAGTCGACCACCAGAAGGCGTTCGAGGGGCGACTACGGGGTGTCGACCAGGGTGACGTACTGCTCGAAGCGTCGAACGGTCGACTACATCGACTGCCCTGCCGCTTGATCATGCGTGGCCGGTTGAACGTTGAGTTCTGAGAAATATTAAGGTAGCCGGAAACTTTAAGGAGTCCGGGAACGAGAGAAATGCAAAACCCGTTACTGCAGACGATCGAAGCACTTGCTAAGGAAAAAGGTATCGAGGCCAACACGGTCATCACCGCGATCGAGGACGCCGTTCTCACCGCGTCACGCAAGTTTTATAAGACCACCGAAGACCTGAAGACCCGGTTCAACTATGACACTGGGCAGGTCGATCTGTTTGCGATCAAGCACATTGTGGCCGACGTGGACGATCCGTCAACGCAGATCTCACTGGTCGACGCCCAGGCAATTTACGGCGACGAAGCGGAAGTCGATATGGAGATCGAGTTTCCAAAGCGCACCGACGTTCTTGGCCGTATCGCCGCACAGACTGCTAAGCAGGTAATTTTTCAGAAAGTCCGCGAAGCCGAGCGCGAGAACATCTTCGCGGAATACAACGACCGCGTGGGCGAAGTCGTCAACACGAGCGTGAAACGTTTCGAGAACGGGGATCTGATCGTGGAAGTCGACCGTGTTGAAGCGGTATTGCCCCGTAAGGAACAGTCCCGAGCCGAAAGTTACACGCCAGGCGAACGTATCCGGGCCGTCATCAAAGGGGTAAACCTCGACGCAAAGGGAGCGCAGATCGTAATGTCGCGCACCGACCCGGCACTGCTCATCAAACTCTTAGAGCAGGAAGTTCCTGAAATCTACGACGGCACCGTCATCATTCGCGGGGCTGTGCGAGAAGCGGGCGATCGCGCAAAGGTGGCCGTCTATTCGCGTGAGCGGGATATCGATCCGGTGGGCGCGTGTGTCGGCATGAAGGGCACCCGGGTACAAGGCATCATCCGTGAACTCCGCGGTGAGAAAATCGATATCGTTGAGTGGTCCGACGATCCCATACTCTTCGTAACGAAAGCGCTTAGCCCCGCAAAGGTGCAGCGTGTGTCTATTGTCGACGAGCATGACCTCATCATGGAGGTCGTAGTCGAAGACATGCAGCTCTCACTTGCGATCGGCAAGAAGGGTCAGAACGTCCGGTTAGCAGCCAAGCTGACGGGCTGGCGGATTGACATCAAGAGCGAGGAAGAGAAACGGCGCGAAGTCGAGGAACAGTTCGGAGCACTAGAAATCGAAGAGAGCCCAAAAACCGAGGGTGACGTGACTCGGGGCGAGCCGTTAAGTCCCACGCCAGACCAAGACGAGGCAGTTGTCGCTAACGATGATACATCTGCGGAGGCGATCGAAAAGGTGACGGCCGAGGTAATCCCTGAGGCGACTACTGAGGCCGCCGCGGAAATTGCAGGCGAAGCGGAAGTCGGCGAGAAACAAGGCTAGTTCCCGGGTCTAAGTCACAGGACTCGAACAAAAGCAAGGACTCAGATTTGGCAACGGTTCGGATCTACAAGGTCGCGGAGCTACTCGGCGTCCCGAGTCAGGAAGTGCTGGCGCTGCTCAAGAACGACCACGGCATCGAGCTAAAGAGCGCATCCAGCACGCTCGAAGAGGTAGTTGCACGTTCGTTCATCGAGCGCACGGCTCGAGAGCGAAAGATCAGCCTGCCCTCCGGTGACATATTCTCCGGGAAAACAGCACCCAAAGGGACGAAAGGGAGTAAGAAAGCGAGGCTCGCAAAAAAGGCCGAACCGCCTCAGCCGATCGTGCCAGTACTGGGTCCGCCTCGACTCGTCAAAACCATCCGGCCTGCCGAACCGCCACCTGATGAGGAGATGGCAAGTCCCGCAACCGCCGTCGATGTCACAGCCAAACCGTCCGATACACCGGAGGCCGTCACCGGAACCGGAACAGCGGAGGCTCCCACAGAGCAGACCGCCTCACTAAGCACCTCCGAGACCGCCGCCGGGACTGACACTGCGTCCGAAGCTACCGCTCCTGGCCCAGACGCTGAGACAACACTGACGACGGGACGGTTAGTCCCACCCACGCTCCGTCTCCGTATCGAGGAACCGGGCCAAATACTCAAACCGCGTCCGCGCGTACCGGCGAAACGACCGCAGGTGACCAAGCCGCGTCCAGTGAAGCCGGCGGCGCCAGCGGCTAGTAAGCCCCCAGTGCCAGGCGGAGCGCGGCCCGGTGGGCACCGCCCAGGATATCCGCCTCCTCTCCGCCCGACTACGCCCAGCATGCTCGGCGGACCACGGCCGCTCCCCGCTCAGCCGGTGCGTCCACCGGCTCGTCCAGGCATGCCCGCACGCCCGTTATTTGGGAACCGTCCGCCCTTTGGGCAGCATCGCCCAGGGCAGCGTCCTGTCCAGGGCCGTCGCCGCGCGCGACCGACGGCTCCAGTCATTGCACCAACACCGGCCGCGCCGCCTCCGATCACGCGCAGCATCACGCTGGCCGAAGGCATGACGGTCAAGGACCTGGCTGACAAGCTTGAGGTGCGCGTCAAGGACGTCCTGGCCAAGTTACTGATGAAGCGCATCATGCTAACCATCAACAGCACGCTCGACATTGAAACTGCTCGTGACATCGCCGCTGAATTCGGCGCCGAGATTGAAATGCGAAGTTTCGAGGAAGAGCTCGTCTCTGCTGAAGTCGAAGAGGCCAAGGCAGAAGATCTCGAGCCTCGTGCACCGGTCGTTACTGTTATGGGCCACGTTGATCACGGCAAGACGTCGCTTCTTGACGCCATCCGGGAAACACGAGTCGCCGAACGCGAAGCCGGGGGTATAACCCAGCACATAGGCGCTTACCACGTCGACGTGGCCGCCGGCCGTAGCGTGGTCTTTCTAGATACACCTGGTCATGAGGCGTTTACGCTCATGCGCGCCAGAGGAGCCAAAGTAACTGACGTAGTCGTGCTCGTCGTAGCCGCTGACGATGGCGTCATGCCACAGACGCGCGAAGCGATCGACCATGCGAAAGCAGCGAACGTGCCCCTGGTCGTTGCCATCAACAAAACCGACAAGCCAGGAGCTAATCCTGAGAACGTCAAGCGTGAACTCGGCGAGTTGAATCTAGTACCAGAAGACTGGGGTGGCGACACGGTCATGGTACCGGTCTCCGCAAAAAAGAGGGAAAACGTCGACCAATTGCTCGAAATGATTCTGCTCTCGAGCGACATCCTCGAATTAAAAGCGAACCCGCAACGGCCTGCATCGGGAACCGTCCTTGAGGCAAAGCTCGATCGCGGGCGTGGTCCGGTGGCCACTGTGCTCGTACAGGATGGCACTCTTCGCGTGGGCGACAACTTGATCGCAGGCCCCGTCGTCGGAAAAGTGCGCGCACTAATTGACGACCGCGGTCGACCGACAAAGTCTGCTGGCCCATCCACACCCGTCGAAGTGCTTGGCCTCACGAGTCTTCCTCAGAACGGCGACCCGTTTCAAACAGTGGCAGATCCGGCGAAGGCTCGCCAAATCGCAACGTTCAGACAGACCCGGGCCAAAGAGCTCGCGCTCGGAGCGAACAAAAGCCGCCTAACCCTCGAGTCACTCAAGGAGAAAATTGCGGAGGGAAGTATCAAGGATCTCCCAATCATCGTCAAAGCCGACGTGCAAGGTTCAGCTGAGGTGCTCGCCGACACGCTCACCAAGCTGTCCGACGAGAAGGTCAAAATTCGAATTATTCGGTCCGGCGCTGGCGCGATCACAGAATCGGACGTACTGCTTGGGGCCGCCTCCGATGCGATTTTGATCGGATTCAACGTGCGTCCAGATCGTAACGCGGCCAGCGTCGCAGAACGCGAAGGCGTGGACCTCCGCATGCACTCGATCATCTACAACGTCACCGACGAGATAAAAAAGGGCATGGCCGGCATGCTCGATCCGACGTTCAAAGAAATTCGAATCGGAACCGCCGAGGTCAGGGAAGTGTTCAAAGTACCGAAGATTGGCGCCATCGCCGGCTGTATCGTCACCGAAGGGCGCATCACCCGCTCCAGCGATTCGGTGGCCAGATTGCTCCGCGATAACGCGGTCATCAACGAAGGAAAAATCGGCTCGCTTCGACGATTCAAGGACGACGTGTCAGAAGTCAAGTCTGGCGTCGAGTGCGGCATCGGCCTCGATCGCTACAACGACATTAAGGTCGGCGACGTGATCGAGATTTTCACCATGGAGCGCGTGGCGGTTACAGCCTGAGCGCCGCCGCGCGGAAACCAATCGCAACAACAAATAATGGCCCTGGGACATCGCCCTGAGCGCGTCGGCGATCAAATCCGAAAGAATTTGAGCGAGATGCTGACCCGTGGCGACGTCCGCGATCCAGGCATCGGCTTCATCACGCTCACCAGTGTGAAAGTTTCTCCAGACCTTCAGGTCGCCCGCGTCTTTTACACCTCACTCAACGATGCCAAAGCACGAGACGAGACCGCCAGGGCGCTCAAGCGAGCTACACCATTCTTCCGCCGGCAAATCGGTTCCCGTCTCCGTCTCCGGCGCGTGCCGCTAATCGAATTCCGATTCGACGAGACGGTTCAACATCAGGACCGAATCGAACAGATCCTCCGTGATCTTCGGGAAGAGGAAGTGAGCCAAACGTCGCCGGCAGACTCAGACCCGAACCCAACCACGGCACCTAGCGATGACCACAACATCTGACAGCACTACTAATTCCGGAACGTGCGCCGATATCGCCGAAGAGATTCGCGATCGCCAGCGGTTTGTCATCGCGGCCCATCTTCGCCCGGACGGCGATGCCATCGGCTCACAACTGGCAATGGCCTACGCCTTGCGACACCTCGGAAAAGAGGTGCGCGTCGTCAGTCGAGACCCCGCGCCTCCCACGTTGTGCGTGTTTCCTGGGGTGTTAGATATCGACATCACGGACCATGTGCATGATGCTAGCGATGCCGCGATCGTCATGGAGTCCGGAAGTCTGGCGCGTACCGGCATCGCCGGCCTCGAGCAGAGTTTCGTCATCAACATCGACCACCACGTCGGCAACACGATGTTTGGTGCCGTCAACTGGTTAGATACATCAGCAGCAGCATGCGGAGAAATGATCTTCGATATCGTCCAAAAACTCGGCGTGCCGCTTACCTACGAAATCGCACTTCACGTCTACATCGCCATCCTGACGGATACGGGATCGTTTCACTTTTCCAACATCACGCCACGAACCTTCGACATCTGTCGTCAGTGCGTACTTGCAGGCGTAAAACCATCCGTCGTGGCCAGCAGCGTCTTTGACAGTAATCCAATAGGACGGCTCAGGCTGTTTGGTGCCGTGCTGAGCCAGATGCAAGTTGACGATAGCGGGAGACTAGCGACCGTCATGGTCAATCAGCAGCTTGCTTCGGAGTGTGGCGCGAGCTACGAGGACACAGACGGACTCATTAATTTTCCCCTCACTGCCAAAGATATCCAGGCAGTTGTGTTCTTCAAGGAGACCGGCCCTAATGACTGGCGTGTTAGCTTGCGTTCTAAAGGTAGCGTCGACGTCAACGCGGTGGCACGGGAATTCGGTGGTGGCGGCCACAAAAATGCCTCCGGGTGCGGCGCGGCAGGAACGATCGAAGAGCTGAAAGACAGTTTCCGCCAAAAAATTACGAGGCAACTCGAACAGGCGCTTGGTCCCAGGTAGCCCCTTATGGTGAAAATCGCGGATTACTAGTGAATGGCGTCCTCGTCATAGACAAACCTCAGGGCCTGACATCACACGACGTGGTCGTAATAGCGCGACGCACACTCGGTGAGAAACGCATCGGCCACACCGGAACACTCGATCCTCTTGCCACTGGCGTCCTCCCACTTGCGATTGGGCGCGCGACACGCCTTGTCAGGTTCTTCACGGCATCAGACAAGACTTACGAGGCAACAATACGATTCGGGATGACGACAGACTCGTACGATGCGACGGGCATCGAAACCAGTCGCACCGATCGCATACCTACCCGTAGTGCAGTACTGACCGCTATCGACGGCTTGACCGGTGACTACCTGCAGCTACCACCGGTCTTCTCGGCAAAGAAGGTTGCCGGCCATCGATCGTATCGTCTGACCAGACACGGTCATGCGGTCACGCTGACGCCAGTGCCGGTGCGAGTATCCCGCAGTAACCTGCTCGACTTTACCGAAGATAGCGCACGAGTGTCGCTTACGTGCTCGGCCGGGTTCTACGTACGATCCTTTGCGCACGCACTTGGTGAACTCACCGGCACTGGCGCATATCTCGACGCACTACAACGGACCCGAAGCGGCGAGTTCGATCTTGACGTCGCCATCTCGATGGACCGCCTGTTGGAGGCTTCTGGGCCGGGAGAAAACCTCATCGCACTTGAGGGTTTGCTCGTGAGCCTCCCCGCCGTAACCCTGACTGACCGAGGACGTGTTTACGTCTCACACGGCCGCGAGCTCAGCCCTGTGGACTATGCCAATGAGCCAGTGAACTCGGCGTGGGTACGCCTCCTGGATGCCACCGGAGAGTTGGTCGCCCTAGCCACTCCCGGGCAAACGCCTGGCTCGTTGCATCCGTCTGTCGTGCTGGTATAGGATATAAGTCTTTTGGTGACTCGTATTTAGCAGCAGTACGGCGGCTTGGTGGATCCGTGAAACGGATCCCGTCTGAGCCGTTCGTGGAGGGGTAGCGTCGTGGCGTTTACAAAGGATAGCAAGACTGAGATCATAGGAACATACAAGACGCACGATGGCGATACCGGGTCTCCGGAAGTACAAGTGGCGCTCCTGAGCCAGCGAATAACCTACCTCACCGAACATTTCAAGATCCATGCAAAGGATCATCACTCTCGGCGCGGTCTACTTAAGCTCGTGGGTCAGCGACGGAGGCTGCTCGACTATTTGAAAAGTAAGAATTCAGCGAGGTACGCGGAACTTATTCGCCGCCTCGGCATCCGAAAGTAACCCGGACCCGGGAATCGCGCGGTCCGGGAACGTCCAATTCCCCGCGCTGGTTCCCCGGACCATCGACGACAGACAACATAATGCACAACGTCAATTTTCAACAGCGCGAGATCCAGGTTGGTGCACGCACCATTTCGTTCGAAACCGGCAAACTCGCCAAGCAGGCTGACGGGGCGGTGCTCGTCCGCTCTGGCGATACCGTCGTGCTTGTCACGGCCTGCCGCGCCTCTAGCGAACGCGAGGGAATCGATTTCCTCCCCCTTACGGTCGACTACCGCGAATACACATACGCCTCTGGGCGTATCCCGGGTGGCTTTTTCAAACGAGAGAGCAAGCCCTCCCTTAAAGAGGTACTGACGAGCCGGCTGATCGATCGACCAATCCGTCCTCTCTTTCCATTAGGGTGGCGGTACGAAACGCAGATCATCGCATTCCTACTCTCGGCTGATACCGACAATGACGCGGACGTGCTGGCGATCACTGGCTCCTCTGCAGCGCTGGCGCTGTCTGGAATTCCTGTCGAGAAGACGACTGCAGCCGTTCGTATTGGCCTCGTTGACGGCCAATACGTGATCAATCCGACCTACGGGGAGCGGAAATCCAGCCAATTAGACTTGATCGTGGCAGGCACGAAAGACGGTATCGTGATGGTGGAAGCTGGCGCGAAAGAAGTCAGCGAAGTCCAGGTAGTTTCAGCACTTGAGACCGCTCACGCTGCCATCAAACAACTAGTGGATGCGATCGACGAGTTGCGGAAGTCTGCCGGCAAGAATAAGGTGCAGGCAAAACCGCAGGAGGACACCGGCAGCGACTTTTCCTCCGCGGTCGAGAAGAAACTCTACAATCCCCTCGCCGACGCGATGCGGGTCACCGATAAGCTTGAGAGCTATGCACGCGTCGATCAGGTCATTAAGAATTTTGTCGATACGCTGCCCGAAGACCAGTCAGACCAAAAGGCCGAAGCGAAGAAAGTCTTTAGCGGGCTAAAAGAGAAGGTGCTGCGTGACGAGGTACTTGAGCGAGGCGTCCGGCTCGACGGGCGTAAGTTTGATGAGGTCCGACCCATCTGGACCGAAGCCACCGTACTCCCAAGAACCCACGGCTCAGTCGTGTTCACTCGCGGCGAAACACAAGCTCTGGTCACGTGTACCCTCGGAACGGCTGACGACGAGCAGAAAATAGAACATGTGGCCGGCGAATTCTATAAGGGCTTCATGCTGCACTACAACTTTCCCCCCTTCTCGGTAGGAGAAGTGAAGTTTCTGCGTGGTCCAGGCCGACGCGAAGAAGGCCACGGCGCGCTGGCGGAACGGGCGCTGACTCCCGTCGTTCCAGCTAAGGATGATTTCGCTTACACGATTCGACTGGTGTCGGACATTTTGGAATCAAACGGTTCGTCGTCCATGGCGTCCGTGTGCGGCGGCTCTATGGCGATGATGGATGCAGGCGTACCCATCAAGTCAGCGGTCGCTGGCATCGCAATGGGACTCATCATGGACGAAGCGTCCGGCCAATCCGTCGTACTTTCAGACATTGCGGGTGCCGAGGACCACTACGGCGACATGGACTTCAAGGTTGCCGGTACAGCGGACGGTATCACCGCACTGCAAATGGATATCAAGGTCTCCGGTATCACTTCTGAGGTCATGAGCAAAGCCCTCGACCAGGCTCGAGCAGGACGCCTGCACATTCTAAGCGAGATGGCCAAGACCCTCAGCGCACCGCGCGGCCACATGTCCGACTTCGCACCTCGAATCATTACAATAAAAATTCCCGTCGACAAGATCCGAGACGTCATCGGCCCAGGCGGCAAGATGATCCGGAGCATCATCGAACGAACTGGCGTAAAAATTGACGTCGAAGACAACGGCACCGTAAACGTGGCCTCTGCCGACGGCGAATCGGCAGCCAAGGCGATCGAGATCATTCAGGAGCTCACCGCCACACCCGAACTCAATAAGAGCTACATGGGCAAAGTCCAGAGAATTACGGATTTTGGTGCGTTTGTGGAAATCATGCCTGGCACCGACGGTCTCCTGCACGTATCTGAGATTGCCAACCATCGCGTCCAGGACGTGCGCGACGAGCTGAAAGAAGGCCAGCAGCTGCTGGTAAAGGTCATCAACATCGATCCGACCGGAAAAATTCGCCTCAGCCGAAAGGCATTGTTACAGGAGGACACTGGCGCTCAAACGGGCGCACCGGCACCTGTCGGCAAGCGATAGCGTTTTCGCTGGAGGAGTTAGCCTGGACACAGCGTCCACCTCTCCAGCCAACTTATGGTACTGACCCAACGAAAAGTCCGCCTACTCGGCGCAGGGGTGCTCCTGCTGGCTCACCTATTCGCCCCTAAGGTGCTCGCCCAGGATCAGACACCCAACCGCCCAGAACTGATGCTGGTGGCCGGCAACTTCCAATACGTGCCTAACCGCCTAGAGGTAAGCCAGGGCGACCTCATCAGGATCACCATTCGGAGCAAGGACAACACCTACAGCTTTGTGGTTGACGAGTACCGCATCATCCGTCGGGTGCCAGCTGGCGGCTCTACCACCTTCGAGTTTCACGCCGATCGGACAGGAACGTTCCGTTTCTATAGCAATCTGACAAGCGACAGCCGCCATGCGGAGATGCAGGGCCAGCTCGTCGTCCGACCCCAATAACGCCCGCAGCGTAACTGGCGCAAAGTGGCTCACCGGCCCGACGACCAGGCACGGGCTGCCTCAAGCCTCGCAGCCACTGGAGGATGAGAGTAAAACAGAATCTCTACAAGTCTCGACGGCCGTTCCTCTGCGAGATTCTGTGCGGCGAGCCGTTTTATGGCGCTCATAAACGCCTCCGAATTTCCCGTAATCTCCAACGCATACTTGTCCGCTCGCAGCTCGTGCGCACGCGACAACGCGTTCGCCAGCGGCATGAGTACGAGCGACACCGCACCGCCCACCAGCACCAACAATGGCAAGCCGGCGATATAACCGACATCCAGCAACCCGAAATGCCCCACTCCAACATCAAGCGCCAGATCAGTAAGGTAGAAACCGAACACGATTAAGACAGCGGCCAGCCCGATCGCCTTCCAGATGTCGTGATGAACATGGTGAGCGATCTCGTGCGCCAGCATGACCTCGACCTCGTCGTCCGAGTAATCAGCTAGCAAGGTATCGGACAAGAGAACCCGACGGGTTCGCCCGATGCCCGCCAACATCGCGTTTGCTTGTCGCGCCTGGTGGCCAAACTGACATTCGAAAACACCGAGCTCCCCTGCACCAGTCCGTTCGGCCAAATACGCGATCCGCAAACAGAGCTCCGTTCGCTGTACCGGCTTCAGTCTGTAAAACGTGGGGAACAAGAGCACCGGTCCAATCCGAACCAGGAACACCAGGACCGTCACAAAGCACATCGAGGCAACCAGCCACCAGTACACGGGACTCCATCGAAGGAGAGAACAGACCATTAGTGCGCCCATAGCCGCCAACACAACTACTACGCTACCCGTTCTGGCACGATCGAGCCCCCATTCAGGGACTGTCTGCGCGGATAGTCCGTATCTGCGTTCGAGGATCAGGCCCTGGTAGTATGCGACCGGTAACTTCACAGCTTCGGTCAGCATCGCCACTACTAGGCTGTAATAAATGACTGTCAGGACGAAGGAGCCGCTGGCTGCAGCTGCAGCCGCATCCCGCAGGGACACGGACAAACCCGAAATCAGTAGCAACACAAGCCATCCGGCAACCAGACCAGCCCCTGACACCGAGACCCGGCGCCGCAATCGGTGATATCGGTTAGCTTTGTCTTCGTTCACTTGGAACGATCCGCAGGTATTTAATTCAACTGCACAGAGATCAGCTTGGACACGCCCGGTTCTTCCATCGTTACGCCGTACAGTCGGTTCGCGATCTCCATCGTCCGCCGATTATGCGTAATCAAAATGAACTGTGTTCGATCGAGCATGCCTCGCAGCATATCCACGAATCGTCCAACATTGGCGTCGTCAAGCGGTGCGTCAATCTCATCGAGTAAACAGAAAGGACTTGGCTTAAACCTGAAGATCGCAAACATCAGCGCGATCGCCGTCAACGCCTTTTCGCCTCCAGAGAGAAGCTGCACGCTTTGAAGTCGCTTCCCAGGAGGGGACGCCACGATGTCGATCCCGCTTTCCAGCGGATCATCCTCGTCAAGAAGCGCGAGACCTGCACGGCCGCCGCCAAAGAGCGTACTAAACGTCAACTGGAAATTCTGTTGTATCGCCGCAAACGCCTCACTGAAACGAACTTTCGAGGTCTCGTCGATGCGTTTGATGGCCTGTGAAGTCTGGGCAATCGAATCAACCAGATCCGTACGCTGCGTCGTGAGGAAAACGTGACGGCTCTCAAGCTCGTCGAACTGTTCGATAGCCATCATGTTGACCGGTCCTAAGCGATCAATCTTCCCCTTGATCGCGTCAATAGCCTGTGCGGCGGTCATCTCGCCAGTTCTGCTGGCAGCAGCCGTAACGCCAGTGGGAGGAACGACACCACCATCCGTATCCGAAGCAGACTCTGAGTCTAAGTCTTGATCAGATTCGTCCGCCGTGATCGTCGCCGCGTCTGGCGTCGACTCTCCAGCCAACTCCATCGCCTCGACGTCGCCCAGCACCTGATCAAGTGAGCACTGGACCGCGTCTGTGCACAACTGCCCAAGATGACTCAGGTCGCTCTCTGCCGTGGCATGCGCCACGGCAAGCTCGCCAGCATTTGCACGGATTTCCTCGAGCATTCCGCGCGCCTCTCGGATCGCGACGTCTTGAGCGTCCACTGCTACCCGAGTTGTAACTACAGCTTCGTCTGCCGTTCGGACCTCTGACCGACACTCCTCAAGCATGCGAAGGTCATCGTCAAGCGTACGGGCCTCATCCTTCATCGACTGCAATAGGTATTCCCGCCGCAGCCGCGTCTGTTCGAGTTCGTCGCCTCGCGCGGCGGTACGAGTCCCGACATCTCTGGCAGTATCCTCAAGCCGCGACACTTCAGCTTCCAGACCAGAAACGCGTTCGATCATCGCGGCGTGAACGGCTCGTGCATCCGCGACTGTCATGCCAAGTGTGTCCACCGCCTCTCGGCTGGTGGTTAGCACGCACTGTGCCTCAGACAAGTGAGTCTCAGCGCCTTGCTGCTCCTCCAGGAGTCGCTCGATAGAGACCTCAGCCTCCGCATGTCGAACGTCAAGCTGTGCCCGCTCCGCCTCAGCCTGCTGACGCTCCAACGCAATTACTTCAGTCTTCCGCACCAGCCTCCCTGCCTCCTCGACAGCGTGCGCGACCGCTGACTCATATCCAACAACGGCCAATTGCTGCCGGTGCTGTTCGGTCGTGAGCACCTCCAGCGCGCTGGTAGCTCCAGCGATCGCTATTTCGAGTCGCGCGGCATCGTCAGCCATGCGAGTGAGACCTTCGCGGTCCCCTACGATACTTCCCTGCAGTTCCTTGATTTCGCGCTTGGTCGCCAGGATGCCCCTAGATTCGGACTTGGTCCCACCTGAAACAACGTGAGGTCCTCTGAGTACATCACCGTTCAACGTAGCAACCGGGGCCCCTGTCCGCCGCGACATGGCGATCGCTTGCTCGAAAGTATCTGCTACGTAGCCTTCCGGGACCACCTTCATAATGGTTGCAACATGCGGACCGCTAACACGTAGCACCTCTGAGACAGGCACAACGCCGGCCATACGAATCACTTCACTTGAATGGGAACCATTAGAGCCAGGGTCGATTACCACAAAACCACAGCGCCCAGCGTCCTGTTCGCGCACAAGCGCGAGACCAGCCTCCGCCTGATCGTGACGTTCCACGATAACGTGCTGCAAAAGCTCGCCTAGACACGCCTCTACAGCCCGCTCGTAGCGTCGATCGACATTCAGGTAGTCCGCAATGGCACCCAACTGACCAACCCGGCCGTTGGCTTGAACAAGCACCATCCGAGCCGCGTCGCCGAATTCGCCGCGACTCGCCTCCAGTTCCACAAGCGACGACAGTCTCGCCTCGCTGCGAGCTAATGCCTGTTCATGCGACCGCAAGGTACGCACGCACGCTTCGCTTTCCGTTCTCGTGGCGACCAGCTCTGACTCGCGTTTCGCGATTTCAAGCCCGACCTGCTCAAGCGCCACATGCGCACGGTACAACGAGTCGGCGGCCGACGTCCTGGCTATCTCGGCCGTCTCTGTCTCGTGCCGGACATCGTCATTCTCTATATCCAGCTTAGCGAGTGTCTCGCCAACACGCTCTCGCTGCGACGTCGCGTGTTCCATCGCTTGCCGCACAGCCATAACAGAATTCAGCGTCGCAAACACTCGTGCTCGCTCCGACTCGACGTCCGACTCCAGAGGCTTGATCTGCTGCTGAGAGCGGGCGTGCGCATCACTCGACTCAGAGAGGGCTTGAGCCGCAGCATCCCGTGCCCCTTTGGCGTCGATGACCGCCTGCACACCAGTGGCAACGGCAAGCCGTGCCGGCTCGCGACGCGCTTCCAACTCCGTCAACTCCGCCGCGATTTCCCCGACTCTGACCGCCAGCGACTCAGCCTGGTGACGATTAAATTCCTTTTGCTGTTCCCGGCGACGAATATCAAGTTCCCGCGCGTGGGCATCTTCCCGCACCTGCGCCGCGCAGCTATCCACTTCAGCCTGCTCGATTCGCAGGCGGGCGAGGTCGGTCTCCACCCCTGCCAACCGTGCAGCTGCAGCAGTCTCACGCTCGCGCGCCTCTCTCAACCGATCACGCGCAGATTCGATCGTTCGTGCAAGCTCGCGATAGCGGCGAGCGAACAAAACCTTTTCCCACCGCCGTAATTCCTCTCGGAGTCGCTTGTAGCGGCGGGCCTTCGCCGACTGCCGTTTGAGCGCTCCCCGCTGCTTCTGGACCTCAAAAACGATGTCGTCAATTCGAGTAAGGTTCTGCTGAGCTGCTTCAAGCTTCAGTTCAGCGGCTCGGCGACGTGCTTTGTATTTCGTAATACCGGCAGCCTCCTCGATTAGCTGGCGACGATCAGCTGGTCGAGAACTCAGAATCATGCCGATCTTGTCCTGCTCGATGATGGCGTAGGCTTTGGCACCAAGGCCCGTGTCCATCAAGAGCTCATGGACGTCGCGAAGGCGACACGTCTCCCCGTCGATCAGATATTCACTCTCACCAGAACGATATAACCGTCGCGTCACCTCGACGTCCCGCGTGAATAGCTCTGCGGCCGCTGCAAGCTCTTTGTCGCCGACGCCATTGGGAGACACTGCCCAACCTTCTTCCAGCTCTGGAACGGTGTCGTTCGGCGTGGCGGGTAATCCGGTTAGATAGAGCCGCACTTCAGCAGTTGCACCGGGCTTGCGCCCGTCGCTTCCACTGAAGATGACGTCCTCCATCCGATTACCCCGAAGGCTCTTCGCGCTCTGCTCACCAAGCACCCAGGTAATCGCGTCTGCCACGTTGCTCTTGCCGCAGCCATTCGGACCCACGATAGCCGTCACCCCATGGTCAAATGCCAACTCGGCGCGATCCGAGAAAGACTTAAAACCGTTGATATGAAGACGATCTAGCAGCATATATCCACAAAGAAAATGAGGGAGGCCACAGTCTAAACACACCTAGCTCTAGTGGCAAGAGTAAAGTGGAACCACTATATTTTGGGTCAGGGGCTCTAAAACGAGGGGGACTCAGCTGGAAAAAAAGGCTGCGTGGACGGCGAATTTATCGCTGTGCTTGCTGCGCCGGTGATGCTGTCAGCCGCATCAGGGCTTCTGCCTCAGGAAAAAGCGTCAAAGCGTAGCCCAGCTGGGGATCCTGCACTGCTAGATTTTTGCGGGCGACCTCGATGCCAAAAAGGTCGACGTCAATCCCAAACCGAAGCATGGCCAGGATGAACGACTGGTCTTGCTGCCAAGCCTCCTCGTCAATACCCAACCCCGACGCCTGCACATGCTCTCTGAACTCAATTACCAGGGCGTCGGTGACCTCGAAATCCACGGACAACTCCCGAACAGCACTAGAAGGACTCACACTGATGCGCTGATCGTCAGCACGCCTAAAACGCTGGGAGAACGTATTGAACAGGTTTCGGGCAGAGAGAGTTCGAGAAAAACGCGAAGGACTGAACCCGTCAATCGGACCGTCAAACCGGCGGTCCGGCTCGACTCCACCACCGCCATACACGCGGCGACCGCCGTCTGTGAACTTCAGTTCGTCCGGTTCGTGATCCTTGCTTGCCTCCTGCTCCCGCAGCGCATAGGTCAGATACTCGTCGAAGGTCCCGTCCCACGACCGTTGAATCAAGCGCCCACTCGGGGTGTAGTAGCGCGCCGTGGTCACGGCCAAGCCCGCGCCGCCGCTCACGCGATATACGGACTGTACCAGGGCCTTCCCGAAGGTCGTTTCGCCGACGATGAGTGACCGATCGTGATCCTGTAGAGCACCGGACACAATTTCTGATGCGCTCGCACTCCGGCGATTGACTAGCGTAATCATCGGCAAATCCAGATACTGGCTTTCCTCAGTCGCGCGATAGTCCTGATCCGAGTTCGACACACGCCCACGCGTGTACACGATGAGATCGCCACGCGGCAGAAACCGGTTACTGATACTAATTGCCTGGTCCAGCGCCCCGCCTGGATTATTGCGAAGGTCGAGCACAATACGTTGCATCCCCTGTTCGGTCAGAGCACTCAGTGCAATCCCCATCTCCTCGTTCGAGTTCTCACCGAAGTCGGTCAGCAGAATGTAGCCCGTCGTCTCATCCAACATGAAGGCCGCGTGCACTGTCGGGATATGAATTTCATCACGCTGCACATCAAGATCGATCAATTGCGCATAGCCGGCACGCCTAATTGAAATACGCACGGACGAGCCACGTGGGCCACGCAGTTGCCCGACTGCCTGATCGCTGGTCCAGTCCTGCGTGTCCTCTCCTTCGATCCGTGAAATGATGTCACCGCGACGAAGGCCCTGCTCGTATGCCGGAGACCCTTCGAATACAGAAAAAACAGTGATGCCACCTTCAACCACGTTGATAGAAATACCGAGGCCGTAGTACCGGCCTTCCTGCCGCTCGCGCATCTGCGCATAGCTGCGGGGGTCCATGAAACTGGAGTGGGGATCGAGCATCTGCAGCATGCCGGAGATAGCGCCGTAAACGAGGCGGTCGGACTCGACCTCCCCAACGAAATTGGCCTCTACGGCATCCAGCGCGGTGGTGAACACCCGGTACTGATCAGCAATTTGGTCCTGAGCAACCAGTGCGCCCCGTCCGAAGAAGCCTCCCAACAAGGCACAAAGCACGACGGCAACAACCGCTGCCCACAGCGACCGGTAAGTGCGCATATTCGCGAATTGTAGTCTGTTCCCTTGACCCCGTCCAGATCCCATTTCTATAATCAAATGAATCACTTGTGGGGAATCCAGGTATCCATGCGAACCTTGTGATGCCAATGCCCTGCAGAAGCAATCCCGGCCCGAAAGCCGGCTGGAGCTAATCTATGTTTGGATCCCTCGGCATGCCGGAGCTGGTCATCATTCTGGTGATCGCACTCATCATCTTCGGGCCGCGGAAGCTCCCGGAGCTCGGTCGCTCTCTCGGCAAGAGCATCGGTGAATTTAAAAAAGCCTCGAACGAATTACGTAGCACACTTGAAGAGGAGATCCGTATCGAAGAAAAATCTGACCAGGATACGACCATCCGCGCCGAGCAGGATACGGCGATCGCAGCCGCGGCGCAGCCTGCGGTTACTCCTGTCACTCCGGCCGACAAGACCATCAACCGCACGACGGGCACCGACCCCGTGACTTAACGGCCCGTGGTCGGCGAGCTCGAGCCAAGTCATCTCACCACCCCGGACGGGGCAGATGCCGCGGGAAAGATGTCGTTCCTAGATCACCTGGACGAACTGCGTCGACGCATCGTGTATGCGGTGCTCTCGATCACGGTCGGTTTCGTCATCGCTTTTTTTTTCATCACCAGAATCTTCGACTTCATCATGCGACCGCTGCAGCAATTACTGCCGCCCGGTGGCACATTGATCTTTACGGAGCCATCGGAAGCTTTCATCCTCTATATCAAAATCGCGCTAATGGCTGGACTGATTCTCGCATCTCCAGCGGTAATGTCACAGGTATGGCTGTTTATTGCGCCCGGGCTCTACTCGAAGGAAAAAAAGTGGGCCATACCGTTCATCCTAATGTCGTCCTTCTTCTTCATCGCAGGGGCGGCATTCTCGCACTACGTCGTGTTTCCGCTTACGTGGCGATTCTTCGTCAGCTTCACGACCGACATTGTGACCTTTATGCCGCGCATCCAGCCGGCGTTCTCGCTCTACCTGCGCCTGACGCTTGCCTTTGGTCTCGTCTTCCAGATGCCGACGATCGTCCTGTTTCTAGCGCGAATGGGTATGGTCACGCCGAGGTTCATGGTTAAAAATTTCAAGTACGCGGTGCTAGCGATCGCGGTCATCGCCGCCGTTGCTACGCCAGGCGGAGACGTCGTGCCGCAGGTCGCAATGGCCCTCCCGATGATTTTTCTCTACGGCCTCAGCATCTGCCTGGCCTGGATCTTCGGAAGAAAAAAGAGCACTGACGACTAGAGCTTGGCGCTAGTAGGACTTTGCGAACCACGCGTGCACGGTCGCGGGAGCGCCGCACTCAACGCATGGCTTGTCAGCCGCGGGCGAACTGGAGAAAGGAATGTTCCGAATCGTCGCTTGTGTCTCGGCCTTGATCGTCGCCTCGCAGGTAACCGACCCACACCACGGCGAGATCACGAAACCGGGTCTGCCGGCCATGGCCGACTTAAACTCCGCGTTCGTGTCAGCCTCCATTGTGTGCTCGTCCCGGAACGCGAGAGCTCGATCATAGAGCGCGCGCTGGATCGTAGAAAGCAGTTCCTCAACATGAGCGCCAAGGCCATCCATCGGGACGAAGACTTTCTCCCGGGTGTCCCGCCGCGCAAGCACAACCTGTGATTTCTCAAGATCCTTGGGCCCAATCTCCAGGCGAAGCGGCACGCCACGAAGTTCCCATTCGTTGAACTTCCAGCCCGGCGTCTGAGAATCGCGACCGTCAAGCTTGACGCGAATGCCGCGTGCGACCAGCTCATCGCGAATCTCCTCAGCTTTTGGCAGCACCGTTTCCTGCCAATTGCCACGCAAAATAGGCACAATAACGACCTGATACGGCGCTATCCGTGGGGGCAGAATCAGTCCCCCGTCGTCGCCGTGCATCATGATGACGCTGCCGATCATGCGCGTGGACACGCCCCACGACGTGCCATGCACGAACTGGACAGATTTGTCGCGTGCCTGAAACGTGATGTTGAAACCTTTGGCAAAGTTCTGTCCAAGATTGTGTGACGTGCCTGCCTGGAGCGCCCGGCCGTCGCGCATCAAAGCTTCGATCGAATACGTGCGGTCAGCACCGGCGAACTTCTCGCTCTCGGTCTTTTCACCGTCCATGACTGGCATAGCCAGCTCGGTCTCGGCAAACTCCTTGTAGACCGCGAGCATTCGAAGCGTCTCTTCCTGCGCCTCCTCGGCGGTCTCATGCGCCGTATGCCCTTCCTGCCACAAAAACTCAGTCGTCCGAAGAAATAGTCGCGTCACCTTCTCCCAGCGTACGACGTTGGCCCACTGGTTGATCAATATTGGTAAATCCCTCCACGACTGGATCCATCTCGCGTACATCGTCCCGATGATCGTTTCGGAGGTCGGGCGGATCACAAGCCGCTCCTCAAGAACCTCGGCTCCGCCTTGCGTGACCCACGCAACTTGAGGTGCGAAGCCCTCCACGTGCTCCGCCTCGCGCGTCAGCAGGCTCTCGGGAATCAGCAGTGGAAAGTACGCATTGACATGACCCGTAGCCTTGAAGCGGCGGTCGAGTCCCTGCTGGATCAACTCCCAGATGGCATACCCGTATGGCCGGATCACCATACACCCCTTAACCGGAGAGTAGTCGGCCAGTTCGGCTCGTCGAACTACGTCGATGTACCAGCGGCCGAAGTCCTCGGACTGCGGCGTGATCTTGGACGGAAAATCTGGAATTTCAGTCGACATTCAGACGGTCAGTTATTCGCGCACTCCAGTGTAGATCGTCGCGAGACGGAAAATCTTCGCGAAAGTGCGTGCCGCGACTCTCGGTCCGGCGCCGCGCGGCCCTAGCCATAAGTAGACCTGTCGTAACGATGCTCATAACACGACGCCGCTCCGTCTGGTTGTAATCAGACGAGCGACTGCCCCGAATAGCCCCGGCCCAAGTCTGCAGTTGATCGACGGCGTGTTCCAGCGAGTGCCGATCCCGCAGCACGCCTAGCTGGCGCCACATCAGATCCTGCACCTGCTCTGTCGACGGAATCATGCCCCGCGCTGTGACTGGCAGCGGATCAGTAGTCACAGCGCGCGAAGCCATTCTTGACGGAACGACCCTAGCTGCAGCCACGAGAGGTCCTACAACGGTAGATACTCTGGCGGCCGTAGCCCCGAGTGTGTCTTTGGCGATCACGTCTCCTCCGAGGCTGGCTCGGGGTATGTTGGTGACCTGTAGAGACGACAATGGCGACTCGTCCTTCATCACCGCTGCCGCACGTGCCCCAAAGACCAATCCCTCAAGTAGCGAGTTACTGGCGAGCCGATTGGCACCATGGACCCCCGTGCATGCGACTTCCCCAGCCGCAAAAAGCCCCAGCAGTGAAGTCCCTCCATCAAGATCGGTATCGACACCACCCATCACGTAGTGCGCTGCTGGACTGATCGGGACCGGATCACGTGCCAAGTCGAGACCGGCCTGTGCGCATGCCTGAGCGATCGTCGGGAACCGCTTGCGCACAAACGCCGAATCAAGATGGGCCAGCGACAGGCATACGGGTGCGCCCGTACGTTCGGCCTCGCGGACAATGGCACGCGATACGAGATCACGTGACGCCAGGTCTCCGGCGGGTTCGTACCGCTCGACAAAAGCCTCACCTGCGTTGTTAATAAGTCGCGCCCCTTCGCCGCGCAGTGCCTCCGATAGCAGAAACCTCGGTGCGCCATCGACACTGAGCACCGTAGGATGAAACTGTACAAACTCAAGATCAACGACCCGCGCGCCAGCCTGTGCTGCCATCGCGATGCCATCTCCTGTGGCAATGGCCGGATTCGTGGTCTCACGGAACACTTGGCCGGCACCGCCCGTCGCCAGCAGCGTGCGTTCGGCGGACACAGTGGCCAGAGACTTGCCGGCCATGACACACGTTGCACCGGTGCAGATATCGCCAGTCACCACGAGGTCCGTCACCAGTGCATCGTCAACCACATGAATACGCCGATGACCGCTTACGCGCGACCAGAGCACTCTGGCGATCTCCCGCCCCGTAGCATCACGGGCATACAGCACCCGGTGCACGCTATGGGCACCCTCCCGAGCGAGCTGAGGTCGACCGTCGGGGCCTCGGTCAAATGCCGCCCCCCAATCGAGCAACTCACCCACGTAGTGCGGGCCTTCACGCACGAGGATGTCCACGGCCTCCGGCACACACAATCCGTCGCCGGCCGCCATGGTATCGCGGCCGTGCAACTCGGGTGAATCATCGGGTCCTATCGCTGCTGCGATGCCACCTTGTGCGTACCCGGTATTGCTCTCACTCCGATCAGCCTTCGTCAGGATCACAACGTCACCAACATCGCCCAACGACAGCGCTGCGCGCAAACCGGCAATCCCACTGCCGATGACAAGAAAATCGCCGCGCAGATTCACGAGTGCTATCCTATCAACCCTTGAACCCAAACGCGGTTAGCGAACCGGTCCGAGTCGACGTACATGCGGGCCATCACCCCTCGACGATCTGGATCGGCGATGGTATATCTGAGCGCGCGAGCGCGATCCTCGACGCCAACAACATCGGCCGCAAGCGCTTCGTCGTCTCCAGCCCAGTCGTGTGGCGCTTGCACGGCGAACAAATCGCACGCGCACTTGGCAGTGTCGACCCTATTCTCGTACCGGACGGCGAGCGGTTCAAGAATCTCCAGTCAGTCTCGCGTATCTACGAAGCGCTGGTGCGTGCCGGTGCCGACCGCGGTAGCACAATTGTCGCGGTGGGTGGTGGCGTCATCGGTGACACGGCCGGCTTCGCCGCCGCGACGTTTCTCCGAGGCGTGACGCTTGCGCACATTCCGACCACGCTGCTAGCCCAGGTGGATAGTTCGGTCGGCGGCAAAGTCGGCGTGAATCTTCCCCTTGGGAAAAATCTTGTCGGCTCGTTTCACCAGCCAGCCATCGTGCTTGTTGATCCTCTGTTACTTGCCACACTGCCGAGACGCGAGTTCCGCTCAGGTCTCTACGAGGTGGTCAAATACGGCATGATCGCCAGCCCTGCATTGTTTGAACGTGTGTCCACCCATACAAAGGCGGTGTTTGCGCGCAAGGCAGACGTGCTTGTCCCAACAATTGTCGAATCCTGCCGCATCAAGGCAGATGTAGTCTCCCGCGATGAGCGTGAGGGCGGCCTCAGACGTATCCTGAACTTCGGACACACGGTCGGTCACGGACTTGAAGCGGCGACAAAATACCGAAGATTCCGTCACGGCGAGGCGATCGCGTACGGAATGCTCGCGGCCGCCGATCTTGCCGTCGCACGCGGCGCACTTGCCGACCAGGAACGCCAGGCACTCGCGAGCCTCATCGCGCAGCTGGGTCCTCTACCCCCCGTTGTCGATCTATCGATTGGGAACGTCCTTGAAGCAATTCGACGCGATAAGAAAGTCGTGAACGGCACGTTACATTTTGTCATCGCAACTCAGGTGGGTGCGACGATGACCATCGATGACGTGACGGAGGAGGAGTTACAAGCAGTCCTGGAGCGCCTCGGGCTCACCCGTTAAATCTGACTGTCCAAGCCAGAAAACCTCAGTCACCGAGTCCCGTACTCTAGCGCACAGCGTGTCGCTATCGATAGATTCCAAGATACCAGACCAGGATGGGTTCGCCCACCGCGGCAGCAACAATTCCGCCCACTGCCAGAAACGTCCCGAACGGAAGCGCCATCTGCAGGTTACTCCGTCCTGACGCAACCAACGACACTCCGACGATCGTTCCGGCGAAGGATGCGAAGACCAGCGTCAGGACCATCAGCCTCCAGCCTAGAAATGCCCCGATCATCGCCAACATCTTCACGTCCCCCATACCGAGACCCTGTTGACCACGCACCCGATAGTACGCCTCAGCGATGGCAAACAAAACGCCACCGCCCACAACGATACCAATCATCGATGAAAGCCATCCAGGGGGCAAAAAACAGCTTGCCGCAAAGCCGACCGCTATACCCGGGAACGTGATCACGTCAGGCAAGACACGGTGCCGAAGATCGATAGCAAACAGCACGAGAAGCACGCACCAAAAAACAAGGCGAATAGCCAGTAAGCCGGATGGTCCGTACAGCATCGCACCAGCGACGAACAGCACCGCCGTGGTCAACTCCACCAGCGGGTACATCGGGGAAATCGCCACGCCGCAGACACGACAGTCGCCGCGGAGCACAAGCCAACTCAGCACCGGCACCTTCTCGTGCCAGGCTAGGTTTCTGCCACATTTGGTGCAACGCGACACCGGCCAGACGACCGATTCTCGTCTCGGTACACGATAAATGCAGACGTTGAGAAAGCTGCCCACCAGCAGGCCGGCAACAGCGATACCAAGCGTGAACAACAGTGTCGTCACGGGCTCTGGATCGGCAGCGGGCTGAGCGGTAACTCGGAACTGAGTTCTATAACGCCTGACTCAAGACTAAATGGAATATCCGCCGGGATTAGCTGCATGAACAACTCGAGCATTGTGGTCTCGCCAACGCCGTTGGGTCCGAGAAATCCGAAGACTTCTCCTTGATGGACGGCGATGGTCAGGGCGTCAAGAGCGACGTACGAACGCTTGCGCCAAAAGCCAACCGGATAGTGTTTGGTAAATGCGTTGGCCTGGATCGCGTCCGTCACAGCTGCGGCGCCTTGCCCTTGCCCATACGTTAGGACTGATCTTGGCCCTGGGCCTGGCTCGCGGACCCTGGCTCTGATGCGTTCCTCAATTCGTACGCGATGGCAGCGTCAAAGTACGCAGCGCGAAGCGTCTGCGGGATACGAATACCATTGATGAAGAACGTAGGCGTTCCGGTAATCTCAAGTTCCTGGCCGAGCGCAGCATCAGCACGAACGTCCTCCAGCAGCTCCTCGTACCTAGCGTCAAAGTCAGTGACCTGAGCCACTTCAGCAAGCCCTTCCTTGACGCGTTCGCGCGTCAGTGATCCCTGATTCGCAAACAACCAGTCAGCCATCTCCGCCTCCCGATCTCTCTCCCGAGCGAGACGCACAGCGACTGCCGCTTCGCAAGCCGACGAGTGGATGCCTCCCGTGTTGCACTCCGCCTCAAGCGGATAGTCCAGGCTGATAAACGCCACCTGCCCTGGGAGCTGCTCGTCGTACCTCTGCTCAATCCCTCTGTAGGCGAGATACGCCGCCCGGCACGCCGGGCACTGGTAGTCATTAAACTTCACCACCACTACGCTCGCCCCATTGGCCGGCACGCCAAGATCCACCCTCGGCTGCGCGTCGAGCCATGACTCGAACTGCGCGACTTCAACGGCACCAAGCGTCTCGGTCGGCGCGACAACGGGAGCAGACGCTACGACCGTGGTGGTGTCCTCATGCGGGAAGAACGACACCAACGACACCGATGCCACGACCCACAGGGCCGCGAGTGTCGCGGTAAGCGGATTCGTCATGACAGCCCGAAGGTCCCGACTAAGCCGCGCAGGAAGCGCGCCTAACTCCGACGCCACCGCACCTGACACAACAAAGATCCCGATCACGGCTGCGTACATGGTGACGCACAGCAGACACACCTGTTCTAAGGTGAAAAAGGACCTATACCCAAGATACAGCACGCCTGCCAGCCCGACCGTCGCGAGCAGAAAGATGTATCCAGGCACAGGCCTGACATCGTCTAACGGTGACGCTGACTGTGACTCGGACTGCGCCGTTGTCCGCGACGACGGCATGCCCACGAGACCCAGCAACAGCACAAGACCGGCCCAAACCGCGCCACCGACTGCGACCGGGATACCGTAAACGCTGCCGTACTGGCTGGTCATCACTGTCTCGCAGCTGACGGCCTCGCTGATGTCACAGAAACTCGTGTACGAGGGATCCGCGAGCATCTGGTAGTGCACGTATAAAGAGGCTACCGAGGCGCCGAGCGCCAACAGGGCAAAGGCCACGATGAGAGTGCGAGCATGTGTTTTCATGTAAATCAATCCTGCCGCATCCTACAATAAACAACGACCCTAGGCCCACCAGACCTAAGGCCATTACACCCAAAGAAACACGGCAGACCCCGGGCGACCCCTACTGTAGGATCGTGGCTCCCGCCATCGTCGCCGGAATCGTCGCACCGGTAGAGAGATAGAAGATCGTGCCGCGATTGTCTGACGCGAACGACCGCTGGCCCGTGCTGCCAACCGTAACCGGCTCCGCATGCACGTGGAACGTGGCAACCGTCGGCGCAGCACCATTACATGTGGCTGCCGTGGCCGCCACGATCGTCGCGTCGGTCCCCGGAGACACCGTCATCTTGTAACCACTCTTGACGATACCCGTCGTGTCCAAGTCCGGGCCGACAAATCCCACGCCGCCGGGCGGTGCCAGCGCCAAATTCTCCAACGTCGACGCATATCCGCCACCGCCACAACTTGCCGCGTAGATCGCCTGCGCGCTGCCGATGGTGCGCATCGATGCGATGGCCGATGCCTCGTTCGCTGACTGGCGGGCGCGGAGCAGATTGGGCACAGCAATCGCGGCGATGATGCCGATGATCGCCACGACGATTAGCAGCTCGATAAGCGTGAATCCCCTCTCGTCGCGATCCCTATTCTGCATCTTCATCCATCTACTCCTCAAAAATAGAATCAACGCTTCGGTCAAGCACCGGAAAGAAACTCTGCTGTCAAATGCCTACACGGGGGACTGACTACACGGATGACAGCGTGTCCGTCTCTACCTAATGAAATTAGCATACCGGCAGTGGTTCTTCGGATGACGACATGACGTAAATGATTGTGAATATTAATCTTATATGACATTGGCCGCGCGCGAATCAAGTAATGTCCTCGGCCTTCACCAAGCCAAGCATGACTAGACTGGGACCGATTCCTCCCTCCGCCGTGCTCGTCCTGATCGGTCAGCGCCTCCTCCAGCTGAGCCGGAGTGATGCGATCATCTTTAAGGAAGAACTCACCTAGTCGAACAGCTATAGTGGTCTTTGACTGTCCTCAGAAAACCTCGGCACGTGTCGAGTGACACACCACCTTGCACTCGTCTTTCTTATGGAATGGCTACCAGTTCGAATCCACTAAATAAGCTCGAACGGTATGAGTGAGCCCTTCAAAACGAAATGCGAGCCGTCAGACCCCAACCGCGTTCGTCCACGTCCCCACCCCGTACGACATATCCATCTAGGTAGAGTCCCCCACCTGCCGCAACTGAGAGCCCTGCAGTCGCGACGCGCGCGCGCGCACCTTGCGTATTTACACGCCCGCCCAATCGCACGGCCACACGCCTGCCCAAAATTCGCTGCTCGGCACCGAAAGCTATCATCCGGCGCTCACCCGAAGCAGTCACGTACGTCTGTAGATCCGCATCGACGGCCACTGTCAGCGGGATACTCCCGACCGCGGCACCATCAAACGCAGCGCCCACTCTGACTTGTCTCGGCAATTGCATGCCAGTTGCGAGAGCATCCGAACCGCTGCTCTTGGTGAAAAACTCAGACCCACGGACGTTACGTACCGCCGCACCAAAGCGTAATGGACCGGCTACAGCGATAAGTCCAACATCGAGATCGAAGCGGGTCTCCGTATCACCACCTTCGAAGGCCTCCCCACGCTCAAGCGCAACGGACAGCGACGTGACGTTTTCCAGAAGACCACTTCGCCTCGTCCCTTGTAAACGCTTCAAAGTGGTGCCCACATGAACCCCAGAAATCAGGGTTCGTACGATTGTGACGCCAAGCTGACTCAACATCACTGACTGCACGGGCAAATCATCCCACCCCAGTGATCGGCTGCCATCCACCGATACTGCAGAAGCGATAGGCTGAACGTCGGTAATCCAATACTTGTAGTAGCTCAAGCCGAGCGGAGGGGTTACGGCCGCGAACCAGGAGGTTCTGTGGCGCCAGGCCGTGGTCTGTTTCGTCAGTCCGAGTCGATCAAAGCCCCAGCCAATGTCGACGAAGGGCCCTGCGGCCAAGCCCGCAGGATTCCACCAAGTGGCCGTACTGTCAGAGGCAACCGCAACGAACGCACCGCCCATACCCAGTGCGCGACCTCCAATCGACTCGACTATCTGCGCATCCGACGAAACCGCTGGTATCAATAACAGCCAAACAACGCCGATTAGTCGACACCAACCCTCAGCGATACGATTCTCACTATTCAGAATATGACAATCGTATCAGCAGATCGGCTGTCCACTCCGTCTGAAGTCGGAACCAAACCACTGTTCGCTCGAATCAACGGCACTCTGTATAGCCCACGAATCACGTTCAAAACTCCAGCCCGCGCCCTACGTGTGCCCTACCGCAGATCCGCACAACACGTGGCGTACGCACTTGTAGATTCCTATGTCACACTGTTGATCTCAATGGAAATCATCACGGCGGTAATCTAGAGCGCGCATTGACTAAAACGACAAAAGTTATGCTCAGCGGTTTGGTCTTAATTGCAGTTGCCGGGACCGCTGCGGGTTTGTGGTTGCGCGGTCACGAGCTTCCCGCCGTCACAGCAGAAACTCTTCAAAGACGCAACCTTAACGCCGTTGTATCCGCGTCTGGGAAAATCCAGCCTAAAAGACAAGTCAACATCTCAGCGAACACTATGGGCCGCGTCACGCGACTGGCCGTGCAGGAGGGCGAAGATGTTCGCGAAGGTCAGTTCCTCCTCGAGATCGATCCGCAATCGCTCGAAGGCCAGCTGCAACGAGGCGAGGCAAGCGTGGCCGCCGCGCGATCGGCGCTGCTGCAGACGCAGACGACCGTGGAGCAAGCGCGCGCAACGCTTGATCTCACCCGCCAGAACCTCACACGACAGGAAGAACTGTGGCGGGAAGGCCTGACGACGCGCGAGTCGCTCGAGCGCGCACAGAACGAGGTCACCGTGCGCACGGCGGAGATGCAGACACGGGAACAGGAGATCCAGACCCGCGAGGAACAAATCAAGCAGGAACAGGCGATCCTAGCGACGACCCGCTACAACCTAAGCCAGGTGACTATCTCGTCACCCATGGACGGCATGATCACCCGCCGCAATATCGAGGAGGGCGAAAACGTTATGGTCGGCACGATGAACAACGCCGGGACCGTGCTGCTCACTATCGCCGACATGTCGGTCATCGAGGGCGAAATCGAAGTCGACGAGACGGATATTCCGGCGGTGACGCTCGACCAGGAGGCACTGGTGACGATCGACGCGGTGCCCAACCGGACGTTCCTCGGTCGCGTCACCGAGATCGGAAACAGCCCGATCCAGACGACGACCGGAGTGCCCGGCACGGCGCAGGCGACCAATTTCAAGGTCGTCATCACGTTGGAGGAGGAGGTGCCAGGGGTGCGTCCTGGATTCTCGTGTACCGCCGAGATCACCACAGCGACGCGCCCGGACGTGGTGTCGGTACCCATCCAGGCGGTCACCGTACGCGAAATGCTTTACGACCAGGCTGGCACGCTGGTCCACGAGCCGCCGCCACTACCGCCGAGCCGATTCCGGCGGTTCCGACGACCCGCCGTCGAACCGTTCATAGCCCTTCCCGAATCACCGCCCGGCCACACCAGGACGGAAACGGAAGGCGTCTTTGTTCTGCGCGACGGACGGGCGGTATTCGCACCGATCACGGTCGGTATCGCCGGCGAACGCTATTTCGAAGTCCTCTCCGGTGTCACTGAGAGCGACCAAGTAATCACGGGGCCCTTCGCATCGGTGCGCGAGTTGGCCGACGGATCGCCGGTCAGACTCCAGGACGAACCCTAGTCCACCGCCAACGTGATGCAGCAGATTCTCGAATCAATCGCTATCGCCCTCGAGTCCATCTGGGCCAACAAGCTACGCTCTTTTATGACCGTGCTCGGCAATATCGTGGCCGTCGCCTCGATTGTGACGGTCGTGTCGCTGATTCAGGGAATGAACGCAATGGTCTCCAGGGTCATCGTGACTGACGTGGGCGCCGATTCCTTTACAATCCAGCGGCGTCCGCCGGTACGCACGGCTGACGACGAAGAGCAGACACGAAACAATCCGCTCGTGACGCTCGCCGAGGCAGACGCGATCAGGAGATTCAGCCCGACCATCGACTCAGTCGTGGCCCAGGCCCAGAACCGCGGAACCATCACGTATCGCGACCAGGTGCTGGAGAACGTGCAAATCCAGGGCGTGACGAGTGACTACATCGACTTCTCAACCTTCGACGCTGAACGCGGTCGCATGATGAGCTCGAGCGAAGTCGCACGGAACCGCCCAGTCGCGCTGCTTGGATGGGACGTGGCCGCGCAACTGTTCGGCGAGCTCCCTGCCCTTGATGGAATCGTCAAGATCCAGGGTGTGCACTTCCGCGTGGTCGGCGTCAGCCAACAAAAGGGCGGCATGTTCGGCGCCTCGATGGACGGTTTCGCGGTGATCCCCCTCGGCAGCCATATGAAGCTCTTTGGCGCGAGGCAGTCGCTGTCGCTCATGGTGAAGCCGACGTCGCCCGCCCTGCTTCCGGTGGCTATGGATGACGCGACAGTGGCGCTACGCGTAGCCAGACGGCTGAATCCGCGGGACCCGGATAACTTCGGTATCTTTACGTCCGAAACGCTCCTGGGCATCTACCAGCAGGCGACGACCGGCATCTTTGCTGTGCTCGTCGGAGTCGTCACCCTATCGCTGCTTGTCGGTGGACTCGTGATCATGAATATCATGCTGATGGTGGTCAGTGAACGCACGCGAGAGATCGGCCTTCGTAAAGCTCTTGGGGCACGTCGCCGAGACATCATGTCTCAAGTACTCACCGAGTCGGTCACGCTGTCGACCGTCGGCGGTCTGACCGGAATCCTGTTGGGCTTTCTGGCGGCTAGGGGCATCGCTGCCACTACGCCTCTGCCCGCGCAACTCGAACTCTGGTCAATTGTGCTGGGCATCGGCATTACAGCCACGGTCGGTCTGTTTTTTGGCGCATACCCAGCGTCACGCGCCGCCAGCCTTGACCCGATTGAGGCACTTGGCCGCGAATGAGAATCGCACTCCTCCGCGAAGTCGTATTCCTCGCGCTGGACTCGCTGCGCACCAACTTGCTGCGTTCGGCCCTGACTATCCTGGGGGTAGTGATCGGCATCACAGCGATTGCCGGCATGACCTCGCTCATTCGAGGGTTTGATCAGTCGTTGCGCGACAATATTCGTGAACTCGGACCGAACACCATCTTTGTGGCGAAGTTCAGCGGCGTCAGCCTGGCCGCCGGCAACGCCTTCGCCGAGCTACTGCGGCGACCCAATCTGACGGTTGACGATGCTACCGCCATCGAGAAACTGGCACCGTCGGCCGGACTCGTCGACATTTGGCTTGGTGCGGGCGGGCCGCCAACGCAGACGCGTGTGTTCTACCGAGGCGACCGTACCAAGTTACTGGGTGTGCTTGGTGCGACCGAACACTTTGCCAGCATCAGCTTTCTTGACCTTCGGGCAGGCCGCTTCTTCACCGAAGGTGAGGTGTCGCAACGAAGAAATGTCGTTGTGCTCGGACAGACCCCGTTTCAGGCGCTGTTCGGTGAACGTGAGATCGACCCGCTCGGCAAGAAAGTGCGCATCGGCCCCGCACAATACACAGTCGTCGGCGTCGTTGGTGAGCGACCATCAGTCGGGGGATTCGACCTCGGCCTGGACGATTTCGTCGTCATTCCTGAAACAACGTATCGTAAGCAATTTGGCATCCAGACCTTCTCCCCTGGAGGCGCGACGCACCAGAGCGTCCTGATCGCGGTGTCGCCCCGACTGGACAACGGCAGACAGGCGCTGCTGACTGAGGTCGAGGAGATCATGCGTATCCGGCATGGCCTCACGCTGGACAAAGCCAATGATTTCGACCTCGTAACCCAAGATGCAGCTCTGGAGGTGTGGGAACAGGTAAGCCAGGCAACGCTGCTTGCGCTCGTCACCATCTCTTCGATCGCGTTGATGGTGGGCGGGATCGGTGTCATGGCGATCATGATGATCTCGGTCACCGAGCGCACACGCGAAATAGGCCTTAGAAAGGCCCTCGGTGCTAGACGTCGAGAAATCCTGCTTCAGTTCCTTGCCGAGGCCGTCGTCCTAACCTCGCTCGGAGGCATCCTCGGCATCGCCCTCGGCAGTGCGATCGGGGTGATCGTCAGTCTCGTAACGGGTTTTCCCGTGTCACTGCCCTGGTGGTCATTCGCGCTTGGTCTGGGATTTTCCGCAGCCGTTGGTATCTTCTTCGGCACGGTGCCGGCGCTTCGTGCCGCACGGCTCGATCCAACCGAAGCCCTGCGGCACGAATAAGCTCGAAACCTGAAGTTCCTTAGCTTTCCTTCTCCCCTGTTCGGATGCGATAGCTCTCAAGGACAGGTATCACGAAGACCCTCCCATCACCGATCTCACCCGTACGGGCCGCCTCCACAATGCCCTTGATCGCATCGTCGGCGATTGAATCCGACACCACGACGTCGATCTCCATCTTCGGTAGCAGGCTAACGTTGTATTCCTTGCCGCGGTAGATGGCAGTGTGCCCCTTCTGTTTACCATGCCCACGCACTTCAGTCACGGTCATACCAAAAATACTCAGAGCGGCCAGGGCGTCCTTTACGTCGTCGACTTTGTTCGGGCGAACAATCGCCTTGATAAGCTTCATATAATTTCCTCCACCCGCATAAATAGACAGACCGCGTGTATCACCCGTTGTTTGGCGTTAATGTCCCACCGACGTGCAAGTATGCCTCTTCGCCGTGTTGGGTAATATCGAGTCCCGTGGCCTCCTCCTCTTCGCTAGCGCGCAATGGAATCACTACACCGATTAACTTTAAGAGGATGAAGCTCATGCCACCGCTGTAAGCAATTACCGCCGCGACGGCGGTAACCTGCGTGACGACCTGGCCAGGATTCCCGAAGAGCAAGCCGCTCCCCGAACCCCCGTTTATGGCCATGTCCGCAAACACGCCAGTCAGAATGGCTCCGGTTGCACCTCCAACACCGTGCGCCGCCACTACATCCAGCGAGTCGTCCAGCGAGCTTTTCGCGCGCAGCATCAAGGCAAAGTAGCAGGGCAACGCCGCTATCCCACCAAGTAGAACTGCGCTCATCGGGCTGATAAATCCGGCTGCCGGGGTCACGGCAACCAGGCCCACGACAATCGCCGTCGCAGAGCCTACCGCCGTCGGCCGGCCCGATCGGATCATGTCGAGAAAACACCAGACAATAAGCGTTGCCCCAGGTGCCAGCATGGTCGTCACAAACGCCAAACTAGCGATTTCATCAGCCGCGAGGGCACTTCCCGCGTTGAAGCCGAACCAGCCGAACCACAGCAGGGCAGCTCCCAACAGCACGAATGGAACATTGTGCGGAAGCAGGGAGGACGATGGGTATCCCTGACGCTTGCCGACGACAAACGCTGCAACCAGCGCGGCAACACCGGCATTCACGTGCACGACAGTACCACCGGCGAAATCTAGTGCGCCCAGCTCAGACAACCATCCACCGCCCCACACCCAGTGAGTCACCGGTGCGTACACCACGATCGCCCACAGACAGATGAACGTCAGATACGCGGAAAACCGCATTCGCTCAACGATCGCGCCAGAGATCAGAGCGGCAGTGATAATGCAGAACGTGCCCTGAAAGGCCATGAAAAGCAGGTCCGGAATCGAACCCAACGTTGCTTCCAGACCCACCCCCGCAAGGAGGGCGTTCGAGAACCCTCCCACAAAGCTATTCCCGCCGGAAAAGGCAAGCGAATAACCAAGGACAGCCCACAGTACGCCTACAAACCCCAAAGAGATAAAACTCATCATCAAGGTGTTCAGAACGTTCTTCGAACGGACCAAACCACCGTAAAAAAAAGCCAGCCCCGGCGTCATCAGCAGTACCAGCGCTGTCGACATCAATATCCAGGCAGTGTCAGCTCCACTCATCGCTCTCCCTCCATCGGTGAAACCCCCCGCACCGGCCCCACACAATCCCATGTTCCTGGTGCACATCTGCACATAATTACGCGTATCTTACACGATCGTCTGGTGATCTCTGGCTCGCCGCGATCCGACGAGCCGACCGCACCAAACGGCTATGATTCCTTCTCCCCTGTACGAATTCGGTAGCTGTCACACTGGAGACGTTTAACGCTGACAGTGCGTCTTTGGCGTCGTCCACCCTGTTGAGACAAAAGCTAATTCTGATTAGCTTCATACAGTGACTTCTAGTGTTGTTTGCAGCTCCGAAGTCAGGCGTCGCTGCTCCGCCTCGGTAAGCTTGATTCCCGCCTTCGTAATGTGAAACACGTCTATCGCCCGTTCCCCCTCTGTTGACATGAGCACTAGGTCTACTTCGCAGCCATGCATAGAGATCACACGACTGATCCGATACAACAAACCAACAGCGTTACCCGCAACGATATCCAAAATCGTGTAACGACCGGATGCTTCGTTGTCCGCGTGCACCACAGACGGCACGCGAGCCGTTCCGTTCCACTGCCGGGCGCCCTGCTCGCGCCCCCGCAACAGTGAGTCCACATCCGAGCGCGCGGAGACGACCTCTCTCAAAACTTGTAGCACCTGGTCGTGCGCTCCAGGGTTCAGCTCAAGAAAGCGCTCGTCGTCCGAGCACTGAAAAACGTCCAGGACTAGGCCGTTCGGGTTCGTTAGCGCATTACCGCGGAGAATATTGATACCGAACGACGAAAGCACGCCACAGGTATTGGAGAAGACGAACGGTTTGTCGAGCGTGACCACGGCCACGGTCCAAGCCGAATCGGAGAACTCCAAGGACACATGAACCTCGTCTGGACTGATGTCGCGAGCCAACTTTACGTGGCGGTACACCGCCTCGCTAGGGAACAATTGGAGATACCGTTGCGGCAACCCTTCGACAAACCCACGGATCTCCACTTCGGGAAGCTCAACTGGCCGCCCAGCAAGAAGTTCGACGAGACCTGGTTGATCCTGTTCGATAAGCTCGTCCCCGTACCGCTGCGTCAGATGGTTATATGTGTCGACGTAGAGACGCCAGACCAACTCTTCTTTCCAGGGCGTCAACGTGTCAGGACTGACGGCTTCGATGTCGGCCAGCGTCATAAGACACAGCATCTTCAAGCGATCTTCGGTTGCTACGAGAGATGCGAATTCCTTCACGATTTCCGGATCGTCTGTGTCACGCCGAAACGCGGCCAATGACATGCGAAGGTGATTTCCGATGAGAAAGAGCACGGTGTCCCGAGCCTCCCCAGTTAGCTGAAACCGATCGAGCACATCGACAGCCATGCGCACGCTCTCCGGTGCGTGCTCATCGTCACGCCATTTACCTACGTCGTGCAGCAGGAGGGCCAGCACTAGGAGCTCTAGCGACGGCACGCCGGCGGCCACTGATTTGAGACGCTGACGGTACGGCGCGTCCGTACGCACCAGTCGCTCAAGATTGCGAATCGTCAATAACGTGTGCTCATCCACGGTGTACTTGTGATAAAAGTCGCGCACGACCCGCCACGAAATAGCCTGAAACTCCGGCAGCAGTCGACCGAGCAGCCCACAGTCGTGCATCTGCGACAATGCCGCGTAGAGTCGTGGCTGCGGCTTGAGCAACTGAAGTACTGCTGCACGCTCTACGGGACCTGCAATGAACTCCTCTGGACTGTAGTCGCCGACGTGACGCTCTATACACAACAGTGTGTCCTCGGTTACCTCAACGTCAGCGTCGATCGCGGCCTGAAACGCGCCAATCCATGATGCTGGGCGACGCTCCGCTTCGGTGGAATCGAGAAACCGAATACCATCACGAGAGAGACCTAGATTAGGGCCAACTGGCACAGGCGCCGTGCGACGCGCCCACTCCAGCAGGCGACTGACCGTGCGCGCGTGCCGGAAATAGTCACTCATGAGGCGCTCGACCTGCTGCCGCGGTTCTAATCCCGGGTAGCCCAGCAACTCAGCGGCACGCTCCTGTAGTTCGTGGCTTAAGACGTTCTGGTTGCGCCCGCATTCAAGGTGGAGAATCGACCGCACACGCAGCATGAAGTCCTCGGCTTCGTCGAGCCGCTCGGGGTCCGCCGGAACGCGCCGAAGTAAGTGTGGGTCAGTGAGTACGGCGAGTGTGCGCGCAGCCATAAGATCACGGAGTGAACCCGGTGCCTCTTTGACGTCAGGTTCAAGCTGATACAGAGTGTCATTGAATTTCGCGTGTCGCTCCTCTATAAGTTGCAGCAACGAACGCTGAATAGCCGCATGCATATTCGCCGTATGAAACATCGTCCCAAGTCGGTCGAGCAGGTCCACTGCACCCGCCACGGGCCGCGCATCGAGGAGCGCGAGTAAAAATTCAGGGTTGTCGATTTCGAGATTGGCGAACTCGTCGATTTCGCGGACCTGGTGTCCGACCACAACACCGAGATCCCACAGTGGATTCAGGAATGCACGCAAAAACCGCTCGCCAGAGCGCCCAATGCGCCCGCCGAACAAGACAAGCAGATCAATATCTGAATGTAGACTGAGATGCCTTCGCCCGTAGCCACCAAGCGCGACAATCGCCACCGGTCTATCCGGAACGCCGGCGTCAGAAAACAGCTGGCGCAGAACTCCGTCTACAGAGTCGGCGTGCCGCTCAAGTGCAGCTCGCCCTCCGGAGCCGCGTGCAGTGTCAGCACGCAACTCATCCCGCGCGACGTCAAGTGCCGCCCTGGCTGTAACTCCCGCGCTTGACTGCGTGTTGGACATGAAGCGAACAACGTGTCCTGTTTCCGGTTCTGGCGCCGGCGTATCAACACGCACGAGCGGTCACACCGCCCGTGCGTGTCGAAACAAACCTAGCAACGTAAAGAAAGCAGCCTCATCGACCACCCTACCGCACGATCCGGGACAGGTACTCGCCTTAGAACGAAAACTCCTTGCCAACGCCGAACACTAATGTGGCTCCTCCAGTCGGCTTCCCATCTTTACCTGTCAAGCTAGAAAGATTGCTGTCGTTTACGATTCCAGAGATAGTCCAATCAAGGTCCGCAGCCGAGAAGCCGTACCCAACTTCTCCATAGCTTCCGGAGAAATCGTTACCAAACCCTCCGACCGTCCCATAGAATCCCATGTGCTCGATCGAGGCACCAGTAAACCAATAGTCCTGCCTGCCAGCACCGAAGTTATCGTACTGCCCAATCGAGAACTCCACACTTACAAGGCCGTATCCCGCACCAAGATTGATCTCACGATAAGTGTCGTCAAACTGACCCGTGTAGAGGTAGGCGATCCCCCCGGCGCTCAGACTCAATCCTTCCACCTCGTAACCTACGCTGCCGTACAGGTCAATTTCGGCACCATCTCCGACGTCAGCAGCCCATGTACCCAGAGAGACCGGTCCAATGGCCACATCCATGCCTGCACTCGCTGAAGACGTTTTCTGCAGAATCCCACGGTAAAAGTATTGGCTCACCCACCCGGCGTTCGCAGACACCTCGGCCCCCTGGGCGCTGACTCCGGCAGGTGTAAGCAAAACGAACGTCATAGCAGCTATACCAATTATCTTTATCGCTCTGTCTGGACCTTTCATAATTGTTCTGGGCATACGATTCATCGAGAGTGCCCCGATGGATACCACTTCCGAGCCAATCCGCCGCAACATTCGCATCAACGACATGTCATCCTCCGCATCCGGTTATCAAGCACCAACTACACGCGAGTGCCCTAGATTTAGCGGCACACAAACGCACCGCCACTACTGTTTCTACTCTTCAGCCATGAACCGCATCAGCTCCGTGCGGACTGGAAGTGCGGGTACGCCTGCATGGCGTGCTCTGCGTAATCGAGGCCTTCAACCTCCTCCTCCTGGCTAACCCGAACCCCCATCGTGGCCTTGAGCACACCGAACACCACGAGTGAGAACCCGAAGGCGGCACCAGCGACCGCCAAGACGCCGATAAACTGGCCGACGAGCGTGTAGCCCGAACCGGTGACGTCGAACAGCGCGCAAGCAAGGATGCCCCAGATACCGCACACGCCATGTACCGAGATCGCCCCGACGGGATCGTCAACTTTAACTCTGTCGAAAAAGAGTACTGCCGCAACGACCAACGCTCCCGCGATCATGCCAATCACGATCGAACCCATCGCGCTCACGATGTCCGCGTTCGCGGTAATGCCGACCAACCCGCCGAGGATGCCGTTCAAACCCATCGAAAGGTCAGGTTTCTTGAGAAAAACCCATGAAATAGCCGCAGCACTGATGCCCCCCGCTGCCGCCGCCAGCGACGTGGTCGTGAACACCAAACCGAGTGGCCCAGGATTGGCCGACAGCACCGAACCACCATTGAATCCGTACCAACCGAACCACAGCAGAAACACGCCAAGGGTCGCCAGTGCCATGTTGTGGCCCTGAATCGGCCGGACCCCCCCATTGACGTACTTACCCCGGCGTGGCCCCAAAAGCAGGACGCACGCTAGTGCCGCAAACCCCCCAAACGCGTGCACAACCGCAGAGCCGGCGAAGTCCTTGAAACCAGCACCATCATTCAATCCGCCCATCCAGCCGCCGCCCCAGTGCCACGAACCCACCCACGGGTATGCGAAGCCAACAAGCAAGGTCGCGAATATGAGAAACGGCAGCAGCTTCACACGCTCAGCAACCGCACCAGACACGATAGTGGCTGCAGTAGCTGCAAACATCGCCTGAAAAATGAAGTCGCCGTAACCTGTCATCGCGAGCCCAACACCACCGTAGCCGAAGGTGTCGCCACCACCCGCGTTCAGATCGCCAATCGGTGAGCCCATCGCAAAGAACCCGTTGAAATCACCGGGGTAGTGACTCATAAATCCCCACAGAGCGTAGGTCAACAGCCCGATACACAGAATGCACATGTTCTTGAAAAGGATGTTCACCGTGTTCTTTGACTGCGTCAGCCCCGACTCTAGAGAGGCAAATCCCAGGTGCATGACAAAAACGAGCGCCGCGGCGATTACCGTCCACAACATGCTGATGGTGAAAAAATCAAACGCGTACCCGTAGTCACCTTGCGCAGCCACGAGCTCGTCGTAGCCAACACGGGTCTCGTCGGGTGCCGCCTCCGGCTCCTCCACGGGCACGCTAACTGCAGGTACGGCGGGCTCCGCGGTCGCATCGGTCACCGGACCAACTACTGACTCCTGCTCTTGTTCCTGCGCCGCCACCGTAGCTCCCCCTAGGAGAACGCATAGCGCCGCCGCGGCCACGCCACCCACAAGAATCCCGCACCAAGTACCACGTGCCCACGGTCTCCGCGCCGCACCAATCGAAACCATGAAAGTCCCCCAACTCAATGGCGGCTGCACCTCCTGGTGCCACCGCGATACCGTCCAAATCTGTCCGTGACGACGCTCACCAGATCTCGTCCTCATCTCTCGGTCACTAGTTAGCAAGATTGAAGCCACCTGACAGCGCACTCAAAAACTGCAAACATTGTCATTTTTAAAGGGAAAAACAGACTTTATGTCCTTGCGGGTCATTTTCATGAAAATACAATATTGTCGTTGACATGAATATATAAGACACATATGTCCTTATTAATTTACTTAACACAAACCGAAAAGCGACATGAATCGGGCCACAGTACCCAGAAACTCAGTCAATGACTCGCGGATGGACATATATGGCTGATCTGAACAACCTAGTACGTTTTTGTAATATTAAAGAGCTCGCGAGCCCTTGGCCAGAACCTAATCCAGGTCCAACTTGCACCCGCCCCGTCGTGGTGCTTATGATCCGCAAACGCGTCCAAACCCGCTCGAACAAACCGCATGTGATTCGCTCAGGAGGTCTGTCCATGAAAATGGCCGGCTCACTGGCTTTCAAGGACGCAATGACACGCGCGCGGCCAACTATCCTTGAGCCCGTCATGCACGTTGAGGTGTACGCGCCAAGCGACTTCGCCGGCGATCTAATGGGCGACCTCAACAGCCGACGCGGTCGTATCGCCGGAATGGATGCACGGGATACGACTACTGTAATCCGTGCACAAGTTCCGATGGCGGAAATGCTGACCTATGAGCAGCACCTGACCTCAGCGACTGGCGGTCGCGGCTCGTATCACATGGAATATTCGCACTACGAAGAAGTCCCACACGCGCAACAGGTCAAGATCATCGCCGCAGCGAAAGCGGCGCGTGGACACGAGGCTTCTGAGTAAATTGACGTGCGTTTTTCTGGGCCAGAGCGGATATCTCGTAGGCGGAAACAAAGCACCTAGCGTACAGAGCAAAGGCCTGTTTTCCCCTGTCTGGGAAACATTGGACCACAAACCGCAACCATCGGCTCGCCGCCGAGACTACGATCCGCCGACTTTCCGTGGCGTAGTGGACTTGCGCACAGCGCCGGTCGTCTGCCCCTTGGCCTGCGCCTTGGATGCGGATGGAGCGCCTTTGGATCCTCGAAGCCGACGAGCCGTCGCCTTCAGGCGATCAGCGACGCCCGCTTTCGGCTTTGCATCTACCTTGTCGGCGGCAGATTTTGTCTCAGCCGTAGCTGGATCGTACTCGCTACCAACAAGCTCTATCTGGGCAATCTCCGCAGCATCACCGCGTCGGAACCCTACGCGAAGGATCCTAGTATAGCCACCAGGCCGATCGGCGAATCTCGGAGCGATAGTCTCGAATAATTTTCCGACCACGTCCTGGTCTGGAAGGTCAGCAAGCACCCTCCTTCGCGCATTCAGCTTCTTACTTCCGGAGTCGCCGGCCGCCACGCCTCGAATCGCCACGGTAATCAAACGCTCTACGAACGGGCGTAGTTCCTTTGCCTTCGGCATGGTCGTTTCGATACGTTCGTGCCGCAACAGCGCCATCGCCTGATTGCGAAGCAATGCCAGGCGATGCTCCGTGACGCGCCCAAGTTTCCGATGTGCAACGTTGTGTCTCATTGTGGGCTCTGTGTCGTCTCTAATTTTCGTCCCTGATCTTTGGTGTCGCTAGCGTCTCTGTATTCCGGCCATACGCGCCGGCACGAGACCAGCACACTGGGACAAACGATTAGAGACTGAGCTGCACCACCTCATTCGTCGTACACCGGTGCTTGCTCCACCGGTTGGTCCCGCCGCATCCCAAGGCCTAACCCCATAGTACGCAGGATATCCCTGATTTCATTGAGCGATTTACGACCGAAGTTCTTGGTCCGAAGCATTTCAGCTTCCGTCTTCTGAACCAACTCTCCAATCGTACGGATATCTGCATTCTTCAGACAATTGTACGAACGCACCGACAACTCGAGCTCTTCAACGCTCTTCTCGAGGTGCTCGTTCGACGTGCTGGCGTTTTCCTGATCAACGGGAACCTCCTGAACCGGATCGACGACCTCTTCGAGATTAATAAAAATGTTCAAGTGGTCCCGAATCAGCTTTGCCGCAAGCGACACCGAGTCTTGTGCGGTAACCGACCCGTTAGTCCAGACGTCGAGTGTCAGCTTGTCGTAATCGGTCGTCTGGCCTAGCCGCGCGGCCTCAATAAGATAATTCACCTTCTTGATCGGTGAATGCACAGAGTCCACGGGCACCCAGCCGATACCCAGGTCCTCGTCGAAATTTTTATCTGCCGACACGTAGCCACGGCCGCGCTTCATGCGCAACTCCATGTGCAATTTTCCACCCTCTGACACTGTTGCGATGTGCGCCTCAGGATCCAAAATTTCCACATCTGCATCGCCCTCGATATTTTTCGCCCTGACAATGCCAGGCTTGTCAACGCGAAGATAGAGCGTTTTAGTGTGTTCAACATGAAGCTTTAGGGGAATCTGCTTGAGGTTAAGGATGATGTCGGTGGCATCCTCGACGACGCCAGGAATCGGCGAAAACTCATGGAGTACTCCGTCGATCTTGACCGCCGTAACCGCAGCCCCTTCGATCGACGACAGCAACGCTCGTCTGAGCGCATTGCCAATCGTCGTGCCAAACCCACGTTCGAAGGGCTGGGCATAAAATCGCCCAAACCGATCAGTAAGCGTATCGGGTTCAAATTCGAGTCGTTTTGGACGCTGAAAACCCTTCCAGAGCATTGCGTATACCTTTCGCTAACGGGCCGGCAGCCCCGGCCTCCAGACCTGCAAGTCATATCCGCCAGCCTCCCGCTGCAGGTCCGAAAAGCTGCGGGCTAACGGGTGCGATTCCGGGCCGTACAAGCCGCCCGGGCTGCGCTAGTTCAACGACTGACGCGCAAAAACAGCGCCGCCAGATAACTACTTCGAATAGAGCTCAACGATGAGCTGTTCCTGCACAGGCAGGTTGATCTGCTCCCTAGTCGGAATCGATCCAATTTTTCCAGACAATGCCTCAGCATCGAACTCCAACCAGTCAGGCACACCGCGACCCTTCACTTCCTCCAGCGCGTGAAGTACCGCGGCGGTCTCTCGACTGCTCTGTCGAATCGCCACGACATCGCCGGGCTTAACCGAAAACGACGGGATATCCACCTTTCGACCGTTGACAGTAAAGTGTCCGTGCCGCACGAGCTGCCGCGCCTGCGGCCGAGAAGTCGCAAAGCCCAGACGGTATGTCACGTTGTCGAGTCGACGTTCGAGCAGCTGAAGCAACGTCTCACCTGTGATACCTCTGGTGCGCTCAGCCTGGCCGAAATAGAGACGGAACTGGTCTTCGAGGACACCATAAATGCGCTTTACCTTCTGTTTCTCTCGCAACTGCACGCCATACCCTGCCATCTTCGGGCGCCGTGACTTTCCGTGTTGACCAGGGGGGAAATTACGCTTTTCAATCGCACATCTTTCGGTGTAACAACGCTCCCCTTTGAGGAACAACTTCATCCCTTCGCGGCGACATAGCCGGCAAACAGGTCCAATGTATCGAGCCATTCGTTCAATCCTCTCCTAGACGCGACGACGCTTGGTGGGGCGGCAGCCGTTATGGGGAATCGGGGTGACGTCTCTAATCGACTTGACGTCGATGCCGACTGTCTGCAGTGCCCGGATCGCTGACTCACGCCCAGAACCCGGCCCCTTGACCAGCACCTCTACCGACCGCAAACCGTGAGTTTTGGCTGCATTGCCGGCATTGATGGCGGCCTGGGTTGCCGCAAACGGCGTCCCCTTGCGAGAGCCCTTAAAACCAATGCCGCCCGCGCTTGACCACGCGATCACATTGCCCTCGGTATCGGTAATCGTGATGTGCGTGTTATTGAACGAGGCGCTAATATGCACAAGTCCATGATGGACTACCCGCTTCTCACCACGCTTCTTGAACGATTTCCGGGGTGCCCTCTTGCCCCCGTCACCTCTTTTTCCGCTGTCCGCAGCCGCGTCAGTTTTGGCCATGCATCACACCGTTCTCTTCTTTGTAACCGCACCTCTACGCGGACCTTTTCGTGTGCGCGCATTGGTCTTCGTACGCTGGCCGTGAACCGGTAGATTCCGGCGATGGCGCAGGCCGCGATAGCAACCAATTTCCATCAATCTTTTGATGTTCATTGAGATTTCTTTCCGGAGATCTCCTTCTATGCCACCCGCGTCCTCCAGGACCCGGCTAATCTTACGAACATCGTCTTCCGACAAATCTTTCACACGAATATCTGGACTCACCCCTGCCGTGTCCAAGACGTCGTTAGATCGTTTTCGTCCGATACCGTAGATGTACATGAGACCAATCTCAACGCGCTTTGTACGCGGAAGGTCAACACCTGCAATTCGTGCCATCGTTTATCCCTGCCTCTGCTTGTGCTTGGGGTTCGTACAGATCACCCGAACCACCCCTGCGCGGCGGACAATCTTGCATTTGACGCAAATGCGTTTCACTGACGCTCTGACCTTCATGACCTACACCTTTCCGATGATCCTACCGCGCGTCAGATCCCACGGTGACAACTCCACCATTACTCGGCCACCAACCAAGAGTCGCAAAACATTTCTTTCGAGACCGCCACCAGCACACGCGGCGCCCCCCCCCATTCCCATCGATACCCACGCGGCTCTAGCCTCAT
>Ga0315339_1000356_pt1 | contig 61546 bp, 49 predicted proteins | sample ASW17metaG_FD_204514 | JGI IMG/M metagenome (GOLD analysis project Ga0315339, IMG submission 204514) | Ammonia-oxidizing marine archaeal communities from Pacific Ocean, United States - ASW #17 | ecosystem: Environmental > Aquatic > Marine > Oceanic | place: USA: California | collected 2016-12-05 | reverse complement strand
TTTTATATTCATATGGATAAAATAGATAATCTATGTTAAAATTTAACTTTGAGGGTAAAATGTATATGTGTGATGGTCAATTTTTTAAGGAAATATCATGAAAAGAATTCTGCTGATAGTTTTCCTTCTCATATCGACAATAGTAATTGGGCTCGTAATGGACAGGAACTCTGTTCCCTCGATAAAAGAGAGAGCTGAACAGGGACACGTCAATGCCCAAGCCAACCTTGGATTGATGTATGGCAAAGGCGAAGGGTTAACTCAGAATTATATTGAGGCCTTTAAATGGTTTAGCATCGTTATATCAGGAGGAAAGATGGAAGATTTTAATTCAAAAATCAATCAGCAATAGGATATCCCTACCGAGGGTAAAGCCAAACATCCCTCAAACCGCAATTGGCAGCTCACCGGTCCCTGTTTTCTCTGGATAAACGAGCTCGGCATAATAGTCCGGATCCTTTTTCTGACGTTTGAGCGTTTTGAATATATCTACCCACGTGGCAACGAGACCTTTTGTTGCGATGGGAAGGTCATCTTCGATCGCCTTCCGCAACTTGGGTAGATTGTAAAACGGGACGGCCGGAAACATGTGATGTTCCACATGATAATTCATATTCCAGTAAAAAAACCGCACAATGGGCCCTGCGAGATAGGTCCTGGTACTTTGCCGCCAATCCGCGACATCCGGCTTCATCCCTTTATGCTGAGGTAAATGCGTAAGAACAACAAACCACATCGCGATGAATGGCGCAAAGGTAACAAGGAACAAGAGGATCCAATTTCCTGTGACAATAAAGACAATGGCGAGCGCTAAATGACCGCCGAGGATGATCCTCGAAAAGTTCACCATTCTTTTCAAGGCTTCCGGCTTTGTCTCCGGGGTAATTCTCTGTTCCCAAACGGATTTGAGAATAACCTCGCGGCGGCGACCGAACGTGTTTCTAAAAAGCCTGGGTAAGATTCGATTGAAGTCACGAATGCTGAAGGTAAATGCCCCGATAACTTGGTACCATGGATATTGTTGTGGAAGCTCGACTTCCATGTCGAGCTCATGGTGAACAGTAAATTGATGGTGTTTAACGTGACTGTGCCGAAACCAGATATAGTTGAAATAGGTCAAAAAACCAACGATGCGAATGAAAAAATCGTTCAAGGCTTGAGTTTTGAACACCGTCTTGTGCGATAACTCATGGCCTCCCGTGCCGTGACCAAAAAATTTATAAAAAGAGCAGTGAAAATAAACCGCTAGAAATATCCATGGCCATGACAGGTTGTGAAAAGCCCAAAATGCAAATGCGCCGGTAGCGGTCGAGAAACTAAGCTGAGCGACAATATGAAGAAAGGGTTGCCAGTCGTTTTTCTCCGACAATTTATTGAGCACCTTCCTGTCGATCGAACACTGGTACCAATCTAATCCTTTTTCCAAACCCTTTTTCGTATCAGCGAAATCAGACGCAGCTATGGTATTCGTTGCCATGATTTTGAAAATCAGTAAACAGTGAATAGTGATCGTTTTCAAGTTAGTAGTGAGATTTTAATCTTCGTCCTCGTCTACGTCTGTCTCTTCGTCTATTTGTCATTGCGAGGGAGGTTAAAAGCCGACCGCGGCAATCCAGGGGAATAGTCATTGTGGGTACGGATACCCATCTCCGCTAAAAAAACATGAGTTGCTCAATGAATAATGTAGAACGGCATCTAATATATCCATTACCCTGTACACGGCGGAGGTGAAAAAAGTGAGAAATGGGGGAGGTTGATGGGCTAGGGTATATCCCTAAGGATCACCTTCCAATCAAAACGATTCCTAGAGGCAATTACGCTTCAATATAAGATCGCTTTCACTCATCTGATCTAAATTCTTCCTGTTGATTTAAGATTGTCCACCAACTTTAAGTTGGTGGACTGCTTTTGCTTCATGGGCCGCTTTTGCTTCATGATCTACTTTTGCATTTTGAGAATAATAAATCATCCCGATTGCTTTACGTGTACGTGTTGTTGAAGTATTTGCTCCTGCAAGATGAATCATCATCGCATGATGTATTAGTAAATCTCCTGCTTGAGCATGAAATTTTATTTCATTGGCTTTGTCTTCATTTGTACCATAATTGGTAATTCCCTGGGAAAATCCTAATGTTCCTGATAGCCCATGGGGACGCATCCCTCGTTGATGGGATCCTTTTACATAGCGAACACACCCATTTTCTTCGTCCACTTCTTCTAATGCTAGCCACATAGTCACGGCTTCACAGGGTTCAATTTTGAAATAATAGCCATCTTGATGTGGTGGGGTAGGCAATCCCTCTTTAGGTGGTTTATTGAAATACTGAAAGTTATCTGCTTCCTTGCTTAATGGTCCTCCAAGAAGAACTTCAGCCAACTTTTCAAACCGACTTTCATAATACAACTTTTCAAAATATTTGTCATGTCTATGGAGTTTCCCTGTCTGTTTCAATGTTTCTGGTCGATTTATATCTTCGTATAAAACCGTACCATGCGGTAGCTTAGGGATAATAGTCTCTAAATACCTATCAACATTACTCAATAGTTCTTGTAATGCATCACTTTTTAAAAATCCTGGGATAAAGACATACCCATCACGCTCAAAGCCAGCTTTCAATTCGTGTTGTTTTTCTTTTTCGTTCATTTATACAATCATTAATACTCTTTCATACAGTGTCATATTAATTTATACCTTGAATTATTATAATCATCTTTTTCATTTACAAGATAAGCGTATGGCTAAAGAAGATGACAGAGAGGTGAAGAAGGCTAAACCATGGTACTTATCACGGTTCCTTTGGTATAGGTTGGTTATATATTCTATTGTTTTCGGAGTCATCTATATTCTAACAAAGAGCTAGTTTAATTACCGGTATTAATGCAATCGTGGGTGTCTGTAACTGCACAGAAAGTGTAAAACAGGGGGGGATTCACATACAGTGGAACGGCTCTAATATATCCATTACCCTGTACACGGCGGAGGTGAAAAAAGTGAACTATAAGGAGTGGAAACAAAGCAATGGCAACATGCTGTATTCTGATACCAGTGACATCCTTGGTTATGCCTAGTGTTTAACTTCGTGTTGAGCCAGTAGAAAGTTGCTTGGTTATTTGGTTTTGATTAAAGTGAAGTGTTCTCTGTTCATGGTTAAGCTCAACAGCATCATAATTCTTATTTTCTAATTCATAATTGGGTTTCGTTCAGCGGAACCCTGATGTGTGCATTGGCTTCTAATAAATTATCTGGATCATCCTTTTCTTTTAGAAAACCTGCCACAGCGCGTAAACGGGCGGCTTCAGCGCGATCGAGTACGGGCTGCTGAAGGGTGTCCTGTTCATCGGGACAGAGATGCCGCATCAACGGTCTCAGGTTGGGTGGCAGGGCTAAATATTCTTCGTGGGTCAACGGCCGGCATACTTCGTTGAGGTTGTAATTTTCTCCGGGTGCGAAGTCATCGACTGATAACCACCAGGGACACCAGCGGGTTACCACGCCGACACGCGCGCGACGACTCGGATTGTGTCTTGCGGTTGAATGCCAGCACCGCGAATCCTGGATAAAGACGGACCCTGCCGGTGCACTTACCTGCATGTTGCCGGGGATAGGTGCGGAGACTATAATGTCGCTGTCCGGACCCCGTGGATTGCGACGGTCCTTATGCGATCCGGGTACGATCCACGTGCCCCCTGAATTCTTATCTGTATCGGTTAAATAAAATATCATCACCAGGCACATGGGAACGTCGGGGAAGGGCCGACGGATACAGCCGACGTTCACTTTGGGGTCATTCCCGCCGTAGGCTGAAAGGTCATGGGGCCAGTCCGTATGCCACTCACGCTTGTGCACGCCGCGCATACGCTTAAATTGATCGCCTCCTTCTTTTTCGATAAATGTCTTGTCGGTCCTGATGAAACGTAAATGCAGCTGCGAAATGCGCAGGTGGTCATCTAGGACGCGTCGTGCAACGGCAGTAATGACTGGGTTGGCCAAGTGTGGGGCGAACTGCGGCATCCAGATAATCTCGTTAGGAGGTTTAGGTGGGTGTCCGAGCCGGCGCACTCGTCTTAGCTCCACGTTGTTTTTCGCGGCCTTACCATTGAGTAATTCCTCGGCGGTCACCCCCTCTTGAGCAAAAAGCTCCTCAATGCCTTTACTATTCCTTGAACTCGTTGCTTGCGCCAATATTACTTCCTCACGTATGGCATCCACTACGTCGGGTGGAATCACATGGTCGATGACGCAGAACCCATAACGTTCAAGTGAATCGGCACATCCCGAGACCGTCTCCTCGTGAGTCAACGCCGAGGCGTCAAAAGCGAAAGCCCGCGTGCGCTCAAGTTCCGTGCTGACCGTTGTCGGGTCGCTTGTCGCTTCCGCCAGCAAATCACGAGCCTTATTCAACTTCTGCTGCAGCCGTTCTACATTGGATTGCAGTTCAGATAGGTTCATCAAACAGAATTCGGGGTTCAGCTAAGAAAAATATATGACGAAATTTTAACACTTCAAAAATCGAATATTGGATATTAGATAGTATATATACGAATGGTAGCTTTCAAGGTTCAATTCTTCAGTAGTAACAGTGATAGAGGATCACCTTCCAATCAAAACGATCGGCTATGATTTTAGCTTTACGCCTATCAGTCTCTTTTGTACTTCTCTGTTTCCGTTTACCCGTATTATCTGTATAACATGCGAACCAATAACGTGTCCCTCTTTTCCGTCTAATTGAAGCCATACTGACAACGCTACTGACAACAACGTCTAGCATCAACAATAACATAGATATATTATCTATTGTAAATCAGCTGTTTAAAGCAGCACAAATGCCCTATGCTTCAAATGAACAGTCTGATCGAGTTTAACAATGGAAAGACGATACCTCAGTTGGGACTCGGTGTTTATGAGATGCGATCAGGGGCAAAATCGGTTGAAACTATTGCCTATGCATTGCAAAACGGTTACCGTCATCTTGATACAGCGAGCCTATATAATAATGAAGCTGAAGTAGGTGAGGCGGTGCGTGCCTCGGGGTTGAACCGTGAGGAAGTATTTGTGACGACTAAATTATGGAATAGTGATCACGGTTACGACTCCGCTTTGAAAGCTTTTGAAAAAAGCCTTAAATTAATGAAGTTCGATTATGTCGACCTCTACCTTATTCACTGGCCTGTTCCGCAAGGACGACTGGAATCGTGGAGAGCATTCGAAAAACTATACGAAGAGGGGAGTTGTAAGGCGATTGGGGTGAGTAATTACATGGTTCAGCATATAGATGAACTACATAAGCAAGCGAATGTTGTTCCAGCAGTTAATCAAATTGAACTTCACCCCTTTAATTATGCTCAACGTAAACCCGTGATCGAACTCTGTCAGAATCATAATATCTGTGTTGAATGTTACAGCCCGTTGACCAAGGGAATGCGTTTACGAGATCCGGGTTTAGTGGAAATTGCCAAGCGCTATGATCGTTCAACTGCACAGATTCTTATTCGATGGGGGTTGCAGAAAGGGTTTGTCACCATCCCTAAATCTGCGCGTCCTGAGCGCATTTCAGAAAATGCAAATGTATACGACTTCTCGATTAGCGAGGACGATATGATTGCGCTCAAAACACTTAATGAGAATTACAGCTGCACCTGGGATCCGACTGATGAGCCCTGATTCGGGAGTGTCAGTGTATAGGGAATAGAGAATTAGAATTTCTCTGCCGTAATTTCAGGCGACCAGTATTCATCGAATGCTTGTTTTAAATCTCTCTTTAATTGATCGGATACTGGATAATAGGGTGCACGTGTAATTCCCGAGTCTTCAAGCCATCCAGTGAGATCCGCCCGTGCTTTTCCTACGATTCCATGGCGATAACCGGCATCACGTATCGAATTAAGGTTTTTGGATTCCCAATTGATCAGCTTTTTATGGTACTGAGTCGCCTTATCCCAGTTGCCTTCCTTACAGGCATTCATATACTGGATGTGCCATCTAGGCAAAGTATTGACCCAGTAGCTGTAACACCCTTTTGCCCCGAGCATCATGCCAACCACCATGTTGGGATCCGTGGTAAAATGCGCAAGATGACCGGAGTTATTCATGATCTCTGTCAATTCACCAATAACAGAAGTAGCTAATTTGGAGCCGATAAACTGTTCGGGAAATAACTTTGCCAGACGCGTATAATCGATACCAGTTAAGGGAGGACCACAACGCGGGTGAGCATAGTGTACCCAACGCGCTTCCGGCGCGGCATTGGCCAGGTCTTCCCAGAACCGTTCAATATCTGGTTTTGCCAATGGCATAAAAAAGGGGAAAGCGACATGAAAATTAGGGATACCGACATCGTACGCTATTTTTATTCGATCAATGATACCCTGGGTAGAACTCCACGTTACTCCCATCGCAGCATCTATCCCCGTTTGATCCATGGCTTTGCCAAAGATCGTTGCGAGCTGCTGAAATTCGTCTCGTTCGATGGCATAAAATTCACCATCGCTATCGGATGTATAAATACCGTCTACTCCCGCCGATGCTAATTTCTGGCAATTACGCTGAAGGACACCTTCATCTATGTCTCCTCCGGTCGTCCAAGGCGTGGCCACCGCTGACCAGAGCCCACAAAGGGTGGTCGTTTCCAAAGCTCTCATGACGAGCAGGTATAAATATTAATAGCTAATTTAATGTTAGCAACATATACCACCTAAATAATCATTATTGTAAAGCTCGAAAGCGTTCTCCACTACCATCAAGTTGCGCTCAGTCATTTCCTCTTTAAATTTCTCATAAATAATGCCGATAATCCATAACTGTGTATTGGACTTGAACAAAATAATTTGCATAAACAGAAAGAAAATATTCCGCAAAGTGAATAAAGAGGCTGTCAATCGTGTTGCCCTGAGATCGAGTCACAACGAGTGAAGCCTTTAAAAAACAACTGTTCCTCGATTACTCTTTCAAGGCGAGATGAACCATGAGTTTAATCTTTGGACTTTCTCCATCGAGGACACACCGCAAGCGTAGCCAGCTGCCAAAATTAATTAATTCACAGGGGTAGAGAGTTTCCTTCGTAACATGAACGGGCTTAGTCCATTCCTTATCGCACCAGAAGAGACCATCGGGTGAAATCTGTGGAATAAATTTCAGTGCTGTACCTTCGGCCAGGTTGATTACACGAACAAACCATGTCGCCTCGCTCGCCCAGCCACATTCATATGGTTCAGTATCGAAATTTTCTGTATAAGTTTCGTTCTGTTCAATCGTTGCGGTATGGGATCGCCTGAGCATGTAAAGATAGACAGAGGGAGATTTTAAGCGTGTTAATTAATTAATTTAATTGAAAGTTACCAATCCACAGATACGAGCACTGAATCAAAGAAGAGAAAATTGCGGACGGGCAAATGGGTTCGGACATCGAAGAAAAAATTTAGAAGACGATCGCACGAGTAATAGGTCTCTTCATAAGCGGGGACTGGAATGTCCCGTAGATCCATTACACGATCATTGATCTGTAGTTCAACATTGCGTCGTGTCTCTAAATCGAACTGCCAGCGGAGGTAATGCCAGTTTATCTTTGTTGGTACTTCATTGTGACAGAGCGCAAAATCACCACCGGGAACTTCTTTCCAGTCATCCGGGCTTTGGGCATGCAGGTCTTTCGGAATTGGAGCACCATCGATCTGCATTTTTGTGGTCACTTGAACGGATGTCTTATAGAACCACTTGCGAACATAGTTTCCCTCGGGGTCCGTATTTACGTATCTTAGAGAACAGAAGTAACGCTTACCATCCGGGCCTTCGTTAATATCATTACCAAGTGTAAAGTCACCGAACATCGCTTCCGATGGGTGATAATTACCATCAAACGATATTGCTCTCTTTAAAGTTCGGTCGAAAACCGCTTCAGCCTTGTAAGTGAAATATGTTTCCAGTAGGACGAGGCTGCGCTTCGCAAAAGTCATGCGTTTGATTAAAACACAGGAGTGGTTGGGTCGCGGTCGAGTCGCTAGTTTTAAGGCGTATTCACCGCCTACACTTCTATGAGTGCCGATGTCAAAAAATGTGCAAGTTACTCAGCTGTGCTGGTCGCAAGTCGCGAAACATGGGTTTAATATCATCCAGACTGTCATTGTAATTACCGATCAATGTGCACCAGCCATTGACGCCCTCATCGAAATCATCAAAAAAGAGTATCCTCTTGAGTGGGTTGTACTTGCTCAAACGCGGATCGGCATAGGGGGAGCGAACACTACTCATGATGAAGGATTATGTTTAAGAAAATGAGTGGCTCCAGCTAATTATTTTCCCCGTGCGTAAGGATCTGCTGCATCGCGCAAGCCATCGCCTAAAAAGTTAAAGGCGAGAACGGCTAGGATTACCGCTAATGCTGGGATCATCAACCACGGATAAAGCGCGACTGTCTGAATATTTTGCGCGCGTTGAAGGAGGACACCCCAGCTGATTGCCGGTGCACGCAGTCCTAACCCTAAAAAACTGAGTGCTGTTTCACTGATAATCATGGCGGGTATGGCCAGGGTCGTGGCGGCGATAATATGACTCGTAAAAGAGGGAAGCATGTGGCGGAAAATTATTCGCGTCGTGCTGCATCCGCTTAAACGGGCTGCCATCACATAATCTTCTTCACGTAGTGCGAGAAATTTTCCGCGCACTACGCGGGCGAGCGCGGTCCATCCAAAAAGCGAAATAATAATCGTTATCGCGAAGTATATTTTTATTATCGACCAGTCTTTCGGTAGTGCTGCAGCCAGTCCCATCCATAATGGGATCGTGGGTATGGAACGAATAAATTCGATTGAGCGTTGGATGATTGAGTCGATAAAGCCACCAAAGTAGCCGGATATGCCGCCCAGGGATATGCCCAGAAGGAGACTCAAAATCACTCCGATAAGCCCAATGGACAAGGAGATGCGTGTGCCATAGATGAGACGGGACCAGAGATCTCTGCCCAGTTCGTCAGTGCCAAGCAAATAAATGTCGGTGCGAAGTCCCACATCCTGAATACTGAAAAGGTGTCGGTCCATTTCAAATAAACCTAGGAATTTATAGGGATCGCCATGAGCTAAAAAACGAATCGGAACTTTATTATCGGGTTCGAGAGTAAACACCCGCATATAAGTTTCCGGGTCGCGTTTCCCCGTGACGTTTTCTACATAAGGGCGAAACGAACCGTTGTCAAACCAGTGTATGGTTTGTGGCGGACAGTAGGCGAAATGCGGATTTGTTTCGTGTGGAGTTCCGGTCGACAGGAATTCAGCAATAAACGCCATGAAGTAGAACCCGATGACAATGAATAATGAAATCAGGGCCATTTTATGTCTTTTGAAACGCCACCACATCAATTGCCACTGAGCGGCGATGTCCTTGCGATCGACACCCGTTCTATTTGTGGAATTGGTGTTCGGCTCCTTCTTCATGAGTCACTCCCCCCGGTGCGAATTCGTGGATCACAAATTAAGAGTAAAATATCAGAGATCAGGGTGCCGATAACTGTCATCACTCCAAGTAGTAGCACAATCGTACCAGCGAGGTACATGTCTTGTGAAACAAGAGCTCGCAGGAGTAGGGGACCCACGGTTGGCAGGCTGAGCACTACCGAGACAATCACACTGCCGGAGACCAACAATGGCAGGACATAGCCGATAGTACTGAGAAAAGGGTTCATTGTTATACGTACCGGATATTTTAGAATAAGCCTCCACTCGCGCATACCCTTCGCTCGGGCGGTTGTGACGTAAGGTTTCTGGAGTTCGTCCAAGAGGTTTGCACGAATAACACGAATGAGGGCCGCGGTTCCACCCATACCCAAAATAATTGCCGGAATCCATAGATGTTTCATTAAATCCCAGACGCGGGCCAGACTCCACGGTGCTATCATATATTCCGGTGAAAATAAACCGCCGACACTGATACCCAGTTGAGAGTAGGCAAAATACATGAGAACGAGTGCGAGAAGGAATTCGGGTACCGCCAATCCAATGAAACCTATGAAAGTAAATGTGTAATCGCTGATCGAATGTTGATGAACTGCAGAATAGATACCGATAGGTATGGCCAGTATCCAGGTGAATAAAACCGCGGTTAGGGTAAGAACAATCGTAAGCAGGAGACGTTCGCCGATAAGTTCGGTTGCGGGACGTTCGTAACTGAAAGACCATCCAAAATCTCCATGGAGCATACCGTTGACCATTTTAAGATATTGGATGTGCAAGGGTTTATCCAAACCGTACTGCTTCCTGAGATTCTCTATTACTTCCAGACTGACGCTGTCCCCTTGATTTTGCAGATGGGCGATATGGGCATCCAGGAAATCACCGGGGGGAAGCTGAATAATGAAAAAGGATACGACAGATATCCCCACAATCATTACCAGCATCCATCCAATGCGACGTAGTATATAGTGTAGCATTGTATAAATTTAATTATTGATTAAGCTGCGATCAATGAAGAATTGGTCCGGGCGTGCAATACCCGGAGTCTGTAATCCTGCGCTGTTAGGTGCGAGGTTGGGAACATTACGAAAATAATTTTTCACGACGACAATTCCATTGTTTGCCGGGGATTGTCCAACCGTACCAATAACATACAAATTATCACTATGAATGCGCCAAAGCTCTTTGCCCAGCTCTGTTCGCAACGCTGAGGGGAGACTACTGCCTTCATCAAGAATCTCCAGCAAGCGAATTAAGTCACCCGTTGGAGCCACACCTCTTCGCCCTTTTTGAATATTCCATAATCCTACATAGGGTGCGAAACGACAACCCACGTCGGCGGGAACAGTAAAATTAGGATAGGTCCAAGGATTTTCTGACCCGCCTGTAACCCACATATGTATCTGGTGTTTATTAGTGTTTGTACGTGTTGAAAATAAACTGCGTTCTTCAACCACAAAATGCACGTAGAGACCAACGGCCTTCCAGTGGTTCACCAAAAGTTCACCTACACTTTCAAAATTTACAAACGATCCCCGTGTCACAGCTAGAGTAATTATTAGTCTTTTCTTATCATCGTCGCGTAAGCGGTAGCCTTCACGATCTTTTTTTATCAGGCCAATGGTATCCAAGAGCTCATTGGCTTTATCCAGGTCGCGCACTGCAAATCTTTTCTCATATTCAGAACCTGGATAATACTGATTATTAGGGAGGGGTACAAAAGCTCTCTCTTTTCCAATTCCGAGGAAAACGGATTCGTTTATCTCTTTTCGATCGATGGCTAGTGAGAGAGCGATGCGAAAATCACGATTTTTTAGCCATTTGTTTATTTCCGGGTCTCCTTCCCAACTTTGATTAACGAATAGCGCTGCTTCTGATCCTCCAAGATTTGGCCAGAAGAGCACGCGGTAATTCCCCTTTTGTTCATTCATCTTGAGCACTGGAACTTTGTCGATGAGGACATGGCGGTGTTGCATGTCAATCTCGCCGGCGATAACGCGTGCATTGAATACTTCGAAATCTTCAACCAGATGTAAATCAATCTTATCGATATAAGGTAGCTGGTTTCCTTCGGGATCAACGGCAAAGTAATAGGGATTGCGTTCCAAGGTGAATTTCTCACCGGTGATCAGGGTAACCGGTTTCCATGGACCGACAACTGGCAGCTCAGGATTGTCGGAAAACACAGACTTTCTTTTGAATAAAAGTTGCCAATTTGCAGACTCAATTTCTTCCTCTTTAGCAATTATATTAAGTTCACTTAAAGGTGTGTATTTCGGGTGAAACTGCTTCAGGTAATGTGAGGGAGCATAGAGGGGACATATCCAACCTTTAGTACTCTGACCTCCAATAGTATAAGCGGCGATTCTCTCGAGGAACACATGGTTGGAACGATGAAAGGTGTAGCGGATCGTATAGTCATCTAACTTTTCAAATTTGCATATTTTTCCATCTGCTTGAAACCAATAACTTACGACCGCATTAATAATGTCATTTTTAGTCACATCCTCGTAGGCGAAAGCAAAGTCATCAGCCGTGAACGGCATACCATCAGACCATTTCATTCCCTTGCGCAGATGAAAGGTAAAGGTGGTCCCATCTTCGCTCACCTCCCAGGATTTCGCGATATGCGGCACGATCGTTTGCCCGTCGAGATCATAGTAGAGTAAGTGATCATGCAATATTCGTTGAATGTTTTGAGCATCAGCGCGTCCCGTAAACCCGCGCCGCCAGGTACCACCATACTGTCCGATGCGTTCGATCGGGGGAACGATTAAAGGTTCATCCGGTAAGCGAGCTTCTACCTGTGGTAACACGCCTTCACTGACAAGTTTCACTAGTTCAGGTGCTTCATTATAGGCTGTAGGTTTCGGACCGGTGTAAACGAAACTGAACGCATCGGTGTTTACTGTTGTCTGTTCAGGGGTATCCGAATCGGATAAAGCCTTTGTGTCATTGTTTTTGGAACAGCCAAAAGGGATAAAAGTAAATAAGGCTAAAATGGATACATTTAATATTAGATTGCTTTCATTTCTCTTTGTATTCCAGCCTTTTATCATACTCAGTTTGTTTTGCCCCAGAATGATTAGGGGTTATATAAAATTATTACTCCAATATTAGTTACCAATATAATTAGGTTTATCAATAATCTTCGTCGTCGCCGGTAATATATGATGTGGCAAGCACAAATGAAGCTTGATAAAAGAAGCAGTGAACATTCACTACTTTTCTCTAAACCCTGACCCTTCCTCAGTTCACTCTCGCTCAAAGAAAAACTGCTCAGTCCGCGCGATACCAGGGTTCTGCAAAGCCGCGCTGTTAGGTGCGAGATCAGGAACATTGCGAAAATTATTTTTTACTACCACTATGCCATTCCAGGCAGGGGAGTTTCCCACGATCCCGATGGCATAGACATTATCTGCGTGAATCCGCCAAATCTCTTTGCCTAATTCGATTCGTCTATCTTTAGGAACTCGATTACCTTGCTCAAAGATATCAATTAACCGTTTGAAATTACCATATGGCGGTATACCATTACGACCCTCTGATTCATACGAATTACCGATCAGCGACGCAAAAAACGACAACCTTTTTATTGGAATAGGTATTTCGGGGTAAATCCAAGGGTTTTCACTGCCACCAGCCCCCCAGATCATCAATTGATGTTCGTTTTTACCCCTACGCATTACATACAGACTGCGTTCTTCAATCTGTAATTGGAGTTTAATTCCGACTTCTTTAAAATGCATCACTGCCAGTTCAGCGACGCCTTCGAAATCTAGAAACATTCGGCTGGGCACACCGAGATATAAAATTAAAGGACTATCCGTATCGGTGCGCAAACGGTATCCTTCTTTATTTTTTCTCTCAAGACCGATTTGGTCCAAGAGGGCATTAGCTTTTACTAGGTCTCTAATTGCATACTTTTTTTCGTACTCCGGTCCCGGGTAGTAAGGATTATTGGGGAGTGCAATAAACGGTCGTGGTTCGCCTTCACCTAAAAATATAGATTCTAGTATTTCTTCACGGTCGATAGAGAGTGAAAGGGCAATGCGGAAGTCTCGGTTTCTGAGCCACTTTTCAATCTCTGGATCTCCCTCCCAGGTTTGACTAAAAAAAATTGCAGCTTCAGATCCTCCCCTGGCGGGCCAATAAAGTATGCGGTAGTTTCCTTTTTTTGATTCCTTAATGAGTGCTGGTAGCTTGTTAATTAGGATGTGACGGTGCTGCATGTCGACCTCACCGGCAATAACCCGGGTATTAAAAACTTCCATGTCTTCAAACAAACGCATCTCAATCTTGTCTATATATGGTAATTGGTTTCCCTCGGGATCGATGGCGAAATAGTACGGATTGCGTTCGAGGGAAAACAATTCGCTCGAAATAGGAGAGACTGTTTTCCACGGACCGACAACCGGTAACTCCGGATTTTCGGGGACCGAACACATGCGTTGAAATAACTGTCCCCAGTTATTTAAACCTGCCGCTTTTACCTTACTCTCCAGTTCATCCGCATTGGCGTATTGAGGGAGAAACTGTCTTAAATAGTGACGAGGTGCATACAAAGGACCTGCCCATCTGCGGAAAGATTGGCCACCCGCGGCCAGACTGGCGACGTTCTCGATAAAGACAAAGTTAGGAATATGAAAAGTGTAGGCTACCGTGAAATCGTCTATCTTTTTCATGCGGCATAATTGTCCATCCGCTTTCAGGTAGCTGGGTCTATTCAGGTTGAGATCGTCATTTGTGGTAATCTCTTCGTAGGCGAAGACAAAGTCATCAGCAGTGAACGGCATTCCATCTGACCACTTCATACCTTCGCGCAGATGAAAAGTAAATACGGTCCCGTCTTCGTTTATTTCCCACCCTTTCGCGATATGGGGGACCAGAGTCTGTCCGTCGATGTCATAATAAATTAAATGATCGTGAAGAATTCGGTCGATCGTTTGACGGTCAAAGGGGCCCATAAATCCTCGCCTCCAGGTACCGCCGTATTGTCCGATCCTTTCGATCACTGGGACAATCATGGGCTTTTCCGGTAATCTTTCTTCGATCGGAGGCAATGTTCCCGCTTCTACAAGTTTTTTCAGCTCCGGAGATTCGCTGAATGTCCTAGGCATCGATCCAATGTGAACGAAGCTGAAGCCCTCGGTTTTAACTGTGACCTGTTTAATTGTACCATTGTCCGTCGCAGTATTCGTTTCGTTATTTCTAGAACAACCCGTCAATACTGTGGTGATTGCAACAAGTAGGTATACAGGGAACATATACACTTTATATATAGGTTTATTACTCATAGTGATTCTTACTTTGGTGATATAAAATCTAGTAGATATTACAAGGTGTAGGTCACAGGCCAATTACTGCAGGGATTGCCTCGAACCACATGTAATTTTCCGCGGGTTGGTTCAGTAATAACTGCTGCCGTCGTAATACAATCCGTGAAACCTTCTTCTTCTCGATGCCGGCAAATACCGCCATTTGGATAGTCTGTATGGTCGCTTAAGATTGATAAGACGAGTTGAGGTGTCAGGCGGCCACGCTCTGCGATTAGTTTTTCCCGCAAGCCAAAGGTGCGGTGCTCCGAACATCTCAACTCCGATCCATCCACGCCAAGGTATTGGCTGGTTTCAGGACCAATCGGATGATTTGCGTGGGTGCAAATACCGTTCTCGGCAGGGAGGATATCAATGCCGCCGGCATTCCATTCTATGGAGGCGCTCTTGCCTTCACCGTCCATGATCAGGCAGTTCCCAAAACCTTGTAGGCCAAAGCGATTCACCAGTTCAATTGAATCATCGATTGAACTTCCCGCTAAAGTCATTATTCCCCACACTTTAAAAGACATTCCTCCCTCCCTCCCTTCAGTGGAATAGAGATTGTTGCGATAGAGACTCATTCCAGTCGACCACATGCCATAGCCCAAGGTTTCACCAGGGTAACACAAGATAAGGGGGATGGGGCCTTCTTCTAAACGCATGCGCAAAACGATATATAATTCGATTCGGTTGAGGGGGGTGTCCTTGGTTTGGCCGGATAGGGGATAGCTGTCCACCGTCTGGTCACCGGCGATACCGAATGAAGTACAGTCATCTTTCGACGCACGCGAATTTGAAGAGAGCGATTTGAGAGGTTTTTGAGGAGGGCCCGCTTCTTCCCAAATACCGCGGTGTAAATCGAGCAAGTAGGGAAAGCGCTCATCAACCAGACTTTTCAATTCGGGGTCGAGTGATTTCCAGTCATAGGCCATGTCGAGATATTCTCGGTAACCGGGGTAATTCTTTATCGTAAATTTCGCATATTCTTTCCCACATTCATAAGCCGATCCCTCAAAGTCTACCAGGGGGATAACGCCTTCCGGTACGAGGCGAGAGGTGAGAGGAACTTTTTTTGAAGCGCTCATACGAATTAATTTTACACGAAGTTTAATTATAATCCAGATCTTGGAGGAATAGCATGAGCTTATTAACGATAAAGGTAATTGCCATTTGCTGGGATTCGTAAGTAACACCTCCAATATGCGGTGAGATGACAAGGTTTTCATGTGTGTTTGCATAACGAATAAGCGGATGACCTGTAAAGTCGTCGTTCCACTCGCCGTCAATGACGTCGATGCCGGCACCACCCAAATGATTCGTTTCCAGGGCTTCGAGAAATGCTGTTTCATCAATAATTGCCCCTCGACTGGTGTTGACGAGTACGGTACCAGGTTTCATTTTTTGAAACTCAGTGCGGCTAATCAGGTTGTGATTCTTTTCCGTCAAGTGGATGTGGATTGTTAAAACATCAGACTCAGCGATCAAAGTTTCAAAGTCGACCATCGATACTCCCGAAGGAGGATTAATCTCTTTAGTATCACAAGCAATTACACGCATACGGAAGGCCTTACCGTAATCGGCCATCATACTGCCTAAACGCCCATAGCCAAGAATCCCCAATGTTTTACCCGAAATCTGATGCCCGCGATAACGCCCCCCCGGGGCCCTCCAATGGCCCAACTTAACCCAATCGAAAGCCGATGGCAATTTGCGAAATACGGCGAGCATCAGGGTCCAGGCCATTTCTGCCGTGGCAGTGATATCATTCAGAAATTCTATCTCTTCTTTTAATGAAATTATAGTAACACCCATCTCTTCTGCAACTTTGCAATCGATATGATCGAGCCCCGTTGACGCCGTGGCAATTACACGCAATTGTTTAGCCTCTTGAAGTATCTCGCGGTCGAGACGAATGCTCATCGATGAAAAACAGGCATCCACATCGCGTATCGCTTTTTTAAAAGCATCCCTATCGGGTGGAATAGTTACAATTTCAGCTACTTCAGTAAAAGGCTCGAAGGCAGCATGAATATTATCCTCACTTGACATAAGTAAAATTCGCCTGCGCATTTTACGATCCCTGCTTTTGTGAAGGAGTATTAATTTTTCTTAGACAGTCTAAAAAGTCGATTACACTGAGCCCTGTATGATAACCTGGATCAGCATCTGCTGTTGCCGGTATCGTATCTACGGGTTGACCATTTTCATCAATCGTTTGATAGGCCATTAGATGAATATCCCGATTCACGTAATTCTTAATGAAAGCGTTAGAGCAATGCATCAGTATTTGAAGTATCTCTTCGGTATAGTCATCATCGGGGTTAAGCAATAATAACTCTACTGCGGCTCGCATCGTTTCTGGTAAATTCCACCAAGGCATATCGCTGTTTAGAGGTTTGCGAGAAATAAGATCGTATGCCTTGCACAACCCGCCTGTATTTCTGTTAAAGCCATTCCTAAAATTATTTATCAATACTTTTGGGAATAACTCAACGCACTGTTCGAGCAATTGTTCCTGCGATACTGTTTTTTCTTTCCTTTCCTGCAGTACCAAGAGGAACTTGGTAGCGATACCAATTAATTCCAGTGAATGACCAGGATCTGAAAGAACATATCCTTCTTGTTCCCAAGGATTCCCCTTGGGGTCGATCGATTCGACAAAATCGAAAAGTTCCAGGTTTTTGAATTGGCCTTGGTTTATATAATGGTCTATTACATGGCGTATCAGTCGCTCACCACACGCATACCATTCATCTTCATCAAGGTATTTTGCGAGGTTGGTGCAGCCCAGGATTGAGATCATATATCCACCGTGACTGCGCTTTCCGGTAACCGATCGGGTCGGGTTTTTTGGATCGAATGATACCTGATCTCCAGCCAGCCGCCCATTTTCAATCTTATTAACGACTTTACGAAAATAGTCTTTGGCTTCTTCCACTTTGTCGGATCTGCCGAGTAATAGTGCTGCTGCGATCATCCCCTTGGCATAAAACATATCAGTAGTCGATGTGTTTTGTGGATCGAGATTTATCGTTTGACGTCGACCCTGATCATCCATGGTGAAGGGTCGACCTTCGGGGGTCATCAAAAATGACAGTCTCCCGTTGTTCACCGCACGTATCGTTTCCATTTGAGCGAACACTTCTTCCGTCATACGTATTAATCTTTCTCTGCGTTCATTGATTTCATTGGGAGTGAGGAGAGAACAATGCGGAAGCCATTCGATATGGCCAGCTAGTGATTCCAGACCCCGGCCTTGGATCCAACCGAATATAGCGGTTCTACCCTTGAAGTCTTTTTCACTATCTTTTGCTTCTAAGAAATCATCACCAGTAATAATACTCAGCTTGGTGTCGATAAAATGATATTCTGTATTTCGCTCATAACGATCGAGGATAGCATCAATAATCGTAAGCGTCATCACCTCGTAATCTTTGATTACGCTTTTAACGGCGGAAATGGTTGCCTCATGGATAAGGCTACCCTGATAGATGTAGTCCAAGATTTATACCATTTGAGGATTTATCGTTGTATCGAGCAGTTCATCGCCCATCGATACTACTTGCTCTAGCTCAAGACCATTCTCATTCCCACGCGCAAGTACAAATTCAGCTGGTTCTCCTGCCTTAATCTCAGGCAAAGGTATACCAATAATACGTGCCGGAATAACGCTTTGTTGGTGCCAGGCATCTTCCAATGACCATCCCAGCTCACATAGACGTTCCACGCAACGGTCTGCCTGGTGCCAGGCTCCAGAGAGAAGTTCTTGTCCCTTGAGGTGACAATAACCATTGTCTTCAATAACAAAATCCTCGTAATCTCCTGGAGGCATTCCCGAATAGCCGCTAGCATCGGATACGGGATATATTTTTTCCTTACCTTTGGCAACGAACGCTGCGCGAATCAAATCACCCGGCAAGTGATGTCCATCAATGATAAGGCCCAGGTAAAAGCGATCGTCCGCTAGCCAGGACCAGAATGGATTACGGTGGCGATGTACCTCTGGTGGCGCACCATTGCCAAAGTGCGTTACCATGTCTACACCCATATCCGCTGCGCGACTTATCGATTCCGCTGAGGGGCCGCAGTGCCCCATCGTAATACGCAGATTGTTATTAATCGCTTGGCGCATAGTTTCAGTGGCATGGGGTAATTCCGGATCGATGTTAAAAATCATGATACGCCCACCGGAAGCATCCTGTAGTTTTGACCATTCGTTCCAATTTGGGTCTCGCATATATTCAGGGTTATGCGCTCCTCGCCAGCCATATTCACGCGACATGTATATGCCTTCAAAAAATGCACCGAAATAAAGAGAGCCGAGATTTTTATCTGATTCCAGTTGACGATTGAATTCAGTCAGGCTTTCAATTTGTTTGTCGTATGGATAAGTGGTAAAGGTCGCCAACATTCTGCCCACACCATGGCGTCTCACATGGGCGGCAATTGTTCGAAGATTATCCGGGCTTTCGTGGAGATGATTAAAAGATTTACCGAGCGCTCCGTTCTGTTGTAAATCGACAAGCGGTGGTGCAATAAGAGGTGGATCTGGGGCTTGCGCCGGTTTTACAGAAACAATGACATTCCTTTTTACCGTTACTTCAATAACTGTACCATCTAAAGATTTTCCAATATACGATTTACTCATGGTGTATAGTTGAGAATAATAAATTCGTTTTTGTATTATCCTTTCTCTTATTTTGAAGAGACTTCAATTGCGATTCAATCAAAAATAAATCTCTGATCATATATAATCTTATGTGATTATAAAAAAATAGATATTCTTTTTCGAAGGACACTTCGCGATGAAGTGTCTTCTTGATTAATTATATATTCAGCAACACTGGAAATAGCAGAATTACTAACAGAGAAAATAGAATATCCGTTTTGCGAAACGGATTTGGACTTTTCGCGATGATTTAAATGTACCTAGCGTGATGAATTTAATTTATCTTTGGTAAATATCCATTTTTTACCCACCCTTTTAATAAATTCCATGAAATAGCCGTGTGTGAATAGAATTTTAAACAGAATTAAAATCTAAAAGTCCAATTTACTTTTGTGTTAAATTGTCTGTTGCTTGGGATCCAGCGTCCTTCTGAAGTATCGACTCCCTGGTTAACAACCAGGTAAATATCATTCCCCGGCTGGATAGTCCAACGTATGCGACTGTTAATCCCAAAGCTATCAGATAGATTATCATATTGATTAGTGATGTTCCAATATAGTCTGGGAGAGAAATTAAAATTTAAGTTAAATTGTGTGACATGGGTAACGAAATCTCCCACTGATATATTCACCTTGTTGTACGCATATTGAATAGTCGTGTTGAAAAAAGGGGACGGCTTCCAGACAATTTCACTTCTAAGTTCTAACCTGTCGCCATCATAAAATTCACCAACTCCCAGGGTGAAATTTCCACTCAATGACCTTTCTCTGGCAGTTCTTACTTTGATTTCAGCTTTATGAAAACTATAGTCACCGATGGGGATAATAACTCCCTCAACAATCTCGAATGACTCAAAAAGGCGTTCCCGATGAAACTGTCCGCTTACGTCGATATAATCTTTAGCTTTATTAGTTATTCTAAAATCAGGAAAGTTAAAACGGGATCTAACAACATCACCATCCATCTTGGTGCGATAGTGCGCGTCAATCTTGTAATCGATACTGTCCCATTTTTTAGGTCGCACACGGTAACGACTGAATAAATAATAATCTTTTACCCCGGTTTCACTGACAAAACCTAGTGCAGGTTTGTAGTTTTCATCCATTAACTCGACAAAAAGCATCAGAAAGATTCGGTCATTCGGATATCTCACGGATCCACCGATAGAGCCTTGATTATCTGTAATACCCGTGGTTGACGATTTTTGAATGAATAAATTGGTTTCGAATATATCATTTTCACCAAAAAAATTTGACTTTCGATAAGTAAAATCTGCGCCAATGAGACGGTTATCATCATTGGTTTGTGGATCTCCATTCGTAAATATTACGCCGAGTTGTGATTCCTCTAGTACGTTTACCGTAGCTCGCGCGACAGCCAAATTTTTTGAGTTCAGGTTAATGGTGTCATCTACTTGAACATCAAGGAAACCAAAATTTATACGGTTCATTCTTCCTGTTATTTTAATTCCACCCCGGATATCAATAGGCTGATTATCGGCATTCAGTCCGATGCGTCGCGAGAAAAACGGGACTGGCGAACGACTGAGCCCTGCGAATCGAAATATCTCTGCATCCTGTAGAAAGAATTGACGTTTTTCCGGGAAAAAGAGTTCAAATCGTGTCAAGTTAACCCGACGTTCATCTACTTCAGCTTCGGCAAAATCAGTATTCACGGTCAGTGCCGCGGTGATAGCCGGTGTGATTTTATAAAACAGGTCAAATCCCGGTTTAACTTTAATTGAACTATCGTTCAACCCCTGGTTACGGGTAGCCTTTATGTTTGCGTAGGGGATAAAGTCCAGACCTAGGCCCTGTTTCAGTCCGGTAATATTGTTTAATACACCAGAGTTACCCAACTCGTTGATAGATTTATTACGGTATGGAGCAGACCAGCGAACCTTCTCTCTATTTCGCTGAATGGATCTCTCGACATTGAAACCCCAGTCATTGCCATGGGGATCGAATGAAATTGTTTTTATGGGAATAGCCAATTCGGCTGACCAGCCATTTTCATCTATGATTGCTTTGCCATCCCATATACCGTCCCAATTATAGTTAGGCTTTTTCCCCGATAAAATAAGTGCATCTCGCAAAGCACCTAGAGCATTTATTTCAAAGTAAAAAGCATTGCGATGATCGTGGAAGGTATCAAAGGTCATGCTTACTGAGTCGTCAAAACGCATTGAGCTATCCCTTTGCATTACCCGAGCGGTAATACTCTCTGGTTGAGAATCGAAGGCGCGTATTCCCACATAGATATAATCTGAATGGTAAAGGAGAAGAATTTCTGTTTTTTCGCTTGGTGAGGAACCTTCAAGGGGACGGACTTGGGTGAAATTTGAGATGGCCGGTGCATTCGACCAGCAGTCTTCTTCAACAACTCCATCGATCGTTGGGTGATCTTCAGTCAAAACCATAGAAATCCTATAATTGGCTTCTTTATAAAAACTTTCTTCTTCTGTGACTTCAGTTTGTCTACTCTCCAGATTTTGAGAAAAGATACTGCTGCACATCATTATATAAATGCATAACAGAGCAATTGCTCGCACGTAGATCGTGAAAGATACCCAAGTACAAACTGTGCTTCTAAAGTTAACCATCAATGTAATGATCTTCTTATTCTCGTTTCGATTGATATCGATTTCTTTCAACTGACGGGATACAACATGAGCTATGCCTACGCATTTTCTACTGATTGGAAAAGGTTATTGCCAAGGGATGATATATGAATTTTAAAACTTCAATAAATTGGATTACATAAAAAACTGAGAAAGTTTATAGATAAAAGATGTTGGAAACATTTAAAGTCCCCATAAAAGATCAAGTTCGAATTTCGGAGATATCACTACGTCGGTCGGTGACAGCCTTCTTTGAAAAGATGGGTGAATCTTCTGAAGACGCTGCGATCGCTGCGGATACACTCGTTACCTCAGATTTAAGAGGAGTGGAAAGCCACGGTGTGTCAAACATGTTACGTTATTACCATGAGGGCTATGAGAATAAGAAAATCAAGGCACAGCCCAAATGGCATATCGTGCGCGAAACACCGGGCACCGCCAATATCGATGCTGATAATGGATTGGTCGTATTTCTTGGACGCCATGCAATGCAGATAGCGATTGATAAGGCCAAAAAGGTTGGTGTGGGGGCTGTTACAGTCTATAATAGCGAACACTCGGGAGCGATTGGACATCATGCAATGGGCGCCACTCAACAGGATATGATCGGCCTTGTTATGACTTCAGCCAGTGCCCGTGTGGTGCCGACTTTCGCCTCGAAAGCGCTTCTCGGGACTAATCCTATTGCGCTTGCAGCTCCCGCTCGTAATGAAGCACCCTTTCTTTTTGACGCGGCAACCTGTTCAGTCGCAATGAATAAAATCTGGATAGCTCGCCGATTGGGGTCGTTGTTGGGGCCGGGATGGATTTGCGATAATCAGGGGGTACCGATTGAGGAATCGATTCTTACGCCCGAAAGTGATGATGATTTTCTACTGCTGCCATTAGGCGCAACACGTGAGCAGGGATCTCATAAAGGATATGGACTGGCGATGATTGTGGATATTATGGGGTCACTCTTAGCCGGATCATTACCCGATATGCTTTCGAATGTGGAAAATAAAGATCGAAAACAAAGCCATCATTTCACTGCCTACAATATAGACGCTTTCACCGAGGTTGATACGTTCAAGGACAATATGGACCGTATGTTGAATATGATCAGAGAAACTAAACCAGTATCAGGTGAAGAACGTGTAATCTATCCCGGCTTGCTTGAGCATGAAGAAGAACAGGAGCGGCGAGAGAATGGCATACCCTTTCATAAAGAAGTGATAACCTGGTTTAGCGAAATGACAGGTGAGTTATCTATCCCCGATATCGAAATCCTTTAAATAAGAAGGGAAACTGATGAGTCGTTTATTAGATGCCTACCGCGCATTGCACCAACAGGCATTTATTCCAATTTTTGTCAGAGATCATATTCCCGATTCGAAAAAGTTGATTGAGGGATGCCTCGAAGCGGGCATGCGGGTAATCGAATATACCCAGCGACGGTCGGATGCACCCACCATGATCCCATGGGTCCGTAAAAATTATCCCGACATCTATCTTTTGGTCGGCAGTACTTTGGACGATGATGCCATCATCACTAAACAACAGATTAAATTTTCACAACTGCGGACCGTGGGCGAACTGGACGCCATGGATGTAGATGGCTTTATCAGTATGATCGGGTGGAGTGAGGGAAGCATTAAAAAGTATCACTCATCACATATCGTGATTCCAGCCGTTTCTACATTGAGGGAGGCATTTCTGAACGTAGCCGCGGGGGCGCATTTTGTAAAAGTACCTGGCTCCCATCCCGATTTGATTAAAAGTTATCGATGGGAAGCCGCGTTTGATTATTGTCCACTCTTTGCCACCGGCGGCTTAACGTCGGATCGTATTCCAATTGCCATTGATGCAGGTGCAGTAATTACGGCTACGGGTTTCGATTTGACCTTAAAAGAATGTTCTGCAGAGGTATCGGTAAAAGAGATAGCAGCCATAATGAAACATTACATGGAGACTGCACAGAATGCTCAGCTTACCAAATGGCCCGAATTAGCAAAAGCAGCCGATGCCGATAATCAATGTTGGTTAAATGCGTTGCCCCATTATCATCCGTTTTAGGCAAAAGTGCATAATGAATTTTATATCCTAAGGTGGAGCGGGCTGTCTCTAGCACCCTTCTTTTAATCTAATAGCTACTTTTTTGTGCGTCTTGTATCTTATGTGCTATCTCTATTTGGGACGAAGACGAAGATTTTGGTAAGCAACGATCAAACCCAGCACCTACTATCCCTTCAAAGTCGCGTCGAAGAGGGGGCGTTCGAGTTCTGTTTGCCTTTGGTAGATGGAGCCGACTCCTATATCACGCGGTACGGACAGGCGGACGGGAACATTTGTCACTCTTGGCTGTTTCGTTGGCTCTCCGCGTAAAATTCCTTTTCCAAAATGCTCCCACTGTTCATCAATCGTTTTAGTTGTGTAGATAAGGGGCCAGGCATCGATGGCACAATATTGAAATAATAACAAGCGGCGTGACATCTTAGAAGTATTCGCAGCCGATCCATGTAAGAGACGGACATGATGGATGCTGATGCCACCCGCTTTTATTTGCACAGGGACTGCCCCTTCAGCCGTAAAATCTGGTTCGGTAACGGCGCCAATGAAATAGCCATGCTGTTGATGGTCATAGATCCGTCCCTTATGAGATCCCGGAATGACCTTGAGACAGCCATTATCAAGGGTCATGTCATCAATAGCGATGCCCACAGCCAGTAAATCATCATTAGTATGAGGGTAAAATGCCCAGTCCTGATGCCATTGCACAGGGCTTCCCTGTTCGGGCAATTTAAAATTCAATTTATCGCCGTTCTGCCGCACTCCCGGTCCGACCAATTGTTCTACTCGATCGAGTATACCCTTATGGCGTATCAGCGCATCGTAAACTGGGTGCTGGTTAATCGGATTGGATATACGACGTAGGCGTGGTGTCTCCGCGGAATGATCGGGCCCCAAATCATAAATCGAATCCGTCTTCGTTAATGACCGTGACTTTTCGATAAACTCATCAGTCACTCGACGGAGGTCATCCAGTTCTTGATTGGATAGCACCCCTTCAATCGCAAGATAGCCTTCAGCATGATATTTATCAAATTGTTCTTGGGATAGCATGATATTGAACAGATTAATGTAAATAGAGGTTTCGTCAAGGTATGTGATTTTCTCTTATATTCTCATCAAAAGGATACCGATTATCTTAGGAGCGAAGCAGCAGCTTTATCGAGATAGAGCCGACAATTGAGATGTTGTTGAAGAATTGAAGCGGGCACTGATGAAGTTACTTCACCTTCAATTGTATTTTTCACGGCCTTAGCTTTCCTTTGGTCGGGAACAGTACAGACAATCTTTTTGCTCTTCATGATCTGAGGGATGCTCATTGATATAGCCTGTTTGGGAACAGCATCCAGGGTAGGGAACCAACCTTCACCTAACTGTTGCTGACGGCATTGCTCATCTAGGTCGACAACAATGAATGCATTCCGGGTCTCAAAGTCTGCCGGGGGGTCGTTAAAAGCGAGATGACCATTTTCACCGATACCGACCAGGGCGAGGTCAATGGATACGGGTCTGATTAAGTTTCCCAGACGCTTGCATTCCTCGAGGGAATCGGGGGCATCAACATCGATATAATGAAAGGCTTTTATACCGGGGACCTTATTCACGAATCTTTCTTTGAGGTATTTACGAAAGCTCGCCGGATGAGTCATCGGTAAATTCATGTACTCATCGAGATGGAAAGCGGTTACTCTCGACCAGTCGATTGTTTCCTTTACGAGTGTAGAGAGTAATTCGATCTGACTCATGCCGGTAGCGAGTATAATATTCGCTTCACCTTTGCTATCAGTTGCCACCTTTATCGCTTGAACCGCATTCGCCGCCGCCGCTCTAGACATATCGTTGACCTTGGAGAATACCTTATAGTCCATATTAAAAATAAATGATATAAAAGATAATTTATATTCTGGTGAACTTCTGCAACCGATTGGGCAAATTAGGCACTTCGCTTACATAGATATCACCGTGCGCATCGACACAGAGACAGTGGGGGAATTCAGCAAACTGACCGGGTTCACTTCCTGTTTCACCCCAGCGGGCAAGGAGTTCTCCCTCTAAGTTGAATAGGCTGATCCTTTGCGGGGCTTCTGTGACATAGATGATTTCATTACGATCAATGAATATGAAATTTGGCCTTAGAATATCTGTCCACTCTTCAAGAAATTTACCCTCGAAATCAAACAGTTGAATGCGGTTATTCTCACGATCAGTAACGAGTACGCGATTACGGGAGTCCACCCAGAGGCCATGAGGTAATACAAACTGACCGGGACCTGTTCCTTCCTCGCCCCAGGAGAGCAACAGTTCCCCCTCCGGTGAGAATCGATGCACGCGTCGTTGACCATAACCATCAGAGACAAAGATGTCTCCTGATGACGCGACCATCGCGTTGGTTGGTCGATTAAACGGCATACCCGGTGAACCTGGCTGATGGGGTGTCCCCAGGGTTTGAAGCACCTCACCTTCAGTATTAAATTTACGTATGGTGTGATCGTCAGTATCTCCACAATAAATATGGTCGTTTTCATCAATCCAAAGACTGTGAGGATTGGAGAGCACATTCTCTCCCCATAATGTCAGAAAATTTCCCTCGCGGTCATAGACGAGAATAGCCGGAGTATGGCGACGCGCTAAATATACTCGATCCTGTGAATCGGTGGCTGCATCCGTAATGACACCACCGAATTCCTTTCCCCCGGGTCCCTGACCCCAACCTTTGATAACGCGATATTTGTAATTATCAGTATTCATGTATCTGCTCTCCATTCTCCATCATATCCAGTATAACCCTTGGTATAGCCTTTTAAATGTTCTGGCATTTCTGCAATCATTTTTTGAGCGGATGAAGGTAATGGCCATTCATCAATTTTAATCGACTTCGGACGAAACATGATAGCGCAGGAATAGCGTCGTTCATGCGTGGCCATATTCGTATGGTAGGTCCTGTCGGCAAAGCAAATGAGATCACCCGGGTCGGCGATGACCGCGATACAGCCGGGAACATCGATGCTTTTATAAACAACATCATCGGCTTCTCCGATGGGATGAAAGCTACGTTGGTCAGGAGTAAGTTCAAATCCTTCAGGGCCCTCCCAGTTGGGGGCGTACGAGTTTTCTATCACTGCGATCCCACTGGAATCGGGATGGCTGCCATTAAGATAAAACCAGGCACCACTTGGTAATCCATGGGAGTTAAGGAGATCACTGGCAATCCTGGGTGTTTTAACGTGAGCGCGACTATCTGTATGCCACGCACCGAAAGGTTCACCGGCAGTTCTCAAAATAGTGGCCGAACGATGGAGACATAAGTCCTTTGACCCGAGTAATTGATGCATAAAGTTTAAGTAGGGTGGGTGTTCTACCAGTTTCCATAGTGGTTTGCTGACTTCGGCAAACGCTAAATGATTGCGGTTGGATTTCTCGGGCATATCTCGCTTCGGATCGAGGGTTTCGTCAATCGAATCCTTTAACGCTTCGATCATCCCCTGGTCAATCATGCCGCGGATGACGCAATAACCATAAGTATTCATACAGGTGAGTGCATCGGGGATATTATCCCGTTCAAAATAAATATTATAACTTGGTTGATGATTTTCCATCATGGATCTGTAAGTTATCCCTTATGCTAATATTATAAAGCTTTTCCTTTGGATATTACTCAAAGAAGAATTGTTCGGGTCGGGCAATACCCGGGTTTTGTAGGGCTGCGCTATTCGGAGCGACGTCGGGGACATTGCGGAAATTATTTTTAACCACGACAACGCCGTTCATAGCCGGGGATTGTCCGACTGTACCAATAACATAGAGGTTGTCCACATGGATTCTCCATAATTCTTTACCCAGGTCCGTTCGTAGCTCTTTGTGTAGCCTACTGCCCTGATCATAAATTTCTTCCAGTCTGAGGAGGTGTCCTGTGGGAGCTATACCCTTTTGCCCCTTTGTTGTTTTCCAGCGAGCAACGAGCGGGGCGAAAGAACTGTGACTCGGTATGGTCATACTGGGGTAAGTCCAGGGATTTTCAGAACCGCCGCTAACCCACATACTGAGTTGATGTTCGTTAGTAGTTGCGCGTTTACCATAATAACTTCGTTCTTCAACTCTTATATGTAATTTTATACCAATATCCTGCCAGTGATTCAGGAGAAGTTCAGCGATACCTTCAAAGTTTACCATCGCCTGGCTAAGCACAGAGAGAGTAATAACCAGAGGCCCTTTCCCATCGGCGCGCAGACGGTACCCCTTATTGTCTTTTTTAACTAAACTGAGAGTGTCAAGTATCGCGTTGGATCGATCAAGGTCGCGCACTGCATATTTCTTTTCGTAATCTGGTCCCGGATAATAAGGGTTATTAGGCACAGCCACGAATGCCCGGGGCTTACCAATACCAAGAAAAATTGATTCGTTTATTTCCTCGCGATCGATGGCAAGAGATAGGGCGATCCGAAAATCGAGGTTTCTTAGCCACTTTTCTATTTCCTGGTCTCCCTGCCAGGTTTGATTAATATAGATGATGGCTTCAGAACCACCTAAATTCGGCCAGAAGCGCACGCGGTAATTCCCTCGCTCTGCATCCCGCTTGAGAACCGAGATCTTGTCTAAGAGAATATGACGTTGCTGCATATCAATCTCACCAGCAATGGCGTGAGTATTAAAAACCTCAATGCTTTCAACGAGATGACTAGTAATTTTGTCAATATAAGGTAACTGATTCCCCTTGGGATCGACAGCAAAGTAGTAGGGGTTACGTTCCAAAGTGTAAATTTCACTTGTTATTGGTGTAACCATTTTCCAGGGACCGACAACTGGGAGCTCGGAATTTTCGTGGGGCGAAGCCATACGCTTAAAGAGTTGTACCCAATTTTTATCACTGTTAGCCTTCAAGCTTTCTTTCAGATCACTTAGAGGCGTATACTTTGGGAGAAATTGTTTTAAATAATGCCGAGGTGCATACATACAATTTACCCCCAGAGTAGCAAATTGACCTGCAATAGCCAATCCACCAACCCTTTCTATGAATACAAAATTTGGGTGATGAAATGTATAGCGAACCGTGGTCTCATCTATCTTTGCCACTTTGCACCGTTGCCCTTCCGTTTTAAAGAAAGCTTTTGTTACCGGATTGATCTTATCATTCAATATCATTTCTTCATAGGCAAAGACAAAGTCATCAGCCGTGAACGGCGCGCCATCAGACCACTTCATCCCCTCGCGCAGATGGAAAGTGAATGTGGTCCCATCTTCACTGACTTCCCATCCTTTCGCGATGTGGGGCACCAAGGTGTAGCCGTCTAAATCATAGTAGATGAGATGGTCATGAATTATGCGGTCGAAATTATTATGATCGGCACGACCCGCGAATCCGCGCCGCCAGGTGCCCCCGTATTGGCCGATGCGTTCAATGGGTGGTATAATCAACGGTTCAACCGGTAAACGTTTTTCTACCGGGGGCAATTTCCCTTCACTGACAAGCGTCGCCAGTTCAGGTGCTTCCCTGTATGTTGAAGGCGGTGGACCTATATATTGAAAACTAAACCCTTCCGTGTTGATTGCTACCTGTTCTTTAGCGGCCGATTGCCCAGTTGATGGAGTGTCGGTATTCCTGCTACAACTCAAAGATGCAGTACTGATCGCAATCATTAATAGGATGAACTGCATCCGAGCGCTGCCTAGATTACTTACATCCACGATATTTAAAATGCCTAGTCTCTACAATATCTATGAAGGCTGTTGATATTGTAATATCTTTCTTAATAATTTTCGAAGGGCATCCCCCTATGCCATCCGAGTTAGCTTTCGCCAGTAAGCCGGACCGCGTAATGATTTCCCGTGCAGTGGGGCCTCGGTGCCAATGAGTCGGTCGAGTAGTAAATTACCCAGGCGCGTTCGCTCTTCCCGATAGTCGGGATTATGGTAGAGATTGTTCATCTCATCGGGATCCTGATCGAGAGCGTAAAGTTCGCCGTAATCTTGACCGGGGTAATGAATTAGTTTCAAGTCTTTTTCCCGCAGCATCTTTACCGCACCGATTTCTGAAAAAATGGTTGATCGCTTTTGCGAGGGATCACCGTGCAAATCTGAATACAAACTGTGTCCCTGTAATTCGGAGGGAGAATCAATACCCAGTTCTTTGACGATCGTCGGAAAGATATCAATCAGTTCGATGGGGTCTTCGACAATGTGGCCACGACTCGCTTGTGGCGATGGAGACCGAATAATCAACGGAACACGCAGTGAGACATCATAGAGCATTGGATATTCGTCTTTAGGTTTTTGCAGCATACCGTGATGACCTAGTAATTCCCCGTGATCAGACAAAAATACAATAAGTGTATCTTCCTGTAGCTCCCCCTGTGTTAGTGCATTCATGATCTTACCCACTTGATCGTCGATCATCGTTATCGAGGCATAGTAATATGCGATGACGCATTGTAAACTTTCCTTGTCTAAATTTTTATAATTACTTGTTCGTCCTTCACTCTTATACTTTGCCTGATGCGGTGGCTTTTCAGATAAGTTACTATGAAACGATTCCGGTAGCGGCATCTCTGCGGGCTTGTAGAGTGAGGCGTAGGGTTCTGGAGGTTCAAATGGATTGTGTGGGTTAGGAAAACCGACGAAGAGAAAAAAAGGTGCTTCGGACGAGTGGTTATCAAGGTAGTTAACTGCTCGATCTGCCGCCCATACATCAAAGTAAGCCTCAGTTGGGATGCAGTTTACCGTGCATTGAAAGGAATCGAGATACTCCTGGGTCGCGTGGTGTGCGTATGAACGAAGGAAGTAATCCCAATAACCGTTATCTTTAAGCCACTTTTTATAATGTGGGTGGATTACTTCGGGATCGGTTGCGGTGGAGTTCTGACCTTCGCACAGCATCTGTTCGGCAAAAGAGGTATTTGTCTTGTCTTCAAACAAATGTACTTTTCCCGTGGCACAGGTGTCCCATCCCGCTGATCTTAAAAACTCGGGCAGCATCACCTCCTGTGAGTGCATCGCGCAATGGTTGGAAATAGCACCATTAGTATGAGGATAGCGGCCCGTAAGAATTGATGAGCGGCTGGGGACGCACTGTGGATGCTGCGCATAAGCGGAATCAAACCGTGTGCCCTCGGCCGCTAGTTTATCCAGGTTTGGCGTTTGAACAATGGCATTGCCATAACAACCGACACTGTCAGCCCGCAACTGATCAGCCAGCATGAATATAACATTTCGCGCATCCGCCATACGGTTCTCTAAGCACCCCACCTGAGGCAATAGTCATAACTACCTATAATCTTCGTCTTCATCAAATGTGCATATTTTCAGGTTATTGAAGCTATAACATTTAATATATAATTCATTCGATCATAGAGTCAGGTAATTATGAGTAAGAAAGGAGCTAGACGAGACGAAGCTTTTTAGTTTGAGGCATACACGCATTTCCGTTTACCCGTATTATCGCATATTACTTCGCATTCTCAGCGAGGCGCAGGTATTCAGCGGCTCCCGAAGCGATCCAGGATCCCATCGGGGAATATAAAAAGCGAGCTCCAGCTGAAATACATTCCGCCACGTTTTCATTATTCGTAATCGTCCCTGCTACACGCCCGGCATCATTGATGCGAGTTATTGCATCTAACATTATTTTTTTAACTTTTGCGTTTTGATAGTCACCGATATGCCCCATCGATGCTGCCAGATCTGAGGGTGCAACAAAGAAGACATCGATGTGATCTACAGTCAGAATTTCATCAAGGTTATTGATGGCGATAATATCTTCAATCAGGATCACGAGGACCGTTTCGTCATTGGCCACTTTGAAGTAATCTGAGACCCCTAAGCCCTGGCGGCTCATGAACATGCCGCGTTGGCCAATCGGGGCAAACTTGCCACCCGCAACCACGTTCTGCGCTTCTTCCTTAGTGTTAACATGGGGAACAACAATTCCCTGGGCACCGCGGTCGAGCGTGCGATATATGAGAGCCTGATTATTCTGGTTTACGCGAACCAGAGAGCTCATACCAATTATGTCACAGGCGCGAGTAAGGTTTCCCACCTCAGCTGCGTCTACTGGTCCATGCTCTCCCTCCAGCCATATACCGTCGAATTCGGTCGGACTGAAGAGTTCAATGTCATCGGGATGGGTAAATCCTGAGATTATCTTGGCGATTCCACCTTCAGCGAGGGTGTGCTTAATGCGATTTGGTCTGATCTTCATGTTATTTCTCCTGATTGTTGTCCTCTTATTTACTCCAACGACTCGTTGGATGATATGTTCTTAATCAGTGCGTATAGTTTTGTTTGATAGAGGTCAATAAATTGTATCAATTCTTTCTTCCATTGGCTTGTGGCAGATTTGATGAATGCGGGAGTCGTAGGATTACCATTTAGCCATGAATTCAGCATCAACAGGCGATAAGTTATAAACATCGGGACATCTTCAAGTATGACTTTTGCTTCTGGCCACTCAAAAAATAGTTTTGAAGGAATTGTTTAAAAAAATCTTAGAACTTATCGAATAACTCCATATAAAGCACATTGCCTATGTCATATGCATAAAAAACTATAAAAGGAATCTTCAAAATCGATGAGATAGATATAATTTATAGATTTAATTAAATTACTGAAATTATGATTTCCATGGATAATCCCGTAAAATGCTGATGATGATTGAAGACGAGATTTCCACGTTTTGAGTTCTTCATAAATGTGATCATGAGTTGCATAGGATATCTCATAAATTACAGAATGAAAAGGGTGAGGCGATCGATTGATCTTAAATTTCCCGCTGTCGCTCGATGAAATCGAGCAACGATTGCTGCCGCGCTCTGGATTCATCGGGATTTGTGTTCGTTTCACTTTTGCATAATCGTTTTGGGATAATGTCCCAACGACATTGCTCAATTGCCACTACCTGGATTTTACACTTCAGATGTTTGTTTGAATCGCAGACCGTATAAACGCGACCTTTTTTCAAAAACTATCCCACTCCTCAAGTTCTCCCTGCTTGTCTAGCCATTCCGTTGTTTTTCTTCCTTCTATGATCTGATCAATCAGATGATCCGATGTGAAGGACATGCAATAAATTTTCATTTCTTTAACCCAGAGATGTGTTCCTGTGGGGCAATGGACAGTCACTATTAATCTCAAATTTAGCAGGGTATCAGATTCCGTTTGGGCGCAAGTCGATGTATCTTCCCTTGTGCTGGCCAATTTCACCACGCACTAGATAGACAGTGTTGGGATGTTTTTCCGCGTCAACCTTTACGGTTTCACTATTGCAATAGCGGATCGTGTATCCCGCTCGCCTTCGATTACTGAGGTTTGATTCGCTGGAGTGAATAAGAAATGAATCATGAATAGACACACTCCCAGCTTCCATTTCAAGGCTGACGGCACAGGCCTCCATCTCTGGTTTGACATTAACTTTTTTACTCAGTACTTCGTGTGACTCGGATGGCAGGGTCGCACTTTCCCGGAATCCAGTATGAGATTCAGGGATTACTCTCATCGCGGCGTTGTCCCTGTCGGTATCATCGATCGCCAGCCAGACGGTGGCGACATCGGTGCCTTGGATACTCGGCCAATAGGAATTATCCTGGTGCCAGGGAACGGTCTCAACGCGGCCAGGCGGTTTGAGGAATAGACTGGAGAAGATTAAAATTAGATGAGGTCCTAGCACTGATTGCACGGCGTCCAGCAGACGCGGGTGTCGACAGATCTCAAGCCAGCGTTCATCACTTTCATGGGGCTCACTGTAATAATTTGGGTTGTCTAACTGATCCCTCTCGATTGCTTCAGCCACGAGTAGTTGATTTGATTCAACTTCCGTAGGATCGAATACGTGGCGATACATACAATATCCGTCTTTGGCAAATTGATGCGGATTGTGATTCAACATTATATTTTCGTTAGCTTACTGTTGCGGATGAGGGCGTTTACTCGTATAAATTCTCCATCTGCCAGACATCGAGCGAAACGAGCTCAGCATCCTTGCCCTGGGAACGCAGAGAAATGCCTACACTATCGTCGCGGCTGGGGTAGACACGCAAGGCAATACATTGCTTACCGTTGACGAATACTTCGACGACGCTCTTGTCTATAAAGACACGAAGCTTAAGTATTTCGTCCTGTTCGATGATAAATGATCCTGTCTCGGGCGGACGGGAAAGGACATCAGGGCTAAGCGATGAATAGGAGGAATCGATACTGATTAAACTGTAACTAGAACCCATCCGGTGATTCTGGGTATTTCGATAACCTCTCTCTCGGAAGAAGGCGATGCGTGTAAATTCTTCTTTGTTCGGGGAACGCAATACATTCAACTCGACCATCGGTGCGTTTTTGGTGTCGATTTCAGCTATGATTTCCATCGCGTTACCACTAATCTCGTTGATCACGATTTCTTGATTCGCTGAGAGTTTTCTTATGTCGATGTGCTGATGATTGCGTCGCAGTGACTCAATGTCACCAGCGGGTTCAGTCCCCACTTGGTCGTCGCCTATCAATGTCAGGTGCCGTGGCAGTGTCATGATTTGATTCCAACCCTTTGTTGGTTTACCGTCATTCATGTTGAAGATGACAATGATTCCACCTTCACCGTCCGGAGTTGCGGACGGTGCGTGCACACCACCCGGGCGAACCGAACCAAAATTGAATTTGTCGTGATGGGTGACAACAAATTTGTCATGTTGCAGATCGTAGTCACCAAGCAGATACTGACCGCCGCTCATATGGCTGAAAAACAGCAGCATATGACGGTTTCCGATCGGCCAGAAATAAGGACAGGCCCCGTCATCTCCAACCAGGGTAAACCTGTCGTTTTCGATAAAAGGGTGTAGGTAATCCCACTTTACCAAGTCTTTCGAGCGGAGGAGAAAATTAGCGCGGATGATTTTACCACCAGGTCCGTCTGGTAGAGTGCCTGCCGAAAGAGAGTAGTAGACGCCATTTTTCTTCCAGATGCAGGGATCAAACACGCGATAAGGTGGAGTGGATCCATCGGGATTGTGCATCGGAATAACTGCCTTGCCGGTCACTTTTTTCCAGTTTAGCAGGAGAGGGTCGCTCGATACGGCTACCATATTGCCAACCTCCGTTCCATGATACATGGCAATTACACGGGACTCTTCAATCAGAGTGGCGCCGGAATAGCAGCAGCGTTCCGGATTGGGATAGATCGCGTAGGGGAGGTCTCGCCAATGGACTAGATCATCACTTACCGCGTGCCCCCAGTGCTGTCGGGGGTCTTCCGGCGGATACCCCTGGTAGAAGAGATGCCAATGGCCCTGCCAGAAGCATAGTCCGTTTGGATCGTTCAGGGTGTTTTCCGGATTGATATAGTGGTATATTGGCCGGTGAGGATTCTCGGAAAAACTATCCCGCGTTTCTTTAAACCGCTGAAGCAGTGGATTACTCTTCAGTTGTGCCTCCTGCTCTTCCAAGGTATCTGCGAAGGTGTAGCGGGGAACAGATGATGTATAGTCTTCTTGATTATCTTGTATCATAGTTTTTACTTTCAACCCCTCCTTTATATTGGAGAGGGGTTATCAATATAAATATCACATTTGGTTTTCCAATCTCAAACTGTATGGATTGAAGAGCTTTCCATCCACTTGGAGTGAACGAAGGATGATCAAGCGTCAAGTTCAGTGATTACTCAGCCATCGACTTCGGCGAGTTGTAACACAGTCTTGTACGGGTAGGCTATTTCCCCCCCGAGACTATCAATATAGGCTCCGACTTTAATAAAGAGTCGATCTCAAATGCCCACATCCAGAACACGGTGGTCAGAAAAAGTATCTAATATCCCGCTAACAACAATTACCGCGAGGTCTCAAATACTCAGATTTCTAACGTTGTAGTCTTTGAGAATGCTTTTTCTTGTTGTTTCGTTCCAACGGTTGTTCTCCTCCTGTCCGATCATGGGTTGGTAAATATAGTGTGGCTCGTGGGGGTAACGTTGTAGCCTGGCATCGATGGCGAGGTGTATCAGTCGGGACCTTTCGAATATGTAGTCATCATCGTAGACCACCTGTCCCGATGAGCGGCGGTGAAATCCGAAGTTAATAGTCATTCTCTGGTCCGGCGAAGTATTGGCAAAAGAACCATGTACAACTTGACGATTGGTCATAGCCACGTCGCCCGGTTCACACACCATTGGGATCGCCCCGGGAAGGCAATCAGATCCGTTGTTCACCTCGATCATTGCCTTGATGTCGATCTTGCCCTCTTTGTGTGATCCAGGCAACACCCACAAGCCATTGGCCGCAGTGCTGCCGTATAATTGCGCCATGAAATTGAACCCGTGTGTATTTTCGTCCCAGTTTGGATTATCCCATAATCGGGTCCCGTCCTGGTGCCAGGCCACTGTGGCTCCAAGGCCGGCCGGCTTAACGATGATGGACTCTGCAAAGGGGATGAAATCGGGGCCATTGATCTGCTCTGCAATCGACAGGAGTTGCGGGTGGCCGTAGAGTCTTAAGCAAGAGTCCATGAACTGCAGTTGGCCATTAATTTTGGCAATGACATAGTCCGGGGCATCATCGTGGGGTAGGGGTTCTCTCATCTTTACCGGATGGCGGCCTCTTCCGAGCGATGTTCCACCCAACGGGTCGCTCAAGGGTTTGGCAAAACTGAAAGGCTGACTGGCAAAATCAACTCCAAGAGCGGGTCGACCTTTGGCATCAACAACCGCATCTTTGGTGTAGGGTGCGCGATCAAGGACACGCTCTAAATCTTCTTTCAGATCATTGATCTCTTCCGTGTGCAGCGTAGCCTCAAACACGTAAAAACCGCAACGCCTGTAGGCATTGACAATATCTACGTGCAAGGTCCCATCGGCATTGAATCTTATGGGACCACGGTTGCCAATCGTGTAAGCCAGACTTTCACCCTCACGGAAATAAACGGCCATGGCCTCAGTATACTCTGCTCCATTTTCCCTTATCATCTGGCTAACACTTCATTTCCAAGGTTTATTAATCAAGATAGTTGTAGTGATGCAGCCAATCAATCCAGCGTTGGCGCCTGACGTTGCCCTCGCTGTTTTTCAGCCAATCGGGGTGGTAATGGGGATTTAGAAAACGGGCCTCGTTTTCTTTGGTAATCTCCGCTAACTCAATTACTGCTCCTTCCTCTTCTTCGGTCTTTGGGGTTTTATAATAATTAAGTGCGCACATGCGGCGATCTGTCGTACCTCCCCAGGAAGCGTGCCATATGCGAAAATCAAAAGCGATGACATCACCCGGTTCAGATTTGCATATATGAGCGGGTATATCATTTATATTTAAGCTGGAAGCTTTGAGATAGGGTGAATCGGGACCGCGCAGTTTAATCGCAAGCAAAGCGTCGTGTAATGGATTTTTATGTGATCCAGGAATCACTCGCAGTGCGCCACTATCACCATCGATTGATTGCAAATAGAATAAAAACTTAATTCCCTGAAAGTGGACGTTTTCTACATCAGGATGCCATGCGGTGGCATTTCCTGAAAATCGATTATTCTTACAGAAGACACCGACGGCATCCTCGCCGTATATTTGTTCAGCTACACCTAAAAATCGAGTATCTTCCTGGAGTGATCTAAAAAAAGGAGATTCCGGTCCCAAGGTGGACCATTTTAGAATCTCATGATCATCACGTGGTTTATCGATAGTCTCGGCCATAGCCATTCCGGTTTCAAACTCAGTATTGATAATCGCAAGTTCATCTTCGCTAAAATAGCGATGGATTTGAAGGAAACCAAAAGTATGATAAAAATCAATCTGGCTTTGTGTGAGCATGACTCCCTAAAGGGTCTTCAATTTAAATAATTAAGTAAATATTTTTATTACAGGTGTATTGGGGTAAGAGGGTATAAGCCCAACGATTTCACCATCTGAAGACTCATGAACATCCAATTCTATGCGTTTAGCCCGACGATCCACAGCAGCCTGAAAAGAAGGCCGCGTATTTTCAGGATACTTCTCATGAAATCTTCAATGGTCTGTAATTTTAGCTCTTATTGATATTCTTTATTGCTGCTGAACAAGATACTGTCAGCTAAACAATTGAGTATTAAAATTAATAGGTACTACTTGTGGCCAATTGATTGTGGATTTTCTCCGTCGATTATACTATCTCCTCCATGAAGAGGGATTAATCTGATCTTGACAGAATTGTTTTAACTGTTAGGATATAATATATAAGAAGTTTGTTATAAATTACTTATGTAATTTTATACTTGAATAATAACGGACAAAAGGTTGACTATGTTAATACCTTAGAAAGGTTGGGCTCATCCAAACTTTTGCCTGTATGCCCTTAAATATTTCCCAACTTTACCGTAGCCCAAACAGAATCGGAGTTGGCGTTGATTTCGGAACGTCGAATTCATCCGTTGCGTTATTCGATGGGAATGAACTGCAATGTTTGGAAATTAAAGAAGAGAAGCATGAACTTAAACTTATTCCGTCGGCAATTTACATTTCGAATGATTTACTTCCCACTATAGGTCGTGCAGGAATTGAGCAATACCTGGATGATAACAGGAACCGCCAGATTCATCTTAAAAGAGAATATGTGGGTGATATTGACATGACCTTAGGTGTTTTAGGGGCCGAAGGTGACGCGGAGACTTTTACCGTGCATGCTAATGCGTGGACCGATCAGGATTTACCAGGCAGACTTTTCTCCGGAATTAAAAGCTGGTTAGGTAACGGTGATATAGATCGGGTTAAAATATTTGAAAAATCATTTAGTCTTACCGCCTTAGTGACCCCCCTTTTACTGAAATTGAAAGAGACTTATACTGCCGCAAGTCAAGATATACCCAATGTACATTTTGGCCGTCCGGTTAACTTTGTTGGAAACAGTCTTGAAGCCAACGAACGAGCCCTATCTCGACTCAAAGACGCATGCCATTATGCGGGAATTACAAATCCCATATTTTACGAGGAACCTGTCGCTGCTGCGATGAGCTTCTTGCATACGCATGTAGTGGAACCAGGCTCCAGCTATCTGGTTTTTGACTTTGGGGGAGGAACATTAGATTTGACCTTCCTGGAAGTGACAAAAGATGGCTTTCATATTTTGGCTACGGGTGGAATTGGTTTAGGGGGTAACAAGATAGATTGCATGATATATGAGCAGAAAATATTTCACGAGATTGGCCGTGGAGTAAAAACCCATCGTAACGATGCGAGCAGGAAGGAAAAGGTTGAATTTCCATTCTACGACTACGCTGAGCTGCTCACTAATTGGCAAAATGCATATCAACTCAACACTCCTGTCTTGAGAAATCAGGTTGCGCTTGGTATAGAGCAAGGAGGTGAGACGGCAGTAAAACTAAAACGTTTGCGAAACATCATTGTAAACAATCTCTCCTATGAAGTTCTGAGAGCAATTGAGACAGCGAAGATTGAACTCTCGAAAAAATCAAGGACTGTAATATCCATTCCACAAGTTGATTTGAATGTGCCTTTTACTCGCCACGAATTTGAACAAATATTGGATGCACCGATGAGCGAGATAAGTAGTATAATTGCCAAAATATTATCTGAAGCGAATATCGACAAAAAGGAGCTCAGTGGTGTAGTTTGTACCGGTGGGTCTTCTGAAATACCAGCAGTACGCCATCACTTGGAAACTTTACTCGATGCCCCCATCATCCAGCATGATTCCTTTACTGGAATAGCCGCAGGGTTGGCGATTGCCAACTATTTTGGTTATGAACAGGGGGCCAGAGAGGAGAGTGTCAAGCCTACCCACTTGCAATCGTGAAGAACTCCCAACCAAAGGCTTATGAGAATACACTATTTCATTCTGGTATTTAATTAAATTTATCGTCCGCTCCACTGAACCATTTGTATATAGCTGGAATTACTAGAAGTGTTAAAATGGTGGAACTAATCAAACCTCCAATTACGACGACTGCCAGCGGGCGTTGGACTTCACTACCTGTTCCCGATGAAGCAAGTAAGGGTAAAAGGCCGAGAGCTGTAGTTACTGCAGTCATAAGAACTGGCCGCAGACGCAGACAAGCCGCTTTAATTGAAGCTTCATCAATCGGCAATCCCTCGCGCTGCAATTTATTTAAATAACTGACGAGAACCAGACCGTTTTCAAGGGCTATTCCAAAAAGGGCAATAAATCCAACAGAAGCGGGCACGGAGAGATTCTCACCGGACACCCAGAGTGCGACTACGCCTCCTACAAGAGCCAGGGGGATGTTAAGGATGATCAATCCGGCATTCTTTAATGAATTGAAGTTGCTATAAAGGAGAAGGAATACAAGGAGAAGGGTAATGGGAACAACGAAAGCCAAGCGTTTATTAGCCTCTTGTTGCAATTCGAATTGACCTCCCCATTTGAGAAGGTAACCCGGTGGAAGGTCGATCTCACTTTTTATTTTCTCCTCGGCTTCTGCGACAAAAGAGCCGATGTCGCGTTCTCGGACATTGCACTGAATCGTGACGAAACGCTGATTGTTCTCGCGAGTGACTTGCCGGGCACTAATTATTTCGCGAATCGTGACCAGTTCGTCTAAGGGTATCTTTGCGCCAGTGGGGGTTACAACAATGATATGTCTGATCGCTTCAGCGGTGTTTCTCGCTTCGAGAACAAAGCGCAAAAAAATGTCAAACCGGCGAACCCCTTCAAAAATGTGACCGGCTTCCGTTCCCCCGACCGCAGAGCTGATTAGATCCTGTACATCGGACACATTTATGCCATACCGTGCGATAGCTTCGCGATTAATCGTGATCAATAACTGTGGCGTACCTCCAATCTGATCTTTTTGTACATCGGTAGCACCGGAAATTTCACGCAACACATTTTCGATCTCGGCTGCTTTGGTTTGAAGGATTACCAAGTCGTCGCCAAATAGCTTGGCTGCCAGTTCTGCTTTGGTTCCAGTCAGCAATTCGTCGATGGAAGCAGCGATTGGTTGAGTGAAATTGAATTGCACTCCGGGAAAGTCATTAAAGGCTGCGCTCATCTTAGCATAAAGCTCGTCCAAAGTTTCGGCGTTAATCCACTCATCCATCGGTTTAAGGGCGACAAAGATTTCTGCATTGTTAACGGGATCAGCGTGGGCACCAACTTCTCCACGTCCAACGCGGGATATAACTTGGATGACTTCAGGAAATTGTTCCTTGAGCTTGCGTTCAAAGACAAGCGTGGTATCACGGGCCATCTCTAAAGAGATTGAGGGCGCCATGGTCGCGCGAATAAGCAAATCACCTTCATTCAACCGAGGGACAAATTCAGAACCCAATCTGGGAAAAATAATCAATCCAACAATTAGCATGAGCAGAGCCAGAATAACGCTTAAAAAACGGGTACGGATAAACAGTCGTATCAAAGGTTCGTAGGGAATTAATAATAAGCGTACGACAATATTCTCTTTAGTCTTTCCTGTCATATCGAGTTTCTCAGGTCTACGCATCAATAGATAAGAGAGAACCGGTGCAATGGTCAGAGCAAATATCAGCGAGCCCAGCATAGTCAGCGAGACAGCATGAGCGAGGGGACGAAAAGTGATGCCTTCGACGCCTTGCAAAGTAAAGAGAGGTAAAAAAACAATAATTATTATAGAGATAGCGAACAGGATAGGCCGTCCGACCTCAGAGCAAGCGCGTGCTATTAATCGGGTGCGAGGTTCACTTTGCTCGCTCTCTCTCAGAATGCGATCCACGTTTTCTACAATAACGATAGTCCCATCGACCATCATCCCTATGGCAATTGTGATACCACCAAGCGACATCAGGTTTGCTGAGATACCAAAACGATTCATTAAGATAAAAGCGAAAAGCACTGAGAAGGGGATGGAAAGTGCGACCACGCAACTGGCCCTGATCCCTCCCATAAATGCAAGTAAGACGATTAGTACAAGACAGATTCCCTGTATCAATGCAGTTGTAACCGTCTTAACCACGGCATTTACTAATTCGCCTTGATCGTAATAGGGGCTCACCACTACGCCTTCAGGAAGTACTTTGTTGATCGCAGCTAATTCTTCTTTGACGGCGTCAATAACCTCACTTGTATTAGTGCCGATGAGTTTTAAGACCAATCCTACAACTACCTCACCGACTCCATCTTTAGTTGCAAGACCTCGTCGAATTTCCCCACCGATCATTACATCGGCGATCTGCTCAACATAGACGGGTGAGCCATCTTCGGTCTTGATCACGATCCGGTTAAGATCATTAATTTTAGTGGCAAGACCCACTGAACGAATCACATATTCTTCATCGTTTTTGATGATAAATTGTGCGCCCGCGTTTGCGTTGTTAGCTTCGATGATCTCCTTAACTTCATGCAAAGTGAGATCATACCGAAGCAGTTCGTCTGGACGTATCCGTACCTGAAATTGTTTTACTTCGCCTCCAATCGACAACACCTCTGTCACTCCGGAGACGGTTTGCAGGTTGAACTTAATGATCCAATCCTGAATCTCGCGCATGTCTTCAGATGTTCGTGTGCCCGAGGTGTCTTCAAGGACGTAAAACAGAATCTGTCCCAGGCCGGTTGTAATCGGCCCCATCACCGGATCACCAAAGCTTCCAGGTATTTCATCACGCGCCATTTGTAAGCGTTCGTTGACTAACTGCCGTGCAAAGTAAATATCCGTTCCCTCTTCAAAATAGACATTGACTACGCTAAGTCCAAAATTCGAAATCGAGCGGATATGGTCGAGATTCGGCAGACCATTCATGGCTGCTTCAATGGGGTAGGTAACAAATTTTTCCACTTCTTCAGGTGCAAGTCCCTGTGTTTCTACAAAGACCTGCACAAGTGCGGGTGAGACATCGGGAAAAGCATCTACAGGAAGCTTGCGATAATTGTAATAACCGGCTCCCATGATTAGCATGGCAAGAGCAAGAAACAGCAACCTGCTATTAAGCACAAATTCAAATAATTTTGACATAATTTATCATTTCAAGATTCAGTGCGCGTGACCTGCTTCGGGGTCAATGGTGCCTTTAAGTAATTGCGCTTTGAGAACAAAAGAGCGTTCACTTACATAGGTTTCACCCTGTTCCAGTCCGGAAAGAATTTCTACGAATATTAAATCACTTCGCCCTGGAGTGACTTCGCGTTTTTCAAATCCAACTGAAGTCTCTACAAATATCACTTGTTTGTTGTCCAATTGTTGAATTGCAGACTTCTTTACAGCTAGAGAGACTTTCACAATTTCAGTTTTCACTTGAGCAGTGATAAACATTCCTGGTTTCCAACGGCCATCGACATTGGGAAGAAAAACTCTGGCCAATCCATTTCGCGTTTCCTCACTTACAATTGGTCCTAGATAATGGATCTCCGTTGTAGCCGGTTCAATACCATGGCCGGCAGTGATGATTACCTTTTGTCCTTTATTAAGATAAGGAAGGTCTTTTTGATAGACGCTTATGTCTGCCCACACTTCAGAGAGATCAGCTACGAGAAAAGCTGTGTCTCCCGTTTCCAGTGATTCTCCGAGCGTGATATGTTTTTCAATTATAGTGCCAGCGACGAGTGATTTGAGTTCAAATTCTACTAAGGTTTCAATGCTTTCCAGAATGGCAAGAACCTCGTTTTCTTCGATCTTATCACCCAAGCGCTTATTGACCGCTTTCACAATACCCGGATAACGCGGCGCTATGTGCGCCATCGATTCTTCATTGAGACGGATTTCACCGGGAAGCATGATTTCAACCCCCAGGTTAGCATTTCCCGCGATCTCTGTTTTAATCCCAAAGTCATTTAGTTGTTCACCCGTGAGCACAATGTGAGTAGTGTTATCATCATCTACATGCTTTTGATTTTTCCCGGCGAAGGTGGTGTTTGGTATGATGATTATTGCAGTACAAAGTACTGCGATTGTAATGGTATTTTGAAAGATATATTTTTTATAATTCATGGATGTTTACTTGAAAATTTATTTAATATTCGCGAGTAACCATAGCAGGTAGAGTAAGTCTCTCGATAGTAGCCTGTGCTAGTTGATAGCGTTTTAAGGCATCGAGAAATTGATTGTGGATTTCGAACAAGTTTCCACGACTTTCGAGGACTGCGATCAGGGTGAACAGGCCTCGTTGATAGCCTATTTCCGTTTCAACTTGTGTCGATTCAGCAAGGGGAAGCAATTGCTCCTTTAAAATACTGGCTTCCTCATAGGCTTGAATGAGATTCTGGTAGCTGTTGACTATGGCAGCTATTAAATCACGACGTTGTATTTCTCTTTCAGCATTGGCTTGTCGAACTTGGGCCAGGGCGGCGTGAATATTACCCTGGTTGCGATCATGGATTGGAAGTGGGATTGCGAATCCGGCTAAAAAGGCGGTATTATCACTTTCATTGAAGCCACGGATTCCAGCAAAAACACTGACATCTTGAATGGCTTGGGCTCTCTCAATTTCAAGTGCCGTTTCACGTATTCGGATTTTTGCTTCAAAACGAGCAAGCTCTGGAGTCTGCTCAACTAATGGAATCAGACTTTCTAATGGAGGTGGGCTCGTTATTAATGTAAGCTTACCAGTCGCCTGAAAGTCTGGTGGTTCACTGAGTCCCCATAATACAGCAAGTACGGATTTCACTTTGTAGAGGGAAGATTCAGCTCGCTGTAATTCGAATTCCCTCTGCTTAAGTGCAAGATCGGCACGGGAAGCTTCCACCTTAGTTACGCTGGCTGATTTCACCAATCTGTTGACAGCGTCGAGTGAGTCTTGAGCGAGTTGTAACAATTCCCTATTCAATTCAACGAATTGCTGACTGATGAGAACATTAACAAATGCGCTATGCACTTTATAGCGCATTTCGGTCAGGAATACTGCCTTGTCCCACTTAATGAGATCCATTTGTCTCTGAGCAAACTCTGTTCGTCGACTACGTTTACCGCCACGTTCAATCAGCTGATTGAGGCCCACGGTTATCTCAAGTGAATCGATATCATTAAAGGGCCCGGAACCTAGAAAATCTTTAATCTCAGTGGTTAAATTGGGATTAGGTTTAAGTCCAGCTTGCTCCTTCAAGCCCTCTGCTGCATCTGATCTGGAATCGAAACTCTCAAGGTTGGGGTTATTGAGAATTGCCCGTTGAAGAGCCTGATCAAAGTTTAATAATGCTGCTGTCTCGGCATAACTTAACTCAATAAATCCTGTAACTGATATTAATAAGACTTCTATAAATAGTAATTTTCCATAATACATAATAAATCTCCAAAGTTGAAAGGATGAACGCTTTGATGGACTGGTGTGATGTCCGTAAAGCCCGAGCTTAACATAAGCTTACCTGCAAAAACACAGGTCCAATCAGTTATGGAGATTCAGATTATGAGGATAACCGAAGTCAGTTGAACCAGGATTGCACGCGGCCCTTGTGCTGGGATCGATTGAAGTCTAATTGAAGCGAATCCGGCACTTTTGGTATCGGCGATTTCGTAGATAAATCCAGGGTTATAATCAACTGAAAGATCGGTAGAGGAAACACTTGTTTCCAATTGAGTTCTCCCATCTGCAATCAATACATCGTGACAGGATTGTTTTTCATGACATATTTCGTGCGTGATGTTATCTTGTATCGGGAACTTGTAAATGGTACAGAGTGATTCCGAAAGTGTACTCGCTTCTTCATGTATAGTCTCAATCGCTATATGACCATCACTACCAAAACAAAGAACCCATGCGTTCCCTGTATTCAAAGCGAATACAAGATTGGGAATAAGGCAGAACAAAACGATAAGTACTTTGATCGATGATTTAAACATAATCATTTCTTATTACACTGTTCTTTCAAAAAAGTTTCAATAAAGAATATAGCAGCTAAATAGTCGGTAATTATAAAAAATATCTATTATATCTAGGCCAAAACTAGTCCATTAGAAAATACGACCTAATGGTAGATACTTGTAACTATTTGATGTTCATGGTGCCAGGGGGGAGAGTTGAACTCCCGACCAAAGGCTTATGAGTCCTCTGCTCTACCACTGAGCTACCCTGGCAAAAAGAGGGATTAATATCAAAGCATCAAGACGTCTGGAGTCAAGATCGGTGTGGAAAACCGGTAAGCCGGAGAAGCGGAAGACCTGACGAGTGGGAAAGTAATAAGTTTAAATTTGTTTTCGTGCCCTGATGCATATAGCCACATAAAGCACAAAATAGATAAAATATATTTTGAATATTATTTTTAACCTTTAAATAGCAGCTTATTATATGCTTTTGGACTTAGCGGACGCGACGGAGCGCGTCCCTCCATTTTTATTTTTGTCTTTACGGAAGGCCACACTCCGTTGTGGCCGTTGAGAAGGTTGAATTAATATTTTATTGTATGATGATGATCACGCATCCTTCCCAACATCCCATTTATCCAGCCATCCATTCTTCCTTCTTGTGTCATTTGTATCTCTTGTGCATCTTGTGCCTAAGATGAATACATTTTATTATTCTATCATTAGAGGGTAGAATTATTTTTTATAAGATTATAATTAACGAAGACAAAGATTTAATTTATGAATACACTAGTCATAGGTGGGGCGGGGTATATTGGATCTCACTGTGTGCGGCAGTTGGAAGTTGCGGGTCATCGGGCGGTGGTGCTTGATAATTTCGTTACCGGACATCGGCAGGCAATCGATCCGTCCGTTTCTCTTTACGAAGGTGACCTGGGCGATGAAGAGCTGGTCGGTGAAGTTCTAAAAAAAGAGAAAATTGATATTGTCATGCATTTTGCCGCGTACGCCTTTGTGGGGGAATCGGTAGAAAAGCCTCTTAAATATTATGATAACAATGTGGTGAAACCGATTCGTCTTCTACGAACGATGCTCGACCATAAAGTTACTAAATTTGTTTTCTCATCTACCTGCGCTACGTACGGAACCCCCGAGAAACTTCCGATTACTGAAGAAACACCGCAACAGCCGATCAATCCCTATGGTCAGACAAAGCTCGACATGGAAAAGATACTTCGCGCTTCAGCCCATGCCTATGGACTAAGTTTCGCGGCCTTCCGCTATTTCAATGCGGCAGGTGCAGCGAAAGATGGATCGATAGGGGAAGATGTTGAACCAGCCACCCGACTTACCCCGATCGCGATCGCTGTTGCGATGGGAAAACGAAAAGTACTCGAAATTTTCGGTACCGATTATCTCACCCCTGACGGGACCTGTTTGCGTGACTACGTGCATGTCGATGACCTTTCACGCGCGCATATAGCGATATTCAATAAACTGGATAGACCAGGGGCAGCCTATTTTTATAATCTCGGTACAGGTAGACCCTATTCAGTACGTGAAGTCATTGAAGCAACGGAAAAAGTAACCGGGTTAAAGGTTCCGACAAAGGAATCATCACGACGACCCGGTGATCCTCCCTCCTTGTACGCAGACTCGAGTAAAGCGCAAGAAGAATTGGACTGGAAGATTGAATACCCGGATATTGAATCGATAATCAAAACCTCCTGGAAATGGAATCAGAGTCACCCCAATGGCTTTAGAGACTAAAGCCTTTTGGGTGACGGGTTGATACAACTTGTCATCGTGAGACTATTTGTCAGACGTGGTAATCCAGGAGAAGGTTGATAATGAAATGATTGCCAAATGGAATGCCACGTCGCATTGACAATATAAATATATTTGCAATCCGATATCCGAAATTATTCTAACCGTGAATCTATCAATCTACAAAAAAATATCAAAGATATTTTTTAGTAATTCAAAGAAAACTGTTCGATGCGTTTGCGGAGGGTGGAGCGGGTAATGCCGAGGATGGCTGCTGTCTTTACTTGATTACCCCCGGTCTCTTTCAAGGCGCGTTTTATCATTTCACGTTCTATTTCTTGTAGAATATTTTTGTCCGCCTTACCCCTTATATCCTGATACAATCGATCCATAATGTCTCCAGGATTCATGCTCTGTACTGGTGCGCTATTTTTCGCAGGCGCTGATCCAATGAGCTCCGTTTCCTTGATTTCGGAGTCAGCGACATCAGGCGTGTTTTGTTTAACAGGGTCACTTGATCCCACTCCATCGAGGATCTCTTGGGGAAGATTTTTAGCGAGGATGACATTTCCTTGCGCAATAACTGCACTGCGGTGTATTATATTTCCCAATTCACGCACATTTCCCGGCCAATCATATTGCATTAATATGGACATGGCATTGGATGCGATTTGTTTAATAGCGGATTTCCCGCTTTTGGCCAGTTCCTGAAGCATGAAATCAACGAGTTGCGGAATGTCACCCTTGCGATCCTTCAAGGGCGGAAGCTTCAATCGCACGACATTAAGGCGGTAATATAGATCTTCTCGAAAGAGATTTTCGCCCACCATCTTTTCAAGGTCTTGGTTTGTAGCCGCGATTAAACGCACATCGATTTTGATCGTCTCGCTGCCGCCAACGCGCTGTAATTCGCCATCCTGCAAAACGCGCAGAATTTTAGTTTGTGTGGAAAGTGACATGTCTCCGATTTCATCGAGAAAGATTGTTCCCTTGTCGCAGAGTTCGAATTTACCGATTCGCTGTTGGGTGGCACCGGTAAACGCGGCTTTTTCATGTCCAAATAATTCGCTCTCGACAAGATTGTCGGGAATGGCCGCACAGTTAACTGTGGTGAAGGGCCCATTCGCGCGAAGGCTGTGCTGAAAAATACAACGGGCAATTAGTTCTTTCCCGGTTCCGCTTTTACCGGTGATCATTACCGTGACGTCGCTAACCGCAACCTGACCGATCACTTTAAAAACTTCCTGCATCTGTTGCGATGAACCGACTATGCCCTCCTTATAGTCATCAATGTTCAACAGCGGGGTGTAATCAGTCCCCGCCTTTTCGAGATCCTGTTGAGCCTTAATCGCATTTTCCGTAAGACTGAGGATGCGCTTAGTGTCAAAGGGCTTCACAATATAATCAAAGGCACCGAACTTCATCGCCTCGATAGCGGTTTGCGTGGTGCTATAAGCAGTCATGAGGATCACCATGGCGCGGGGATTGAGATGCCGAAGATGCTGCAAGGTTTCCAATCCGCTCATCCCATCCATCCGGTTATCGAGGAAAATGACGGTGGGCATTTCTTTTTCTGCCATCTCAATACCTTCATTGCCGCTTGCGGCGCAGCTTACCTGGTAATCGCGAGCGGAGAGCACGCGCTGCAATGAATAGCGAACTTCCGCATCGTCATCGATAATGAGAATCGACGCATCTGTTTGATGTGAGACCATAGATTATTTTAATTGAGTAAACAGGTAAAATTATCAGATATAACGTTTAGTGATGAAAAGAAAAATTAAAGATAAGGCAAGGGGCTTGCCATTTATATTATCCATGGCGGTCAACCGATGAAAAATATCTGGAATATAAAGCTGTTTCGCTTATTCGGAATTCAGCTTGAACTGCATCTGACCTTTTTTATCCTCATTCTTTTTATCGCCTATCAAGGTGGAATTGAAGGTGGGGTTAATGGCGGAATCTTGAGTACACTGGTCATCATTCTCGTGTTTGCCTGCGTCGTCTTACATGAATTAGGGCATTGTCTGGCGGCACAGAATTACGGCGTGCAGATCCATCGTATACTTCTCCTTCCCATCGGCGGTATGGCACAGTTCGGGAACATACCGCGCCAGCCACAAAGAGAATTGGTCATTGCTTTCGCTGGGCCCCTAGTCAATTTCATCATTGTGGGAATTCTTTATCTGGTTTCCGGTTCACCAGAGCGGTTATTTGATGATGAAAATTATTATAATTTGCCCGATATTTTGTCTCTCCTCCTTGTCTTCAATTTAATTATGGGATGCTTTAACTTACTTCCTGTTTTTCCCATGGATGGCGGTCGCGTTCTTCGCGCTCTGCTTGCGTTGAAATTTACCTACCTCAATGCGACTAAACTGGCTGTCTACATAGCGAAGCCATTAGCGATCGTGGGTTTTTTTCTCGGGCTCTTTTATTTAGACAACTGGATAATGGCTGGGGTATTTGCTTTTATTTTCGTTGGAGGTGAGATTGAATACCGAATGGTGCGATTGCGTGAGTCATTGATTGGTTTTCAAGTCCGTGATGTTGTAAGCAGACATTTTCTTTCCCTCGATGTGAGATGCAGCATGGCAGACGCAATCACACTTATGAGTGAATACCCCTCACAAGATATTCTCTTAATCGATGAAAGGGGAGTTCGTGGAATTATCACGCCCGATGTGATTAGAAAACTGGCCCTAAAAAAGCGATCGAATGAGCTATTGTACGATCATTGCATACACAATCCGACAATACTTCAGGCGGAATGGCTATTGGAAGAATATTCCGATATGATTTATCAGGTCCCGCAAAATATATTTCCCATCCTGGATCGTGATATTCTTATCGGTGTAATAGATCGAAGAAATATTCAGGAAGCCATTGCTTGGCAGAGACTGAAAATCTGAAGATTTTTAGTGTTAAGTGTTGGGTGTACCAAATAAGGGTTCAGTGGTTAGCTGGAATACTTGAACTATATTAGAGTTGGTGAATGAGAGAATTACTAAAATTAATTTGAATCTTTCATTGACTCTATGATCAACATTATGACCTTTTGATATTATGATATTTCGACTTATACCAAAGCTTTAAATGCTAGACGATCGCATAGTAATCACAGGAATTGGCTTAACGGCGCCTAATGGAAATACGTTAGCTGAATTCCGCAAAAATCTGATCGAGGGAGTTGCTCGGATCCAGACGGTGGACATGCGCTATATAGGTCCTGTCGCAGCGGGTGTTTGTGATTATGACGCGCGAAAATATCAGAAGCGCAAAGAAATACGCAATGGAACCCGTGCCGGCAGTATTGCGATTTATTGCGCGCGTGAAGCGGTGGCGAATTGTGGCATTGATTGGGATAATATTGATGAATCCAGAGTCGGTATTTACCTTGGTATTACCGAACACGGGAATGTTGAGACGGAAAATGAGGTATACAATATCTCCAATTACGACTACGACACCCGATTCTGGACGCATCACCATAACCCGAGGACAGTAGCCAATAATCCCGCGGGTGAGGTATCAATAAATATGCACATCACCGGCCCACATTACACGATCGGTGCAGCCTGTGCCGCTGGAAACGCGGGGTTAATACAAGGGTTACAGATGTTGCGTATCGGCGATGTAGATTTTGCACTAGGAGGTGGAGTCAGTGAAAGTATCCATACTTTTGGTATTTTTGCCGGCTTCAAAAGTCAGGGCGCTCTCGCACAGCATGAGGATCCAAACAAAGCGAGCCGACCCTTTGACGTAGCGCGTAATGGAATTGTCGTCAGTGAAGGGGGCTGTATTTATACCCTGGAACGTCTGGATGACGCGAGAAAACGCGGAGCTTCCATCATTGCTGAAATTGTAGGTTACGCGCTTAATTCAGATGCCAAGGATGCGGTCTTGCCCGATCCCGGTCAACAGAGTAAATGCATCCTGGCATCAATCGAACGCGCGGGTCTCAATCCTTCGGAAATTGATATTGTGAGTACACATGCTACGGCTACGACGCAAGGTGATATTCATGAATGCCAGGCGTTGCGCGAAGTGTTCAAAGACTGCCCGAACACTTACATTAATAATACCAAATCTTTTATTGGTCATGCCATGGGCGCGGCTGGAGCATTGGAATTGGCAGGCAATATACCCGCCTTTGAAGATTGTATTGTCCACCCCTCGATAAATATCGATCAGCTTGACGAACAATGCCAATTGCCTAATCTGGTAATAAACGAACCCCAAAAATTATCTGAAGTAAACACGATCCTAAATAATTCTTTTGGAATGTTGGGGATTAATTCTTCCCTCGTCATTAAAAGATTTACAGAAGACTAAACTTTACCTAGTAAATACTTTATATATGACAAAAGAAGAGTGTAAGCAGCTCGTTTTAGACATTATTGCGGATATTGCGCCGGACGAAGATCTTAGTGATGTTAAAACGAATGTCGCCCTGCGTGAACAACTAGAGCTCGATTCTATGGATTTTCTCGATATCGTGATGGAAATTCGTAAAAGATATGGAATTGAAGTTCCAGAAGATGAATATCCGCAGTTGGAATCATTGGATAGCAGCGCAGAATATTTGACGCCGAAATTCAACTCTGTAAAAGCCTGAGCTCTTCTCTTAGCGCATCAGCCTTTTGGACTTATCACCCCATGATCATTTTGACACCGTAATTATCGGTGCCGGCATGTCGGGCCTGGCTGCCGGCATCCGGCTCGCCCATTTTAAGCGGAATGTCCTTATTCTTGAGCGCCATAATGTAACGGGAGGACTAAACAGTTTTTATAGTTTTCAAGGGCGGAAATTCGATGTTGGTCTTCACGCGGTCACAAATTATGTGCGCCCCGGTGTCAAGGGGACGCCATTAGGAAAATTATTTCGCCAATTAAGGATCGATCGCGATGAATTCGACTTGAGTGAACAGGCGGGATCGAAGGTGGTATTTCCCGGTGTGGAATTGCATTTCACCAATGATTTTCAGGTTTTTGAATCCGAAGTAGAGCGGGCATTTCCCCATCAGATCGATGCTTTTCAGTCGTTTCTCAAAATGATTCGAGAATATAACGAGCTCGATCTGAATCAAACCGCACAATCGGCAAGAAAAATAACTGCACAATATATCAGCGATCCGGTTCTTGAAGAGATGATTTATTGTCCAGTAATGTACTATGGAAGTGCCCGGGAAAATGACATGGATTTCAGCCAGTTCGTTATCATGTTCAAATCACTATTTTTTGAAGGCTTTGCGCGACCTTACGATGGGGTCCGTAAAATAATTCGGGTTTTAATACAAAAATATCGTAAGCTGGGCGGGCTCCGAAAGATGAAATGCGGGGTTAAGCAAGTTATCTGTCGCGAAGGACGAGTGAAAGAATTAATATTGGATGATGGGGTAAATATAACAGCCGATCACGTTTTATCATCGATCGGTCTTGTTGAGACGCTGCGATTATGTGATGACAAAGAAAAAGATGCAGAGGAAACAAATGTCGGGCGCCTATCATTTGTTGAAACAATAAATGTTTTGAATAAGCAGCCACGTGAACTGGGCTGGGAAGACACGATTATTTTTTTCAATGACTGGGATCGCTTTGATTACTCTGAACCCGCCGCGCTTGTCGACCCACGAAGTGGTGTGATATGCATGCCGAATAATTATCTTTACGCTGATGAGAGGGAACTTGACGAAGGGGTATTTCGTGTCACTTCCTTAGCTAATTTTAAACGTTGGACATCGTTGCCTGAGAAGGATTACCAGGAGCAGAAGAAATTATGGCACAATGTATTAGCTGACAAAGCAATGAGTTTTCTCAGCCCACTTGAAGGTGTATCCCTGGATGATCTAACTATTTATGTGGATATATTTACGCCGCGCACGATTAAATATTATACCGGACACCTCGGTGGTGCAGTTTATGGCGCACCAAATAAAAGCAGAAATGGTCTCACGCATTTGGATAACTTATATCTCTGTGGCACAGACCAGGGTTTCCTCGGTATAATCGGGGCCATGTTGAGTGGCATCTCGATGGCAAATTTACATATCTTGAAAAAGGAAGCATCAAGATGAAAACCTGAAGATTTTCAGTGTTAAGTTTTAGGTGTTATGAAAAGAGTTGAAGGACAAATGTCAAAAGTTGAAGGTGTATATTTGAAATTAGCTATTCCCTTAAAATTTAAAACCTAACACATAACACTGTGAAGCATCCCTATGCCTGAAGAAGAAAAACCTGAGAAAAAATCCTGGCCCATGACGTGGGTGGTGATCGCAATTCTTATTTATATTCTCATTCAGACACTCTACATGATTTTCTCTTAATGAAATGAATTAGTGAATAAGGGGGAGAAAACTGGAAGGATTGAAAAACTCGATGGTGTTTGATCCTCGTTCACTACTTTACAGAGCTGATAAATTGATTTAATATAATAAGATGAAAATAGAGGTACAAGTAGAGAAGACAATTCCAGTAACAGCTCCTGAGACGAAGATTGCCTTGGATATTATTTGGCATGTCATAGTATTAAATGATCCCGTAAATTTAATGTCTTACGTCGTTACGGTATTTAAACGAGTATTTGGATTTAATCATGAGACAGCCCGAAAACACATGCTCGAAGTTCACGAAAATGGGCGTTCGCTTTTATGGAGTGGTCCGCGGGAAAAAACGGAGGCCTATGTGCACACTTTACAAAAATGGCAGCTAACCGCGACTATGGAACAAGATGGTTAATTTAAGTCTATTTCTCGATTCGCATCTCATTGTCGCAATGCTGGAGATGGTAAAGGCTGCTACCGAATCTTTGAATGGGCACTTGGCGGTCGAACCACAGATGCCAGAAGATGACGAAGACCTGCAGATGGCCTGGCAAGCCGACTTAATTGAAGCACTTCATTATGACATCGATTATCTTCTCATGGTTTTGCGCGACCACGATTTCGGTAAAGGTGAGCTGATCATGGAGGAAGAAGTCGCGGAATCGGTAGTACGCGCCTGTTCTGCAATTCGATTAAAATTAAGAGAGTCAGCGCTATTAAAATTAACCGACCATCAGCTGGAAAGTGCAGAGGTGGATATTCTTTCACTACCGATAGACATGCAGCAATGTTATGCCTGTTATTTGTTTCTCGCTAGTTTGCAGTCCTTAATTCTTATAGAATTAGATCCCTCTTGCGAAGAATTATGAGTGTTTGATATCAACTGATTTGGGATCAGATAAGCTTTGTCTTCGTCAGCCTCTTCGTCATTTTATACCGGAATGCGGTGTCCCGAACACGTTATGAAATATGCATTCAGTATGGGGTGTTAAGAAATAGGTATGGATTTGGTATTTATTCTGGAGGCCTGCGCTCCTGCTTGTCGGCCATAGCCTCGGCTCAGCTGAGCGTGGTCAGCAGTCATTATTTTATATAATAAAAAAAGAACTTACAAAAAAAAAGCTTTTAACAAAACTATACAACATTGAAAGTTGACGATGATGGGCGATCGGTATTTATTAATAATGACCCTGCTGTGTACGAAATATTAAAAACACACTCTAATCCTTATAAAGTAAATTACAATAATGGGAGCTCGACCTGAGATAGCGGCTGTCAAGCCGTAAACCGGAAGGCAAAAGCAATCTCAAGAGCACCCCCCTGGACATAAACAGGTCATAGAGTTTTTAATCGCTTCGGCACAAGCGGGGTTTATTTTTAAAATCGATAGACTTCCAGTATTATTTTTTAGGTGTTAGGTATCACAACAATAAATGGAAAATGTTTTAGGTATCTTTATCTAAAAACCAATTTACTACGAAGTATTTAACACGATAAAATAAAAAGTATTTCTCAAAATCCGAACAACTGAATTTTCCATTCCTTTGCCTGGGCTATAACACGGTCCTTTTCAAGGATGATTGTCGCCTCTGATTCGAGGACTGCAATATCGATTTTTGCTTCGCGCATAACACCCAGTGTTTTTAATCCGAAAACTGGAATATCAAAGCGAAAGTCCTGATTTGGTTTTATGGTTTTGATAAAAAGTAGGGGGTGCGCATCAAAGCTTCCCGCACGCCGCAACATATTGTCAGTCCCCTCATAGGCCTCAACCGCAATCACGGTTCCTTTGCTCACAACAACACTTTGCCCGATGTTTAATCGGGCGGTCTCTTTAGCGATTTTAATGCCGTGTTCAACATCCTTCATATTCGTTTTTAGCTTAGCCCCTGTCATGAGTCCAGGTTGAGCCAACTCGTGATCAAGAAAGGAGCGCGCATCCAACATTTGAACACCAATACTACTGATCTCATCGCAGATTCCACCGTAAATGGTTTCTGCGTTACGTTCATTGAGAAAGGAAAGTAACTTGATGGCTTTGACATCGGGATGTAAGCCTTGGAAAAGACGCCGTGGTGTGATCTGCCCGATCATCATCGCGTATTTTACCTGAAATTTATCCAAATGTTTTAGCATTTTCCCCAATTGTCCAATTTTGACGATTGCCAAATCTTCTGGAGGAAATGAATCAATCACCTCTTGCTTTGTTTCTCCCTCAAAGGCAAGTAAGCGTAAGTGGATTCCTTTTTCACGCGCCGAGGCTATCGTGCGTTCAGGGTAGGTGTCCTTACCCGCAATCAGGGCGAGAGCGCGGGAGGGATCGAAGTCATCTGGTAAAAACTTGGATAACACGACGGAAAATCATTATTTAGTTAGCGACAATATTAAGAATTTTACCCGGAATAAAAATCACTTTCCTCAGGTTCTTTCCTTCCAGATGCGGTGCCACGCGGGAGTTTTCCTTTGCGATCGCAAGCACAACATTTTCTTCTGCATCTGCTGGAACGAGAGCTTCACCACGCATTTTGCCATTCACTTGAAAAATGATTTTAACTTCGTCTGTCACAAATTTCGATTCGTCATGCTTTGGCCAGGGTGCATTCACAATCGAGGGTTCTTCACCCACACGCTGCCATAGCTCCTCCGCGATATGTGGCGCAAAGGGTGCTAGCAGCTGAATAAATATTTTTACCGTTGTCAAACTGATGGTCTCCAATTTTTGTAGGTGGTTGGAAAGTATCATCATTTGCGAGATGGCTGTATTGAAATGAAACCCCTCAATATCTTCAGTAACTTTTTTTATGGTTTGATGTAGAAGGAACTCAGTTTCAGGCTCATCAGTTGTATCCTCCTTTATTTTATTTTTTATGTTGCCGGAACGATCTAGGAGTTCACGCCACACACGTCTTAAAAATCGCTGGATACCATCGATTCCATGTGTACTCCAGGGTTTCATCGATTCCAGAGGACCCATAAACATTTCATAAAGCCGTAACGAGTCTGCTCCAAATTCATCAATGACTACATTAGGGTTGATTACATTGCCACGGCTTTTACTCATTTTAGTTCCGTCTTCTCCCAGGATCATGCCCTGGTGAAAGAGACGATGGAATGGTTCCGGTTCTTTAACGACTCCAAGTTCATAGAGAAATTGATGCCAGAACCGAGCGTAAAGCAAATGCAGCACCGCATGTTCGGCTCCCCCTATGTAATAGTCAGGTGATTTCCAGTAATCATCGATCTCTGAGTCGATGAGTTTCTTGTCATTATTTGGATCGCAATACCGTAAATAATACCAGCATGATCCAGCCCATTGCGGCATGGTGTTAGTTTCACGAGTTGCTTGCACCCAATTTTCCCCAGGAGGTTTATTGTTGGTGAGCGGATTCGTCTTTCCGGTATCCAGATTAAACCATACTTCGACCCATTCTCTGCTGTTTGCAAGTGGGCTTTCGCCGGTGTCCGATGGCTGAAATGATTCTACTTCCGGCAGGAGGAGTGGCAGTTGTGACTCGGGTATGGGAAGTGCATAACGATGTATGCCATCAACTTTATAACTAACAGGATCTTCCGGTATGAATGCTGATACAGCGCTCTCGGTTAATCCAACGGCCCTCTCATGAGCATCCTTATCAACCCATACGATAGGAATAGGTTCGCCCCAGTAGCGCTGACGAGAAAATAACCAATCGCGTAACTTATAATTTACAGTCGGTTTCCCACTGTTTGATTTTTCTAGGTCTGCTATGATCTTCGCTTTCCCCGTAAGCGAATCCAATGTTGAATAATCGCCGGAATTGATCATCTTCCCCTCTCCCATATAAGGGAGAGAAAAGGGAGCGTCTTTATCAGGCTCATTTTTCTGCTTAATTACCTGTATGATGGGCAAATCAAATTGCTGAGCAAACTCGTAATCACGTTCATCGTGTGCGGGTACTGCCATGATCGCACCCGTGCCGTAACTCATTAAAACATAGTCGGCGATCCAGATGGGAAGTTTGTTATTATTAATGGGATTGATGGCATAACTACCTGTGAAGACTCCGGTTTTTTCCTTGGCAAGATCGGTGCGGTCGAGATCGCTTTTTGTTGCCACTTTTTTAATGTAGGCTTGGACATCATTCTGGTGTGCGGGCTTAGTCAATTTATTTACGAGGGAATGTTCGGGAGATAAGACCATGTAAGTGGCGCCGTATAAAGTATCGGGACGTGTCGTAAAAATATTCAGTTTGTCCTCGGAAAACCCATCAATGCCAAAAACCACCTCAGCTCCATCCGACCTACCAATCCAGGCAATTTGCTGCCGCTTCGTTGAATCAGGCCAGTCGATGTTTTTTAATCCCTCGAGCAGCTTTTCGGCATAGGCAGTGATGCGAAGCACTATTTGTCGGAAATTACGGCGTTCGACGGGATGAGAGCCACGCTCAGATAGCCCATCCACCACTTCCTCATTGGCAAGAACAGATTGCAACTTTGGGCACCACCACACGGGTCGCTCATCACTATAAGCCAGTCCATATTTGAACATATGAAGAAATATCCATTGGGTCCATTTGTAATAGCCAGGGTCTGTAGTGTTAATTTCACGATCCCAGTCAATCGCAAAACCAATCCTATTTATTTGTTGATGAAAATTTTCGATATTCACCCTTGTTGTTTCGCGTGGATGAGTGCCTGTAGAAATTGCATATTGTTCTGCAGGGAGACCGAAAGCATCCCAGCCCATAGGATGGAGGACATTAAATCCTAACGCCTTTTTGTAACGAGCTATGATATCAGATGCAATCCACCCTTCCGGGTGACCAATATGTAAGCCGGCACCCGAAGGGTAGGGAAACATATCGAGAATGTAATACTTCGGTTTGTCTAAAAAATCTTCGGCGCGGAAAGTTTTATTTTCTTTCCAGTATTTTTGCCAATGGGCTTCGATTTTATTAAAATCGTATTCTGTGCATTTGGTAGACATTTAGCACTAGTCAAAAGGTCAAAAGGTCAAAAGGTCAAAAGGAAATGCGTTTATGCGTTGTTTTGGATTATTTGACGTTTATTCCTCATTTACGCTTTATCAATTTTTACTATTCACTTCCTTCAACCGTTAGTTATATTTAGCTTATTATTATTTTATTTTCCTAAATCGTTAGATAATTATTCTAAGCGTATGAATTGGCAAAAGTTTTATATGAAATATTCGAATCGATGTGCATTAATATTTACTGCTGCGGCAGCCTTGATTATATTTTGCCTGAGCCAATCACCAGCTGGTGCGAATGAAACAGAGCCCACTCTTATTGGTTATGCCAAAGCGGGGCCACTCAAAGAGACTATAGAGAAAATTACTGTCGTGGCACGCAAGATTCAACCTTCACCACAACTAGAAAATTTGCCTTATATGGTAGGTATGATACTGGGGGATCCCACACTGGCCAGCATTTCGGCGACGGAAAATATTACCGTATTTATATATAATACCTCATCAAGTGAAGGAGTTACTTGTCTTGCGTTGGTAAAGTTGACTGAGGATAGCCCCATTCGCAATGCCTTGTCTCTACAAAGTGTAATCGTTGAGGATCGAGTCGGTTGGACACTGATTTCACGCGACCAATTTTTACTCGAGCAGATTGAGAACATAGAGCCATTGATCAAATTGGCACAAAAAGAACGCGGGGCGGACATCGAAATTGGATTCTGGTTAAACCGTATTAAGTATCCCGTTAAATCCATTAAATACGATATTATCAGAAGACTTGAGAGAGAGGGTCGCATTAAGGATGAAGCGGCCAGAGCAACAATAGAAGGTTTAATTGATATCATTGTTGGAGAATTAATGAGTCTGGAGAGCTTGCTAACAGGGATAAATATTACACCCGAGACCCTCGTCATACAGAGTAATATAAAAGTGAATAGCGAGACGCCGCTGGGCAGACTTTTTTCCCAGGAACTGGTGCGAGATGTTCGGATGGGAGAATATCTATCTGCAGATAGGTCCTTGACCTACTGGTTTCGCTTTGATCCAAAGGTATCAAGTGATTATGTTAAGCATATCTTGAATGCGGTAATTGATGTAAGCCAGAGTGGCTGGAAGTCGTTGATGATTAGTTTTAAAGATCTTTACGATAAGTTTTTGCAAGGCATTGATGGAACATCTGTAGGCAGCTTTGAATTGAATAAAATGACTGTAAAGATGAAACAATTAGGGGGGACTGATCTGAGCAGTAATGAATTTGCCGATCTGATTGAAGATAGCATAAAACTGACGGATAAATTGATAAAGCTACTCAATATAGATAGTAGGATTGATATTACGCCTTTGTATATTTTTCAACGCGATGCTATTACCGTGAACGGAGTCTCTGTCCACACGTTGCAATCCAGACTTAATGATACGGATGATTCCGATACTGGAGACTCCCAGAAAGCAAAATCATTTGCCGATCAAACCTATTATTATGCGGTGAGCAATGGCGTTTATCTCAATGCTTCAGATCGCAAGAGCATTGAAGAGATAATCAAGCAAGTAACTTCTGGTAAGCCGACTGATGGAAATATAAATACCGTGTTTAGCTTTAAAGAGGGAATGCTCGGCCAACTACGTGTCGACTTGAAGCGCAGTTTAATGATGACGATTGAGAATCAAGAAAATATCGAACCCGAGTTTGCGGCTACGGTAGGTGAAAAAATAGAATCGGCAGTCATGGAACCGGTTTTCAGTGAACTCAGGATTCGAAATTCCCACTTGAGTATCGGTGCGAAAGCTTCATGGGAAAGCATGGCAAATTGGGCCGCTATCATGCAAATGATTAACCAGGGTCCTATGCCAGAGGAACTACCTGTCTTTGAAGCTCAATAATTTTTATTTATGAGGGAGATGATTGCTTTTATGTCGACATAAATGATTCGCAGGATACTATGAATTTGACGTATAAAGGACGCTCATTGACGAAAAGATTTGGTATTTAAATGAGATATTTAGGTGAAAAGGAGATAAGCCTCTCCGGTTCATTACTGGTGGCCCACCCGCACTTAATCGAACCGAATTTTAATAAATCGGTTGTGCTTATATCTCTTCATACGATTGAAGATGGGGCAATGGGAGTGGTTATCAATCGTCCCTTAGGCAAATCCCTGGGGGATAATAAAAAGGATTTTGCTTTTAGCTCATTATCCGACATTCCCCTTTACGAAGGGGGCCCCGTGAACAAGGATCAGATGATCCTAATCGGCTGGAAAATGGACCACGAGTGCAAAGATTTTAAGATCTATTTTGGCATTAATCCCGAAAAAGCTGAAGCGATGCGAAAGGAAGAACCGAATCTTGTATTGCGAGGATTTCTTGGACACGCCGGATGGCAAAAGGGACAAATTGAGGCTGAAGTGAAGCAAAACGCATGGATTGTAAGCCCGATTGACGGGGGAATCATTTTAAAAGACGATGGAAAGATGCTTTGGCAGAATATCTTGTTTAGAGCTAACCCGGAACTCCGTTTTCTCGCTGATGCCCCCGAGGACCCATCGGTAAATTGAGCGCTTGTGCGTTTACGCGTAAATGCGAAGATGAGTATATGACGAATTGCTAAGAACTTGATTCATTCTGTTTTCTTTATTTTCTATCAAGCCACTTATTCGCATCTTCGTATTCGTGCATTTAGGCATATTACATTGACATAAGGGTGAGATTGGGATTTTTTATCCGGGTTTAAT
>Ga0315339_1000354_pt1 | contig 61767 bp, 61 predicted proteins | sample ASW17metaG_FD_204514 | JGI IMG/M metagenome (GOLD analysis project Ga0315339, IMG submission 204514) | Ammonia-oxidizing marine archaeal communities from Pacific Ocean, United States - ASW #17 | ecosystem: Environmental > Aquatic > Marine > Oceanic | place: USA: California | collected 2016-12-05 | reverse complement strand
TTGAGACTTTGATTAGTCAGAATAACTTCAAATCCGATGAGACAGCTCAGCCCACACTAAGTATTGATGCTACCTTTGCCAATGAGGATGGTGATCCTATCACTGTTACCACTGAAGAGCTGACCATCGAGTGACGCTTAAAGGGGTATTTCCTTTTTCACCCTTCGCCGCATACAAGGTAATGGATAATTGGATGAAGGGGCGTTCGCATTTACTCACCCCCCGCCCCCTAAATTATCAGGGGAATAGTAATTAATTTCAGTCAACGTTATCCTTGGATATTGGCGTGTCTATTGTCAGTTTATTGTCAGTAAGGCATAACTGAATAAAACCTAATATCTATAAATATATAATATAAAATTACTTATAAAACTGGCGGAGAGGGTGGGATTCGAACCCACGGTACCCGTTAAGATACACAGCATTTCCAATGCTGCCCGATCGGCCACTCTGGCACCTCTCCTAAAAGGCATCGTAGTACAATAATTGGGACAGCCTACGGTCAACAGGAAAATAATTAAACTATTCACGTTACAACTTTACCAAGTGCACGCTGTTTAAGAATGTCTACCTGTGATATCTGAAAAATACAAAGAACTCACCCCTTATGTGGCATGGAATCCCCTAATGGAACGCTCAGTCTGCGGCCCATCTATTGCGATGAATCGTTTTTTCGGCGACTCCAGACACCGCTCGCCAGATCTTTGCAGCAAGTTGCCTCGATGATCGACGCGGGAATGGAAACACACGTATACTTTGTTTCCCATCGTAAATTTGATACACACACTAATCAGCTTAATACTCACGCTCAATTATTAGCTACATTACCCCAGGCAATGGCTGCATTCCAATCGGATCTGGAAAATCATTCTCTACAGGATCAGGTAATCACGATGACCTTTTCGAATTCGGTCGGCGGCCCGCTGAAAATAATGGAAGAGACACTGATCACGGTACTGCTGCTCCCTTATTCATTATGGAGAATTCTTTAATACACTCTCTTATCGGGTGAACCCCCAATCTGGGTGTTGATTTGAAGACCGACCTCACACACAGCGTAGATTATCGGCAAGTATATTCTACGCTCTTAAATAAGCAGTTCGATTGCGACCCAGCCAATATGATAGGTAAAAAATATAGACCGCTGAATTTTATTTAGAAATCATAGGGGCAAGAATTGCCACTACGGAGTCTTGTGGCTGTAGGATGACATCATCTATTCCAGGGAAATGCCGAACGCGTATTGTCATCCTCTGGATCGCTTCGTCGCTTCACTTCTCGCAATGACAAAATGAGGCGATAGCTACTTGTTCACTTTTTACTCTCTTTCCCCCGCATCTCGAATCCTATATCCCCTAAAGAAATACTTGCGGATTAAGATAATCTATTAATTATTTCACTCATGCTCTGGCAGCTGACTCAGCAGGGGGAAAAAGCACTGACTATTATTCTTATACTCTGTTGCCTCAGTGTTCTCAGTTTAATATTTTTTGGGGGTGCTATTATAAAGTAATACGCCTTCCAGGCTCTACATTTAAGATGGATTTGAGCGACAACCTATTACCCTGTATTGAAATAAATCCCTCAAAAAAACCGGAGGCCTCGGTATTATGGCTACATGGTTTGGGCGCAGATGGCCACGATTTTGAATCTGTCGCCATTCAATTAGCAGAAAATGTATCGCTTCCCACGCGGTTTGTTTTACCACATGCACCCGCCCTCCCGGTTACGGTTAACGGGAGCATGATGATGCCCGCATGGTTCGACATTGTAGAAATGGCTAATCCTGAAAAAACGGATTGGACTGGCATTGAAAATACACGTGTAAAAATTGAACAGCTTATAGAACGAGAGATTCAATTAGGAATTCCCTCACAGAATATTATCCTCGCCGGATTTTCTCAGGGCGGCGCTATTGCTCTGCATTCAGGATTGCGCTATCACCAATCATTGGCCGGTATCCTTGCCCTTTCCACACATATTGCGGATGCTAAGGATTCATCAATACCGCCTCTCCACCTCAACAACAAGAACACACCTGTGTTAATGATACACGGACAGCACGATCCCATCATTCCTCTCTCGCTGGCTAAAGCATCTAGAGATATGTTGATGAACATGCATTATAAAATTAAATGGATAGAGTACCCAATGATGCACACAGTCTGTGAGGAAGAGATTAATGTCATCGCCTACTGGCTCGAAAAGGTGCTGGGTCGATAGAGCTTTATCCACATTTGCCTCATCATCTTCGTCTGCGTCATCGTCTCACATTGAATAACATATTACACATGATTATTTTAGAGACAATATAAGACGAAGCTCCATCATTTATAAGCGTATTGGCTTCTACTCCTTTTTATGTTTCAATCAAAAGCTCTCTCTTTTCGATTACAGCCAGGTATGGAGAAGCTTTGGGGCTCTATTTGTTAGAAGCGATGGCTGCTAGTGTTCCCGTGGTTCAACCCCGTCATGCGTTTTTTCCAGAACTCATCGAAGCTACGAGTGGAGGTAGACTGTGCGAACCGAATGATCCTCAATCTATGGCTGACAGTTGGGAGGATTTTTTGGCGAACCCTGAAGAGGTCCGTTCGATCAGACTGTGCGATCGTCAATCGGTGATTGAAATTTTTCAATTCACGACATGGCTAAAATAATCGAACTGACTTGTCGTAAATTAGTGCAATCAATTGAAAGCTGATGTAATAGATTAATAATAATGGCCCACGAATTTAAATTTATAAGAATTGTAGAGTTTGCCGAGACAGACATGGCAGGCATTATGCACTTTTCAAACTTCTTTCGTTTGATGGAGGAAACTGAGCACGCATTCTTTCGTTCACTCAAAATTTCTGTGCACCAGGAAATAGATAACCAGCTAATCGGATGGCCGCGTGTGAACGCGGCCTGCGAATATTCACATCCGTTAAAGTTCGAAGATAAAGTAGAAATTCATCTCCTGGTTAATGATATCCGAAGAAAATCGATAACTTATCAATACCAGTTCCGAAAAGTTGATGATGATGACATAATCGATGTTGCGCGGGGAGAGATCACGACGATCTGTGTCCAATTAAATGTAAAGAATGGTGATATGGAATCGATTGCGATCCCTTCTCAGATACTCGATAAGATTGATTCCGCACCTTCTGAAATGTTAAAAAAACAAGACTGAATAATCTGAATTTTCAGTTAATAGTATGAATCAGAGCAATTCAGAGCTGACAGGTGTTTTGGATAACCACGTGGCTATCGTGACTAGAGTGAGCTCTGGTATCGGCCGTGAAACGGCGCTGCGGGGGGCGAAAGATACTGTTGGCGCATCCCGGCATGGCAGAGGAATTAGCCAATCCTATTCTTTTTTGAGAGGCGACCAATGCAGCTATATCACAGGTCACATGCTCGTCGTCGACGGCGGATTGACGATCACATTTTGATCCAATATCAAACTTTGATGATTGCGAATCCCCATAACATCATGTGCCACGGCGAAGGACGCGACAACCCCGAAAGTGTTTACTTCGGCGCAGAGAGTGAGCTCTACACCAGAGGTGAGGCCGGCTAGATCTATCGCATCGACACCGAGAGCTAACGTGAGCTCATATCGACCAGTGCCTCACAAACAGTTTTTATTCTCAACGCCAGCATGAGGCTAGGGTATTGATGAGTCGATTGGCAACCTCGAAGTATTTACTAAAAATCTACCTTTACTTATAAGTCAGAATTAATAGATGACCAAGCGGAACATTCCCCGTATGAATCTAATCTAACCTTTCCCCTCAACCAATACACTTGATTTAACCAAACGAGCACGACAAAGGGAAGGCCGATGATTTGGCTGGATACACCGGATAGTTGGGAATGGATGTTAGATAATTGGGCAGTAGTTTATCAGAATGGTGGTATTATACCGGGAGATAAATTATATTTTGCTTTTCATTTGGTCCTTTTTTAGGATTTGGACCACATTTAAATCGGCTACCCGGCTCCGCTGCTTATATATTCCAGGAAGGGGACTGAGCAGTGTAGCAAGGTTAAGGGCGATTATCCAACACAAGGCAAAGTATCTCTGTTGTACGCCGACCTATGCTTTGTATCTGGCGGAAGTAGCATCAGAGGAGGATATAGATCTCAGTACGTCAGCAGTTGAAACAATCATCGTTTATATTACCCATCGTATAAGCGAAGTTATATCTCACAGCGATCGACGAGGCTCCGACGCCCATGGAGACCGGCCAAAGTCGGTCCGGTTCCTTTTTTGTCCATTGGGTTAAGAGCCCGGTTTCGGAAGATATCCCATCTTGATTGAGTCCCCTCCATTGCGACCAGTCTTCAGCTGAAGACTCTGCGTTAGAAAACATTAAGGATAGGAAATAGATTCTGAAGCTTATGCTTATGCGCCTCACTCATATCAGTCAATTTATCTTATTATTGATGCAATCGAGGTAAAATTTCAGTTCTTCAATTGACTCATTTATGTCATCTAAAGCGCGATGAGAGTTTTTCTTGGCATATCTTTTCCCATATATCTCTTGGAAGACAATTTTCAAACTGGAGACATCAAGCATGCGGTAATGGAGCTTCGCCGTGTAAGCGGGAAGATACGCTTCCACAAACTTTCTATCGTGGGCAATGGAATTACCACACAGAATAACGGACTCATCCTTAAAATAGGTATCCACTATCTCACAAAGTTTTTTATCGAGTTCATTTTCCGAAATCCCGTCAGGTACCCGATTCGTGAGCCCGCTTTTAACATGGTGCTCTTTACACCAATCATTCATCTTTTCTAGGACTTCTGGTGTTTGGAATACAGTTGTTTCAAAACTGAACTCTGAAGACAGCTCTTTATCCGTAATCACCACCGCGGCTTCAAGAATCTTATCCACCTCGGGGTTTAATCCTGACATCTCCAAATCGAGCCAGAAAAAGTGTTTATCTACCATAATGCTCTCCTTAAATATTTATTACCCAGAACGCATTTATCGTTTCTGAGTCTTTACAGTACTAATTACGACTTTAAAGACGTGGAAAATGCTTTTCCCACTTTGCCGCGGCCACGCAATTCCGATTATCGCCTATTCTTTATTTCTACGTTCCCAAATTGTTATTTCGGCAACACAGTGTTGAAATTTTCGTTCTCTTTCTCGGATTACGTACGGGACCTCCTTAGGTTTTGTTAAAAGTTCAAAATTCGGTTCCAGGTGGTGCTTTAATCCATCCAGGGTGGTGACATTCTCTCCTGCTTCCTTGAAACCACCAATCCAATTCTTACGTTCAGTGTTTTCCTCCTGCCAATCATTAGTTGAAGATAGGATAAGCAATCCCCCGAAGTTTACGCGTAAATGAACCGAGTTTAAAAATTTACCGGGGTTATATATACGGTCGATGATATTATCGACAAGGATGAGGTCGTACCCTTTATAGCGATCAAGCAGGTTGGAGACATCAGCCTGAAAAAACTCTACTTTATTTCTAACGCCATCGAGACCTAGATCGGTGAGCCGACGTTCATGAAAAGATTGAATTTCTCCTTCTTTAGGAAGGGCATAGAGCGTGTAACCTTTGTCCTTCATATCCACCGCAATTTTGAAATTGCGGGCGGTTGCATCCAGCCCAGTCACTAAATCAAACTCAACGGCAAGTTCAAAGGTGCTTCTTCCAACTTTGCAGCCGATATTTAAGGCTTTCTTTTTCTCGCGACCTTGCATCGCGGCAAGACTGATCTGCGCAATTTTTTCAGGATAATTTTCTACTTCAAAGTAGTCCTCCCCATAGTGAAACTCACAATTTTTCGCTACAATTGGATCTGTTTCATAAACATCGTTGCGTATAACAACAGGGATTTCCGATTCGACATAACGAAAACCGGCATGCTGGAAAAAATGACGGCGAAAAGCATAGCGGGAATGACGTGTCGCTTCATTACCCGTCGATATCCATGACCCACCCTTTATCAGGTTATGCTTGGTGTCAAAAGTTGGCGTAGAGAAATCATCGTAAAGTGGATGGACCTCAAAACCTGAGAAGCCTGAGATGGGGATCTCTGTCCACTGCCAGGCATTTCCAAGTAGATCATAGAATTCTCCAAATTTAAATCTATCTACCGGACATGAAGACGCATAGTACTCCAGATTAATATTGCCTGGAGCCTGTCCCCAATCCAACTGATCTTTAGTTTCAGTATAATCCAGCAAACGATACCATTCTTCTTCCGTGAGCAGCCGGATTGTTTTAGCCATCTTTTGGCTTTTCCAATTACAAAAGGCTTTGGCCTCTAAATAATTTACTTCAGCCGGCCAATTCCATGGCATTTCAATGATTTCCAGCATCGCACGATAGCGATAATTACCTTTTTTACCCACCTCCCAAAATACAGGGTGTTCAGCTTTTTTATACTGTGCCCATTTCCAGCCTTCTTCCGTCCACCATTGTTTGTCCTGATACCCCCCATCATTGACGAATTCCAGAAACTCAGAATTGGAGACTAAATACTTACTCGTTTTAAAGGCTTGAACATCAGTTTCATAATGACCGTACTCATTGTCCCATCCGTAGAGCGGGTGTTTTTTTTCCTTACCCAACACAACTTTACCCTCGCTTACCGGTAGCAGTGAGTTTTCCGGCACTTCTCCACTCTCCTCACAAATTTGCCATCCCGAATGAGGCGAGAGCAGTTCCAGGGGTAACTGACGAATAAGGACGGAAGAAGTTTCCAAATGAATACGCTCATGCTCAATCCCCATCATGATTATCCAGAATGGATCATCCCAGCTAATCGGTAGGGTAAGCGGTATTTGAAGTATCATTTCATCGATCTTCTGCCTGACTTTTTTTCGATATTCTAATACCGCGGCCGAAGTTGGCCAGTCGTAGTGGGCATCATTGAGATCGTCCCATGACATTTCATCAACGCCAACGGCAAACATGGATTCAAATGCAGGATTGATATGGTTATCTAATAATCTTGCTAAGACCAGTTTGTTGATGAAAAAAACTGCTGTGTGCCCCAAATAAAATATTAAGGGATGCCGCAAGGGATCTGCTCGCGCTGTATAGGCTTCTTCACTCCGCAATGGCTCGAATAATTTTTCATATACATCAAAGGTCTTGTGAAAGTACTGCCGGATTTCTTTACGTTTTTCTTCCACTTTCCCCTCGCGAAGATTAATCGTTTTTTGGGGGGTTAATTCTAATATTCCACTCATGGATACTCCTTTTGCACTTTAGCTATGATTAAAAAATCCTACCCTTCCGGTAATGTTATCCTTTACGTTTATTAAATTTGATCAAGTATTAGATATTAAAATAGAATGGTAAAACAGATATTTGCCATCGGCTGGAGCCAGGATTGTCCTGGCAACCGAATAAATTATTACTTGAAAAATACTTCCTCAAGCTAACGGGTCAAGCCTGCCCCAAAATTTGTTTTATCCCAACTGCTAGTGGAGATTCTGACTTCACCATCCGACGCTTTTACGACGCTGCACTTCATCTCAACTGCATTGCTAGCCACCTCAGCCTGTTTAATGCGCCCAGCGAGGACTTGGAATCGATAATACTGAATCAAGATGCAATTTATGTTGGAGGGGGAAATACTCGAAATATGCTCGTTTTATGGCGCTAATGGAAACTCGATGAGATTTTAAAAAGAGCCTGGGAGAAAGGGATTGTCCTGGGCAGTGTAAGCGTGGGGTCTATCTGTCGGTTTGAAGAGGGAGTCACTGATTCCATACCGGATCATCTTATCCGTCTTAAATGCCTGGGTTTTATCTCGGGGAATAACTGCCCGCACTATGACAGCGAAGCAGCTCGTCGCCCCACTTACCATCAGTTTATACTCAATGAAGAAATAGCCGATGGGCTGGCGACGGAAGATGGCGTTGCCTTACATTTCATCGACACGAAACTTCACCAAGTCGTGAGTTCTCGCTCTTCTACTTCGGCCTATTCAGTCAGTAAATCGAGAGACCAAGTCTCAGAAAATAAGGTCGATTGCCATTTTAGAGGCCTGATCGCCAGTTTTTTGTTGGTATTGAGACTGATGTACCTGAAAAACTCGCAGGACAGATCAATGATCCAATTCGACCTCCTACAGCTACGGATAATTAGCTGAATACCCATATTTCAGCTCTTTTAAATCTCTACAGGCTTTCTCTCTAACTACCCATAATTTCCCGAACGACAGCAATCACTTCATCATAAATAGGTGCACTTGTAGCAATAACCCCTCTATTTCCCTTTAAAATATTGCCTCTTGTAAAATCGAGCGGCCTGCCCTCTACATCAGAAACTCTCCCTCCTGCTTCTTCGATGATGATAACACCTGCGGCGTGATCCCATATTTTTTCCTCATACCCACGAGTCGCAGGCAACCTGAGATAGATAGAAGCATCACCGCGTGCCACGACTGCATATTTACACTGACTGTCGATGCGAATAGGTGTGGCAGTAATGCCTAAACGATTGGAAATCTGTGCGGCTTTACCGTGTGAGGAATGTCCCGAATCCCTAGATTCACAAACTATTGTCTCAGAGGGATTGCTGACCTCTGAGACATTAACTGATAATTCATCCTGGGTATCTAAACTCCGTGAAACCACACCTTCACCGCTTACTGCGAGGTATAAGCAACCAATCGAATTTTCAGGATCGTTAAAATCAATGGCAAGATTGGGACAGCCAAGAATACCCAGCACTATTTTTCCATCCTCTATCAGCGCAAGCGCTACTGCATATTGCCCGTTGCGCAAAAAGCCTTTCGTCCCGTCGATGGGATCAAGCACCCACTGCCTTCCTACTCCCTGTCCAGTATAATTACCTCGTTGAATAGCGTCAATTATCTCTTCTTCCTTTAAGCTGGGAGATACTTCTTGGACTTGCTGGTACACACTTTCCCTAGCGGGTGTATTTTCCAACGTGAGCAATTCTGTAGCGTCTTCTTCCGCGATTATCAGATCTTTGGAAAAATGTTTATGAAGCTCATCTATGATGAGCGCCTGGGATCCAAAATCTGCAATCGTAACCGGTGATTTGTCTTCTTTTAGCATCACCTCATCTGAAATCATTGATCGACGCACGCTCTGACATAATTTACAGGCTTTCAGCACCGCTTGCACGGCTATTTCTTTTTCCAGGGAATATGACATAATCTATATCGCTGTGTTGAAGTAGCTTTATCCCGTATCTGCAAATAAATAATTTAATTTATCTGGCCACTTGCCGTATAATGACGGTGTATTATGTCCCAGGATTTCCAGATTGTAATTTAACCGCAGTTGGAATTTAACTTTAAATTTGTGACCCTTTCAGCAAAACTATTCATACTGCGATCGATCTCGGCGAATGTTTAAATCCATTCAACCCAATCTTCTATCATTCGACATCGAGTGGGTACCCGACCCCTTGGCCGGGGAAATATTTCACAATATAAAACACAATCCCCCGCAAAGCTACGCCGATTCCTTTCAGGCTCTTTGGAAGGATGCCGGGGCTGACAGTGAGACCCCCCAACCTTATATTAAAACGGCCTTATGTCAGATCGTATCGATTGCCGGTATTTTTCGCGAGGACCTGGGTAATAATGTTAACTTAAAGCTCATCTCCTTACCCGCAGATCCCGAGGACAAAGATAAGTGGATGGAGAAACATATCATCTCAACCTTTCTCAAAGCGGTAGGATCTCGCAAACCGCAATTAGTGGGATACAATTCCCTTAACGCAGATGTGCCGATTCTCGTTGAGCGGTCCATCATTCACGGTCTTCATGGTTTTGGATTTGCACAAAGACCGGAAAAACCTTGGGAAGGTGTCGATTATTTCAGTGCACATAACGATTATAATATCGATTTAGCCCCCATCCTTGGTAAGTGGGCAAATACACCCAAGCTCACTGAAATTGCCTCATTGAGTGGGATTCCGGGAAAGATTGATGTTTCCGGTGAATCGGTAGCTAAGCTATGGCTCGAAGGTAAGTTAAAGGAAATAGTAAATTATAACGAATTCGATGCGTTTACTACCCATCTCCTTTGGGCGCGTATGGCTCATTTTGCGGATCTATTATCTGATGCTCAATATGAGAAAGAGCTGATGCTCGTTCGCAATCTCTTAGAGAGTGAAATCAATGAAGGCCGTGAACATTTAAAACGTTTCGTCAATGAATGGGACCGCCTATCTGAGATCATTAAAAGGCGGGAATAACTCCTAAGATAAGTATAATAATCTTCGTCTAAAAATTCTTTATGCAATTATTAATCAAAATTTAATAGCCGTCCCCAAAGATTATTGTGAACTTCAATTTTTTTAATGCTAAATGGGCACAATCTGATTTCTTCAGGACTTTACGCTTTGCTATTGTATTTTTATTATTATCACAATCGCTCTTCTCTTATGCAAACGAATCAAATTTCGCTATTTCGCAAGATGATAGTATAACCGAGAAAGTTTTAACTGTAGGTCAACACGCGCATAAGGGATTGGGTTGGTTGGATTGGGTGGTAGTTGCCTGTTACGTTTGCGGAGTCCTCTCCCTTGGGTGGTACTACTCGCGAAAACAGACAAGTACAGGAGAATATTTTGTTGGATCCATGCATATGCCACCCTGGCTCATCGGAATATCTATTTATGCTACATTATTAAGTACCATTTCCTACCTCGCCCAACCGGGTGAAGTCATTAAACACGGGCCATCTTTTATTTTAGGTACTTTGGTTTCTATCGTTATCTCATACTTCATTGTAGGCTATGGGCTAATTCCGTTAATCATGAAGCAGCGCGTCACGAGCGCATATGAACTACTGGAAGCGCGATTAGGCCTTAGCGGTAGGCTTTTGGGCGCATGCATGTTTATCATCCTTCGTCTGGTTTGGATGTCGCTTCTCATTTACCTCGCAACAAGCGCCCTCCTCGTGATTATGGATCTGGGATCAGAATGGCGGCCCATAATGGTCATGGCCATTGGTCTCATCGCGATAACTTATACAGCAATGGGTGGCTTACGGGCTGTTGTCATCACTGATTGTGCCCAATTCAGTCTACTACTTCTGGGAGCCTTGATGACAATAGTCATGATTAGCTTTCAAAGTAGTAGTTTCTTTTCCTGGTGGCCCACGCAGTGGATCTCTACATGGGATGATCAACCGCTCTTTAGTCTCGATCCAAGAATCAGGGTAAGTCTTTTCGGTGCATTTGTCTCTACCTTGATCTGGCGAGTAAGCACCGCGGGGGGCGACCAGACGGCGATTCAACGTTTCATGGCAACCGGTGACGCGATAGCCGCACGGAAATCTTACTTAATAAATACTTATATTTCCATCGGTGTTACCCTTGTATTGGGACTTTTGGGTCTCGCTTTATTAGGATTTTTTGTCGAGCACGCGCAAATGCTTCCATCAGGTGAAACGGTTGCGAGTAGCGCAGATAATTTATTTCCTTATTTTATTGCTAACTATTTACCAATAGGGCTCTCAGGTCTTGTCGTTGCTGCCATGTTTGCAGCAGCCATGTCCAGTATCGATTCGGGAGTTAACTCTATCACCGCGGTGGTCATGACTGACTTTATTGAACGTTTTGATTTACGGCCAAAAAGTGAATCTACCCATCTTCGCTACACCATGTATTTAGCTTTTGTGATCGGGCTTATCGTTGTTTACCTCAGTTCATTTCTTGAGCATGTTGCAGGGAATTTTTTAGCGGTAACAGAAAAAACAGACGGCCTCCTCGTGGCGCCAATTTTTTGTCTCTTCATCTTAGCGCTTTTCGTTTCTTTTTCCAAACCCCTAGGCGCGCTTATCGGAGCCATCTACGGTATTGCCGCAGCTACGCTTGTTGCGTTTTGGGATAATATTACGGGTCAACCCAGCCTCAGTTTTCAATGGATTGGTCTTTATGCTCTGATAATAAATCTAACGGTCAGCACTTTGGTCAGTTACTTCGGCCCACGTCGTGACAATATGAAAGCCAATCTATTGCTCGCCGCTATTTTATTAACAATTCTCTTTGCTATCCTCACGCTAATTTTAAAATATGTGGAAATCTAATTAACGAAAATTTTATGGAAAAACAACCAAACGAATTACAAGAGATAAAGCAGCTTCGATCAGACGGGCCAAGGAGACTATGGGAAAAATTCGATGAAGCCATCTACCGTGAGAAATTAGAAGGTTCTCTACTTGGTCGACTGGCTGGATGCACACTTGGAGCACCCGTAGAATTATGGCCCATAGAAAAAATGGAATCACTGGCTGTAGAAAATGGAGATAGTTTTCCTCCCACCGATTACTGGAGCACGGTACCCGATCCACTGAAATTGAGATACGAGTTTAGTACACGTGAAAGTTATACCCGTGATAAACTAGACGGAGTACCCGTTGACGACGATATTGTTTACACGCTTCTTGGTCTATTAATAGCAGAATCTCATGGCGTAAATTTTACTACCAATAACGTGGGCGAATCCTGGCTTCGTTACCTGCCCTATGCCTGTACCGCGGAGGAGGTTACACTTAAAAACTTAAAGGATGGTCATTCAGCAATGGAGTCGGCAGAGATCGATAACCCCTATGATGAATTGATTGGTGCAGATATCCGATCAGATCCCTGGGGCTATATGGCACCGGGTTGGCCCGAGTTTGCGGCCGAAATGGCCTACCGTGATGCTTACATTAGCCACCGCAAAAACGGAATATATGGGGAGATGTTTTTCTCGGCTTCCATTTCCGCTGCCTTTACGGTTGAACATCCCTTGGACGCATTGAAAATTGGCCTCAGCGAAATCCCTGTGGAATGCGAATTGGCAAAAGCGATAAACTGGGCATTTGAACTCGCTCCGAAAATCACCAACTATCAAGAAGCGCGAAATGCGGTGGATGAAAAGTTCGAGGGCATGCATAGAGTCCACACCATCAATAATGCCTGCTTAACCCTCTGGGGGATTAAGATCGGTGGAACTGATATTACACGCGTTATTGGTGAGACGGTCGCGATGGGTTTGGACAATGACTGCACGGCGGCGACCGCCGGAAGTATCGTCGGAGCAGTTGTTGGAAAAAGCGGAGTCCCTGAACATTGGTATCGCAACTTTAATGACACGATCCATTCTTACTTAATTGATCGTCCCAGCTTTTCGATTACGGACGTACTCGATCGATTTAATAATCAAGCATCTCAATGTTTACAATAACCTCCTCCTCTAGTAATTTTGAGTAGATCACAGGTTGATTATTTTTTCAAATAATCTAAAATCTGGGACGGAAAATGGATTTAAAACATCTCATCTCCCTTTTGATATTTCCATCTTTTCTCTCCATTCACTTTACAGCTCTCGCAAAAGATTCGGAAGTTTTTTTAGATTTTGAAACTGCTGACGGCTCAGGTGATTCCATTTTCGATTTTCGATTGCAGATTTAACCTAATGGTTATCAGATTTAAATCCATTTGTGGCTACCTCTTCTTCAATCATAAATCGAAAATCCGCAATTGCTAAACTTTCGACTATCTTCCCCCATGTCCCAAATAACTATCACCGCTGTCGACGTCGTCGATCTTCGCGTTCCCACTTCTGATACCCTCCTCGGTTCGGACCCGTTTCACAGGAAACCGAATTATTCCGCGACGATCACAACACTATCTACAGACTCCGGTATCAGTGGAGTCTCCGTTAATTTTACGATCGGAGCCGGAACCGATTGGATCTGTTACGGTGTTAAGGATCTCGCCCAGTTGGTCGTCGATACTTCATTGGATCAATTTATCGATGCCCCCGGTGCCTTTCATAAAAATTTTATCGACCATCACCAACTTCGCTGGCTCGCTGACGGCTGTTACCGCATGGCGGTCGGCAGCATTGTAAATGCGATGTGGGATTTATGGGCCAAGCATGAAAAAAAACCGTTGTGGAAACTTCTAGTCGATCTCCCACCGGAAAAAATCGTCCAGTCTATAGATTGGCGCTATCTTAAAGACGCCCTTACACCAGATGAAGCGCTCGATATTCTACGCGTCAACAAGGACAGTTGCCCCGCGCGCGAAGATCTCATGAAAGAGCGGGGGCCTAAAGCTTACTCCACCGCAGGTTGGTTGGGATTAACCGATGACAAGATCATTGATACGATCAATGAAGTAAAGGCTGTTGGTTTTGACAGTTTCAAAATGAAAGTGGGCGAAGATCTGCAACACGATCGCGAGCGCTTAGCCTTTATACGCAATGCGATTGGTGAGAGCGCTAACTTAATGTTGGACGCCAACCAGGTCTGGAGTGTGGACCAAGCCATTGCGCACATGATAGAATTAGCCCCCTATCATCCCCTGTGGATAGAGGAACCCACGGCGCGCGATGAAGTCCTAGGTTTCGCTAAAATTGCAGAGGCGTTAGCTCCCTACAAGATCGGGATAGCCACGGGAGAACAGGTCCCCTCTCCTGTTATCTTCAAACAATTACTTGCCAGCGGCAGTATTGCTTTTTGCCAAATCGATGCCACCCGCATGGGCGGCGTAAACGATGTGCTCGCTGTTATCCTCATGGCCGCTAAATATGGTATTCCGATTTGTCCCCATGGTGGTGGCATTGGACTCTGTAACATGATCCAACACTATGCCCTGTGGGACCAGATTGCTGTTTCTGCCCGGTCCGATATTCAGTTCGTTGAATATCTTAACTTTCTTCAGGAGGATGCATTTGTAAACCCGGTACGCGTTGATAATGGATCCTATGTTACACCGACGTCGCCGGGCTGGGGTCTGGAAATGCACCCCGATTTTATTGAGGCCCATACATATCCCACCGGATACGTCTGGGTTGGACGCGAAGCATCAGGTGGAGTGACCTTTATCGCATAGTTAGTTGGGTTGTCTTTACGGGATCAATCTTTTTTTAAAGCTATTCCCGAGGAAACCAGTTTGGGCACGAGGTATAATGCTTACAACTTGACCCCTCTTCGATCGGTTATTAACTGTTGATATTTGCTCTTAGTTTTTTGGTTAAAATTTAAAATCTTGGAAATGTTATCACGAACAAAGTTTTACCGGCACTTTCACCTGAAGATAAACAGTGTTATTTTATTATCTGCATTTTTCTTCGCGTCATTAATTCAATTAGAGGGCGCTCCCCTTTTCGAGTCTGACAACTTACTTCATATCACAGTAGAAGCGCCACTCAAAGCGTTGCTGAATCAACGGGACGGCGTCCGTTACGACGAAACATTGGAGATTCCCTATTTAGATGGGTCTCTTACTTACGAAAGTGAAGGTCAAGAAAGTGTAGTTTTAAATATTCGTGTCAAAGCACGCGGGCATACCCGACGAATGAGTGAAGTTTGTGATTTTCCACCTATTTGGATTAATTTCGAAAAACCTAACGTAAAAGGGACTGTCTTTCAGGGACAAAATAAATTAAAACTTGTCACCCATTGTAGTGAATCGGGAACTGCCTATAAACAGTTTGTTTTAAAGGAATATCTGGCGTATCGCACCTATAACCTTCTGACCGACCGAAGCTTCAGGGTGAGATTGGCAAAAGTTACTTATATCGATTCGGTTGGCCGTCGAAAAACTATCACTCGTTATGGTTTTTTCATTGAAGATGAAAAGGAAATGGCAAATCGAAATCGTAGCGAAAAAGTGAGAATTAATAAGATCACAAGAGAAATGTATGAAGCTGTTTCCTTAAATTTATTAGAAATTTTTGAGTTTATGATCGGCAATCTTGATTTCTCTCTTCTCATGGCAGAGCCCGGATCGCGATGCTGTCATAACGCGAGATTGATCCGCCATCCGGAAATCGATGACCTGGTTTTACCTATACCCTATGATTTTGACCATGCGGGCATAGTTTCAGCACCCTATGCGCGCCCACCTAAATCACTGAGAATGAGAAGTGTTAAGCAAAGGCTTTACCGAGGGTACTGCCATAGCGACGGAATTCTGGAAGCAAATATTGAATTCTTTAACGCACAAAAAAAAGCCGTTTTTGATCTCTGGAAAAACGCTCCGGAACTAAACACCCAGACACGGAAAGAGTCACTTACCTACTTGAAGGCCTTCTATGAGATAATTAATGACCCGAATAAGCTGCAGCGTCAGATTCACGATAAATGTCGAGGTGAGAAACCGGCTCCTGGCTCTGCTCTGTGAGTTTCATTTCCAACTCTGCGATCATTTTTAAGAGCGGTGAAGGCTGTGGATCCAGTGCTGCAGCCTGACGCAAATAATTCAATAGTCCGACTCCGGAATCTGTAGGAAGCGGTAATTTATTTCCGCGATGAAGAGTAAAAACTTCATCACCTTCGATTAAGAGGCAGGCTTGCCGCCCACCGTAAGCCTTAGAGAGTCCGACATCAATCAGTATGACACGACCGTTAAAACGGGGTATCACGGTTCCATCAGTGGTAGTATGGGCAATAACTATGCGTTTGACGCCATGCCTCTCCAAGAGATTTTCAAGGTGAATAGATTCTTCGCTCTCCGCGTGTTGCGCAAGACCGCGGTACCAGAGTGGGCCGTCCTCGTCTACCACCAGTATTTTCTTTTTAAGCTGCTTATCTTTTAATTCAGCCTGAATCTGTTCGTTTAATTTTTTGATAGACCAGTCCGCATATTTCGGTCCGACACCCCCATGTAAAAATAGAAAGTCGTCAATTTTTATAACCGCATTGTGTTCGCATACCCACTCTCCAATGCTGCCATCCGGCTCCCATTCCCAGCGATGCTCAATGAATCCCAGTGGATGTTCCCTCTCCCAGGTCAACTTGAAATCCTCATCAAAGCTTGGCCATTCATCCACAGGCAGGGATGTTTTTATTGCTTCAATCGTATTTTTATAAACAAAATCCCTTAAATCTTTTGATTGAGATCTGGTGAACGCTTCAAATTCACCGGGGTGTACGTAACGTAAATCTCCGTAAACGTTCATCGCTTCGTGATTGCCAATAAGCAAGTGAACATAACCCTTCGCTCTTTTCGCCTGAATTTCTAGTTTCTTCAGAAATCCTATTATTTTCAGCGTATCAGGCCCGCGGTCTGGCACATCACCTAATTGCACAAGATGAGTGTCTCCACCAATCCACTTATTTCTATGACTTATTAAACCCGCTGAACTCAGAAGCTCTACAAACTGGTTGTAGTCGCCATGAATATCCCCAACCACGACAATACGATCCACTCCTTCCCAAATAGATTTTCCGTATGCCGGAAATAAACCGGGGAATGCTAGAATATAAATAAAAGTAAATAGATATAATTTTCGAGTAAAACTAAAATACTTTGCTCCTCTCTTATTATTTTCAGCTTTATACTTATTCATTGTCTGATCTTGTTGAGCCTAAAGGATCTTTTTATCCAATTATGTCATGCAAGAATATCAAGCCGTACGCCTGTTATCTCCAAGTTACCCATCTGTTTCCTTCGGTAAACCGTAATACAAGGATATGCGTCAGATTTAAAAATAAATGAGAGTAAAGAAAGGGGTAAAATTTACGGAGACAATTGAATGATTCAGCGTTAAGAGAAAGGAGGCGCGTATCAGTTAGTGCGAACAATTTCATATTCCTTCCTGAGAGAACTATGAGGCTAAGTGAGCGCATCCGTCGAAACATCGATTTCAAGCTTTCTCGCGTGCAGGGTAAAAAGAACCGTGAGTAAAACGGTGACCCCAATAGTGATATGATAGTGGTTGTACCCCTAATAGAAAAAGGCGCTGCATTTTAAAGGTGTTTTAAGCAGCCGCCATATCTAGTGACTTAAGGCATGGGTTCTACCGTGAAAGTAAAACCTACGTCAAAAATGAGCTGTCTGACTTCATCCGATGTCCATTGCTTAATTTTTTCAGGAGTAAAAAGATCCTTATCCATTTCTAAATTAAGTCGACTCTCAACTACCGTAAATACGGTAATCGTATTCCTCTCCTTATTAGTCATCACGGCGTCAAGTGGTCGAACGGTCTCTCCTTTAACTTTTGGAGATCTGTATTCGTAAGTCTCAAGGACTTTTACCAATTTACCACCCGCATTATAAAAATCTATTTTGTAGAGATTATAAGTTTTCTTTTCTATAAAAAGATCGCGATGGGAATAATAGCTTACGACAGAATCTGATGCAGGTGACGCGCGCACTGTGAAACATTCAGCACCGTGAACGACTTGATTGGAAAGACGTTCGTATTTGAAATTGCCGGGAATCTCTCGCTGTAAATCCTCATAAGTAAAATCAGAGCCAAGAAATGCACCCGATTTACTATCTCCGCTGAGTCTTGTCACACTCCCAATCTCCGGCAGATAAATGTAGTGATCTGTACTATCATCAGTATTTGAATTTGCGAGGAAGGTAACTCCCTCTACTGTTTTAGGCCGCACCAAGCGAATCATATAAGAACTTGTCCCATTCTTATTTTTATTCGTTAAAGCGAGAAATCGTTGTTTCTTATTTATGCTCTCTGAACCACTGGGGATGTAGGTATTCATACGAATAAAAGCGAGCTCGGAATCGACGTCCTGAACTTCAAGATATTTATCAATTATCTTACGCCCCTTCGGATTTGCTTTCGCCGCCTCCGTCATAAGGAAGGGTGCTAAAGTGAAGCTGAGAATAAGGACGATTCTTAAGAATGAATAGTTATGGTTAGGTTTTTTCATAATTAAATTCATATAACTAAACGGTTATCAAACGCTTTAAAGTATTTATAATGATATAATTATTCTATAAATAGCAAATAATTTAAGTGTTTCTCAAAATAGATAATGGATATAAGATAGCACGCATTCAATTGCGAATTGTGAATTTGAGAAAGAATAAACGTAGATAGACACGGATAATTGAACTGCAAAGGCGCAGGGTAACGCTAAAGTGTGTTAAGTTTTAAGTGTAGGTGTTAGGTTGCAGACAAGAGATCACAAGGGTTTTTACAGAAACTTTCGTGTTTTCTTTATATTGTATTCGTGTCCATTCGTGGTTAATTAATATATGGATAAGCATTTGCTTTTTAGTTTAACTTTAACAAAATTATATAACGTAGAACCTTAACATTAAGTGGCATGGCAGAAGCAACACGAAGGACGATCGTTGAGAAGGCTGACAAGTTTGTCTTTGATGCATTTAAGTCTGCACAAACGGATAAGCTGACCTACCACAATTACAAACATACCCATGATGTCGTAAAAACCTGCCAGAATATCGGCGAGGGGGTAAAATTAAACGACTCCGAGCAAGAGGTCATTGCTCTTGCCGCATGGTTTAATGACTTGGGCTATAGTCAAGACTACGGCGACTCTATGGAAGCCAGTGTCAAACAGGCTCAAGAGTTTCTGAGGGGAGAACATTATCCGGAAGAGAAAATCGAGCAGGTGATAGGCTGTATACGCGCAACACAATTACCCAATAACCCCAACAATTCCCTCGAAGAAATTTTATGTGACGCAGATTTAAGTAACCTGGGCCAATCCAGCTATAAAGAAAATTCCAGTTTGCTGCGAACCGAATTGGAGCTAAACGAAAACAAAACTTTATCAGATGAGGCGTGGTTAAAAGAGGAACTCCAACTACTAACCTCTCACCATTTTCATACGCGCTGGGCACATTTGAAATACGGCGAGGGCAAAGCCAAAAACGTTGTTAAATGCCAAACGGAACTCAACAAAAAATTAAAAAAAGAAGAAGATTTACGAGTTAAAAAAGAACAAGCTGATATCCCTCAACGGGGGATTGAAACAATGTTTCGTACGATCGCACGAACACATATCGATCTCAGTGCGATTGCCGATAATAAGGCAAATATTATGCTCACTATTAACGCCATTATCCTAACCTTCAGTCTCCCCTATCTCGTCCAAAAATTTGCTGATTACCCCGAACTAATTTTACCAACTGGAGTCATGTTGATCGTCTCACTTTCGGCGATGGTTTTTGCCATCCTGTCAGCCAAGCCGAGGGTTCCGAGTAGCATATTTACGAAAGAGGATATCAAGAATCGAAAGGCAAACCTGTTGTTCTTCGGGAACATTTACCACATGAAGCTGGAGGAATTTGAAGAGGGCATGAATGAAATGATGAAAGATCGTAATTTCTTATATAACTCAATGATTAGAGATTTTCATTCCCTGGGAAAAGTATTGAACTGGAAATACCAAAACCTCACGTATTGTTATAATATATTTATGTACGGGATGATAATTGTAGTAATATTTTTCGGCATCCAACTAGCCCTTAATCGTTGATTATACGGCGCAGTCAGTTCTTTTATTCAGGTCCGTAATAATTCTCTCTCCTATAACTATAGCGATGACGCTCGTCTCCCAAGAATCAATCCCCCAAGCATCTGTACAATCCAGCTATTTTTCAGTGAAGTTATGAGTCTTGAAAAGGGGAAATATTTCAATCGCGAATTAAGCTGGTTATCTTTTAATTATAGGGTATTGCAGGAAGCACAGAACGACCAGGTTCCTTTAATCGAGCGCTTAAAATTCCTCGCCATCTTCTCTTCAAATCTTGATGAGTTTTACCGGGTAAGGGTCGCCTCTTATCGACACCTCATTCAAATCCAAAAAAAGGAGGGATTAGAAGTAAATCGATGTGCTGAAAAGTTAGTAAAAAAGATAAATAAGACGGTAGATAAACAGCAGCAGGAATTTGGATCCATTTTCCAAGTATCATTGATCCCCGCATTACAAAAAGAAAATATTTTTATAATAAATGATAAGGAAGTAACTCACGAACAGCAAATTTTTCTCATCGGGTACTTCAAAGAGAGCATTCTTCCCTACCTTGAGCCAAAAATCATTAAAAAAGGTGGTAAGACTCCTTTTTTAGAAAACCGGGGACTTTATATGGCTGTCATTTTTAAGCAAGATGAGCAAGAGAGTGAATTGGAATATGGACTACTTAATATTCCCTCCGATAAAACCGCACGATTTATTGTTTTGCCCGATGAAAATAAGCGGCACGTGGTCATCCAATTATCAGATGTTCTACGCCTATTCCTGCATGATATATTTCCGCACCAAAAGATCCTAGATACCTATGCAGTAAAACTTACTCGTGACGCGCAACTTTATCTTGAGGAAGAAATTGCTGGTACCGTCCTGGGAAAGATCAAAGCAAGCCTTCATAAACGCATTACTGGTACCCCTACCCGGTTTCTTTATGATAAGACGATGCCTAAAAGTTTTCTAAAACCATTAAGAAAAAGTTTAGGATTAAAGAAAGAAGATCTGATCCCCGGTGGTAGATATCATAATTTTCATGATTTTTTTGAGTTTCCCTATCCTGAAAATCAAAAGCTAGTTTATCAGCGTTTTGAAGCACTGCTTCATCCTGAACTTAAAAATTATAGTTCTATTTTCGAGGCTCTTTCGGAAAAAGATTTTATCCTACATTTACCTTACCAAAACTACGATCACGTGATTGAGTTTTTCGAAGAAGCAGCTGTCGATCCTAACGTAGAATCAATCAAGATCACGATGTACCGGGTAGCGGGAGACTCTAAGATATGCAAGGCGCTGATTATGGCTGCCAAAAATGGCAAAGCGGTGACCGTTTTCAATGAAGTAAAAGCGCGTTTTGACGAGAAAATGAACATTTACTGGGGAAAGGAAATGGAGCATTCAGGGGTGAAAGTAATCTATAGTTTCGTGGACCTGAAGGTGCATAGTAAGATCTGTCTCATCGCAAGACGTGAAGATGATAAACTCGTCAACTATGCCTGTCTCAGCACCGGGAACTTCAATGAAAAGACGGCCAATGCATATTGCGATCACGCATTACTGACAAAGGACGTTGCAATCACGAGCGAGCTCCAAAAAGTTTTTAATATTCTCTCTAATCCGGGATCACAAACGCAATTTGAGCATTTACTCGTCGCCCCATTTAATATGCGACAGCGCTTTGGGGATCTGATTGATTTCGAAATAGCAAATGCGAAAGCCGGTAATAAAGCGAAGATAATTTTAAAAATGAACAGCCTTCAAGACCCGAAGATGATCGATAAACTATATAAGGCGAGCAACGCGGGGGTAAAAATTAAGATCATCATTCGTGGAATTTGCTCTTTGGTTCCTGGTGTAGAGAACCAGAGCACGAACATTAAAGTAATTAGCATTATCGATCGTTATCTTGAGCATGGCAGAATATATATTTTTCACCACGGGGGAGAGGATCTCCTCTACCTCGCATCAGCTGACTGGATGACAAGGAACCTCAGCCACCGGGTCGAGGTAGGGTTTCCGATTGTGGACAAGAAACTCAAGAAAGAGATCCAGGCTCTTATTAAGCTCCAGCTTAAAGACAACATCAAGGCAAGAAAGCTCAATATAACACAAAGCAATCCTTACAAAAGATCCGTCGCCAAAAAACCAGTCCGTGCCCAGTATGACTTTTATCACTTTCTTAAGGAGAAATCTATGCAGGATGCAGGATGCACGATCCAGGATGGCTAGACAGTATTCAGTCGCTGTCGTCACTTAGAGAAATATAAGCTGATCGCTTTACCCCCACTTGTCATTGCGAGGATCCTACACTCGCGGGAGACGAAGGAATCTAGGGGAATGTCTGTTGCGACATATCCGTCTCTGGATATTAGTATTCACCCTCAATTAGTCGAATACTATAATTTTAGAGACGAACCCTAATTAGATAGATTTGAGCGGAGATTGTTATTCGTAGGCACAATGACCATTCTTCTGGACTGGAAGATGTCGCGTTGCTCCTCGCAATGATAAGAAGGATTCATCGCGCTTGTCTCTAATGCTATTTCTTTTTAATTAATTCATTAATGAGCCCCAGATGCACTTTAGGAATCACGTTTTTTCTTTATTATTGTTATGTTTATTGATCTTAACACTTATGCTCTCAGCTCTTCCTCGAAGACCTCGAGGGATTCACGAATTTTGAAGACATCAGCGGGAGAGGTGAATTTTTTATCGGAGAAGAGCCAAACCGAGTAAAAATAAATGCCTCCAAGGTGAAGCCCTTAGAGGATCCTTCGCTTTTATATTTGGGGAGTAAGGCGTTAACCCTGGGCCTGGTCAGGAGGGGGAAATATTTACTGAAAAGGCAATAGCTGAAATCGAATTTTACATGGCCGAGAACACGGGCGTAGGTAAAATCGAGGCCCGAGGTATTGTGGCACCACCTCCGACTCCTTTTAATTTATTCTTATTACCACAGTATGTAGTAACTGGTTTACCAACCAGTATTAATCCCGATATCGGTTTGCGACCTCGGTAGCCGATTTTCGATTTAGAAAATGTTGTTACTTGTCTCATTCACGCATATTCGTGTAATCGCATTCCGCATCTTCACCACTTCATCCCATACTTTAACCGCCATTTCTCGGCCATACGTTCGGCTTGAGTCACTTGAGAGGGGGTCAAGAGAAATTCACTGAGGATATATAATTGGTCTTCACTATCGGAGTAATCTCCAGCGATGCTGAACCACATGTAAGCCTTGATGTGATCTATATCTACTCCAACACCTCGGGCATACATCGCTCCAAGGTTGTACTGGGCTTCGGCTTGTCTGTGTTCGGCGGCAATGCGATACCATCTTATCGCTTTCATATTTTTTTGTTTTACTCCTTTACCTGTAGCATACATAAAACCAAGGCTGTATTGAGCGCTGGCGTGACCTTGATCGGCGGCCTTGAGATACCATTTATAGGATTCCTTATAATCCCGCTGTATCCCCTTCCCTTTGCCTTCGAAATATAAACCCGCAAGGTTGTATTGAGCTTGGGCATGACCAAGCTCGGCCGATTTGCGAAACCAGGTAACAGCTTCTGCATTATTCCGCTCCACGCCCCGTCCTTTATAATATATCATCCCAAGATTGCTTTGGGCGCGAACGTGATTCTGCTCCGCTGCTTTGTGAAACCACTTGCGCGCTTCTATATAATCCTGCTCTACCCCCTGAGCTTTATAATACAGCGAACCAAGATTATATTGAGCCTCGGCATCTCCCCTTTCCGCTCGTCCTTTTAAATCTGCTAATTGGCTATTCTCAGCACCTAATACAGTTCCGACGAGCAAGGTTGTGATTATTAAAATTCCTCGCTTCATTTTATAAACGTAGTAGGCATTTCATTTTAGGCAACCGTTAGTGTCGCAATCATTTTAGTTGGCGGAGGTTTAATAGCACCATGTGTGAGGCAATTGAGAATTACCGATTACCGTTTTTGGGAATGATACGTGATGCAGGATTGCTTAACAGTAATCAAGGATCAGTCGCCGTAGCACATAATGAAATACAAGCTGATCGCACTCGGAAGTGATTGGCGAACCTGCCTCGCCTACTTTTTTTCAACAATCTGTAGATCCATATTTTTCCAATAATTCTTCACGGGATCAGTCGGGTCCCAATCCTGATAGAGCTCGTCCCATGTGATCCAATTCATGTGGGGTTCTAAAGAATCTTCTCGGACGGGATGGCTTTTCGGTTGATAGCGAAAGTCACACGACAAACGTAATTTATCCTGACTCAGATTGTCCCTTCCTTGATGAATTGTCAGGCTGTGCAAGATAATTACATCCCCGCAAGCATAGTCCCCTCCTACCCAGACTTGTTCCTTTTCCACATCCACCTGATGCTCTCCAGGACCGTCAGCTTTTTTGGCTTCTAACAAACCTTGCCGATGCGATCCTTTGGCAACAGCCAGACTACCGAGTGTTTCCAAACAATCACCGCAGGGAACCCACGCCGTCCACGTTTCCTTAGATCCTCCAATATAAAAATTATCCTGATGAGGGGGCGTCGAATATAAGGCCGAATTGGGAAAAACGAGACGGCAAATATTCCGGCTGTGAGGCAGGACCGACTCACCAAACAGGATCTCAAACACATGGTTCAAGTTTTCGTCCAAGGCCAAATCATGAAAATCTCGAATCTTCAGCACGTCATTGTATAAAGCTATCCACCTTGGATCTTTACCTTCAACGACAAGTACATCCGGATTGGCTAATCCTTCCTTGTAATCTGTTCCTTCCTTTACCCACCCATGCTTGTCACAAACTGAAAGGATCTGCGCCCTGACATTGTCAACCTTGCTCGGGGACAGCAACTCGGTGAAAAACAGGTATCCATTTTCTTCTCCTATCCGTCTCAATTCCTCTGGTTGATTAAGTAGAGCTGTCATATCCACGAGGGGTTCAAGATGAGTTATTTCTACCATTGCCATAATATTTTCCTCAATCCTGGGTTTTATAAATGCTGGTGCTGTGGCGTATTAAAATATTTCAAATTCATGCCTGAATGTATTATAGATAGCGGTAAGGCAAAAATATATCAATAAATATTTGATCGTCATGGCACGCCGCGAGGGACTCGAACCCTCAATCTCCTCATCCGCAATCAATATATAAGTTGAAAAATTAGCTGATTATAAAAATAAAAACTATACCAATTAAATAAACTTCAGCCGAGGTGTTTTTTTTAAAACCACGCTCTTGAATCCGGTACCTCAATCCAGGTGCTGCCGTTGAGAATAGACTTTTGGCTACACAAGCCAGGCAGTGTCATATCCATGGCTTCATGGATACCAATAGGGCACGAACGCTTACCCTCTATAGACTCTATGAAATCGATAACTTCAAAATAGTCACTGCCGCCATGACCCGCACTTGCCGCTTTTTCCCACCCTTGTTTCCAGTATTCGGGAAGAAATTCTTCGGCCAGATCATCTAAATTCATCCAGTTGTTGGCCTCTGTACAACGCTCACGAAGCCAGATACGATTCACTTCCCCCTTAGCGCGAGCAGACTCATAAACTCCGTCTGTTCCCTGTAACTGGTGATTATTCATCGCGTGTGGCCGATCGGAAAGCATGTCCACGCGTATCTTAACTAAACCACCACTGAGCATCTTACAGAGCATGAGACAGGAGTCCTGGTTTTCGTATTCATCCCCACGGGGATCACGGTAGTGATGACCCGATCCGGCGGAACATACGGACTCGACTCGGTCGCCCCACATCCATTGGAGGATAGGGCCCAGAGAGTGGGTGCCGTAGGTTATACCATCAATCCCCGTCTGCCACTTTCTTCGCCAGGTTGTTTTTTCATTCAGCTCTTTAAGTTCGTGAATATACTCACCTTCGGCATAATAGGGCGTGCCAAACAGGCCGGCTTTTATTAGTGAACGCACAATTACATTAGCGCGCGCATAGGTATAGTTTTCAGCCATCATGTAGACGCGATCAGAGTTTTGACAAATCTGCGTCAAGCGGTAGCACTCATCTATCGATACCCCGGCTGGCACCTCACTAAGGACGTGCAGGCCCTGTTCCAATGCGGCAATACTCTGTGGAACATGAAGAGGCATGGGAGTGCCAATGATCACCGCATCAAGCTCAGACTTGTTCAGCATCTCTTCATACTGAGTATACTGTTCCGCGGCTCCGAGTCGCTCAGCCGCAGAGGGAAGCTCCTCTGTGTCAATATCACAAACAGCGTGAATACGAACACCGTCGAGCGCGTCACAAGCTAACTTGAAGCTAGCCCCTCTCCCACAAGCTCCGCTGATACCTATATTCAGTTTTGTCAATACGCTCATCTTATTCTCCCTCAACTGATCAGATGGGATTAGCGCCAGAAAATAGTTGAATCGCATTATTGGCGATAACTATTTATATCAAATAAAAATGGTTCCAAAAATTACCCCTATAGAGAGGAAACTGGGAACTAAATCGTTTCCACTTATCGAATGCTTTATCTATGCGCTTTTCACGAGCATAAATGTCAACGAAGCTTTAGTAAGGTTAAAACCCAATTCCTATATTTACGCCCTTTTTGGTTTCAACACATTTTAAGCAAATAAAGAAATCTAAACTCTCAATTTGCTTCACACTATCTTGCCTTTGGCATAAAACTTCCATCTTAAGGCTTAATTGTAATAAGCCAATCTTAATATATTAATTATGAATTACCGCCAATTTGCCGATACCAATCTAAAGGTTTCTGAAATCTGTTTAGGGCCTATGCGATTATCTGCTAAGTCTCCATCGGATGATGAAAAGTCTCGAGCCGGAAAGCGTGCTTTGGAAAGAGCACTTGAACGTGGGGTTAATTTTATTCATTCCAGTTACGAGTATGGTACTCGGTGGGCTATCGGGGAAGTTCTTAAAAATCACCCTCGACGTGGGGAATTGCATCATATTATTAAAGTGCCCGTCCCTGATTTCGATGACAATGGCCGGTTTGATTCAACTAAATTTAGGTTACGAATAGAGGAAGCATTGCGTAATTTGCATACGGATTGCATTGATGTAATCCAACATTTACAGCGCGCGCGTCCTAATACTGACGAATTAAGAATTCCAAGTATTCCAACGGTAGAAGAAGCGATGTTAGAGATTTTTGAGAAATTAAAAGAGGAGGGCAAGGTAGGCTATTTAACCACATTCCCTTATTCACCAGGGTTTGCTGGTCAGGCCTTAAAAACAAAAGTGTTTAAAGGTATGGTTGCCTATTACAATCCGATTGAAATGGAAATGGCGAAGTTTTTCCCCTTAATGGAACAGCAAAACCAAGGGTTCTTTTGCATTCGTCCATTTATGTCAGGATTGTTGACTGATAAACGTATAGATCGAAATAGACTTGAGAAGAACGATCGCTTTAATGATCCTTTATGGAAAGATGCCTATAATAGATTAGCACTGTTGATTACTGAATTTGGCAGTGAAGTGAATTCATGGACTGATTTTGCGATTAAGTTCAGCTTGTGTCATCCGATTGTCACAAGTCTAATTGTTGGTCTTAATACTGAAGAACAAGTTGATGGAGTTCTAGATGCCGCTGACGGAAATTATCCGAATCATAATACTTTTAAAAAAGCACTTACTATCTACCTTGAAAACGGACTTATTAAGTCTAATTAATTGATCTTTTTGCGAAAAGGTGACTGCCTTTTAAATTATTTTTTTGGGGGTAATTTAAGTGGACTTAGTGATAGAAACGATTATCCGCTTTTGTGTATTCGATTCAAGCGATCCTTTTCCCACGCCGATCATAATCTCCCAACGTCTCATAAAGCTCCAGTCGATCGGTAAGTTTAACCCATACACGTTGGGACATATACCGGGCCATTTTTGTGCGTTAACCCGAGATGTTTCTACTCTACTAGATCACACTGTTCTTCTATGAACTATTCAGCATTTTAAAGCCGTTGCCCCCTCAATATCCTGATTTTATAACTCCTTGAACAACAACTCCGCTTCGGAGTTTTTTTCAACAGTAGACATAACAGCTTAAAAGTCACTTTAATAGGTTACGGCAAAAGTATATTGCAGTAGTAAAGATCTATAATATGAGTGAACTAAATTCAGTTCATTTAAACCATTATATACCATTACAAATGTACACATTTCGAAGGTTTTAATATAGAAAAGCCCTAAAATCTCTATTTTGCACAGTCACATACGCACACGATTGGATTAATACACACGATTGGATTACTACCGGCAGAGATTTTTAGAGGTTTCCACATAAATCCGTTAATTTTTATACAGCATTTAAAATCCCACTTATGGACATCAACACAATGAATGTGGGAATCCATTTGAATATTCTTCTTAAATCCTCACGATCTTTCTCGTGAACCCAAAGCATCCCAAAGCTACTGAAAACAGCCGGAATGATTTTTTTCGCGGCATCGAAAGCTTTGATCAACTCGAAGAAAAAATTTATGCGATACCGGATGGAAAGACTGAAGGGGATGCCTTTGAGGTGTTTGCAGAGGCTTATCTTGCCGCTCAAGGTAGATATTATGCACAAGACATCGGGCCTCTAAATGCTGCACCGCCCTCGCTTCTTTCGAGAATTTCACTGCGTAATCAAGATTACGGTTATCATTCATCAATTGTTATTGTTTTTATAAAAAACAGGGGAATTTTCGAGAATGGCTGAGGTCCAACAAGAGGCGGTTGGAAGGTTACTGCCGGTACGGTGCGGGAGCGTACCGAAGGCGACGGCGGAGACCATACTGGCAGAGCAGGGCGAGCAGTTTCAGAGCCGCGGCTTCACGGTGCTGCGCGGGGTGCTCAGCGCGGCTGAGGTTGCGGCGGTGCGTGTACGGCTGGACGTACGGATGGCCGCGAAGCTGGCGGCTCGGCTCGGCGAGCTGGAGGGAAAGCCAGCGACTGGCGAGGAGCTGGCCGCAGCGGGCCACACCGTCAGCATCGGTGGCCCCGCCGACTCGGCCTCCATCGGCTTCCCAGGCCTGCTGGCCGCGGCACCGGAGGTGGCCGAGCTGCTAATCAAGCCCTTCCTGCTGAGCCCGAGGCTACTCGACCTGGCGGAGCGCGTCATGGGCCCCTTCGTCCAGGGCGACGGCTTCTACGTGGTTGGCAGCCCACCAGCTAAGCTGACCGGCCGGGCGACCGGGGTCGCGTCTCGGGAGGAACTGCTGACCGAAGCCGCAGGCTGGCACCGCGATGCGTACAACCATCACAATCTGTGGCGCAGCACCCCGGGCTACGCCGACGACCTGGCAGACGGGGGGCAGCCGTTTACACCGCCGCTGGCGGCGCACATGCTCTGCTACCTGCAGGACATGGACGGCCCGGGGGGGCCACTGCTCGCAGTCCCGGGCTCGCACCGCTCCGCGGTCAGCGAAAAGCCGGTCGGCACCGAGGAAGAGACTGTGGTGCCGGTGGATGCCAAAGCGGGCGACGTAGTTTTCTTCCACTGCGACATGCTGCACTCCGGCTCGGCCAATCGCGCGGACTCTGCCTGGCGCTACATGGTCACTTCCTTCGTCGTGCGCGCCGGCCTGCCCCACCGCGACGACTTCACTGACCCGCCGCTTGTCCGAGCATTGGTGGCAGAGGCGGAGGCGCGCGGCGACCGGCGCGTGTTGCGCTTCTTCGCGGCGGACACGGCGGAAGGCGGCCCGCTACGCCGCGAAGAGAAGCAGTGGCGCACCGTTATTGACGAGGAACGGCAGCTGCTGACTAATTAATTTATCGAGAGGAAAATCACCTCAACCACATACAGGCTAATGGATTACTACCGGCAGAGAACTCCCTATTTTAATTTAGAACTAATGTTAGAAACCAGGAATTGGCTCAGCATATTGGTAGTCTGCTACACTTTATTACTCATTATTTTCTAAAATCGCATAGGCTTCGATTTCAACAACGAGATGGGGCTTAGCTAATGCTGATATCGCTACTAAAGTAGAGACGGGTAAAATCTCACGGAAGACTTCACCATGCGCCCGGGTAACATGCTTAGCATATTTCATGTCCGTTATGTAGACAACGGTGCGCACAACATTTTTGAAATCAGCTCCTGCTTCAACAAGTCCTTTACGAATAATTTTTAGCGCCGCTACTGTCTGTTCGTAGGCGTCACCCTGATCCTCGGGTGGTTGTGCTGTTGTCCCTGCCACATGAATCTGATTGCCTACACGAACTGCACGTGAGTAACCGAAAATCTGTTCAAAAGGGCTTTGGGATGAAATATTTATTCGTTTCATAGTAGATACTTTTAATATCAATTATTTAAAGAATAAAATAAACCGACAGAGAACACCCTATTTTAATCAGAACCAAAGAACTAAACTTTGAAAGCATGAATTGGCTCAGCTTTTTTTCCATTTATTATTATTATCACGGAGCTGCCAAAACCATACTTCACCTGTTGTGAGATTAATCCTGTATAAAGCACTATCATCACTAAGAACTGACCTTGTTTCCCATTGATCCTTATTAAACGCTCCAACAATGAAACCGAGAACTGCGCCTAACAATAGAACCCATTTATAATTTAGATTTTTCATACACCCATCTTGTTAGATCAGGTGAGTGAAAGCGATCTCATATTGAAGGGTAAATGCCTCTAGAAATCGTTTTGATTAGAAGGTGATCCTAGATATATACCCTAGTACATCAACCTCCCTTATTTAAGCACCGTATCGATAAAGAGGATTCATCCCCTTGCTTTGCGGCTGCCTATATTAAAATCTCAAAGCTTATTTTTAATCCTTGGAAGTCGCTAGACTCGGATGAATTTGAGCTTGAGGAAACAGATCGTTTTTTCCAGTATAAAGTGATCTTCACCTCCGATAATGGCGATCGTTTCCCAATGCTCGACCGTGTTAATATCAAGATCATTTAATTTTTATTTCACACATTAACATACAAGAAAATCATAGTCTCACAGAAGAGCAGATCCAAAGTTTTGAAGCTTTTGGCTTTCTTATCCGTCGTCACGTTTTTAACCAAAAGGAAATTGAAAGGATAAATAAGGAATTTGATAATCATCTTGCCACTATAAAAGATGCTTTTGACAAAAAGAAAGATCTCAGTGGCTGGGGCTGCCGAGGTCGTTGGGGGTATAAATGGTCTAACTTGATTCCGGAAACACCTTATATGGCAAGTTTATTGGAAGATCCACGCATTTATATACCCACAGAACAATTACTAGGAGATGACACTTTTCCCGTACGTTCCAATGCCAACAGTTTGAGACATAATACTGCCTGGCATACGGATTCTAGGCAGCGGCATTTGTGTATGCTCAAAAATCTTGTTTATCTGCAACCTACAACCAATGAGCATGGGTCATTGCGTCTAATACCGGGTTCACATAAAAGTCCTTTTTCCGATGAATTGCTACGCATTGGGCTAAGTAGTTCCAATCAAAATGAATCACATTTCCTCAAAGACTCCGAATTCAGCGGTGAAGACATCCCCTGCTACATATTTTGTTCACAACCGGGTGATGTTATTACTTTTAACCAGAACATATGGCACGCAGCTTTTGGTGGTTATGAAGACCGCAGGAACTGTTCCTTTTCCTTTTACAGTAACCCAACGACTGCTAAAGAAGAAGAGGATCTACAACTTCTGGTGGAAGATGCCAAAAGTATTAGTCAGTCAATGGATCTGCAAAATTCACCATATTACCATCCATGGTGGTTAGCTAATCCTGAAGGGATCTCTAAGAGAGCGAGCTGGATAAAATGGTTGGAGAAGTGGGGCTTTATCGAACCTATGAAAAAGGTTATGAATAATTAGAAGGTGATTCTAGATATACCCTAGCCCATCAACATCCCTCATTTTTCACCTCCGCCGTGTACAGGGTAATGGATATATTAGAGCCATTCTGCTGTTTATGAATTACCCCCCCTACCTTGGTTATGGGAGTAACCCTATCAAAAATAGGGAAAAAAGGGGTCAAAACGTCGGAGAAGTATCGGAGGATAAAATATATAAAAACCTCGTGTACTTGTAAGTCGTTGAATATCAATGGTACGCCGCGAGGGACTCGAACCCCCAACCTCCTGATCCGTAATCAGGTGCTCTATCCAATTGAGCTAGCGGCGCCTAAAGTGGCCATTTAGTAGAAAGTGCCCACGAATTTCAAGTAGAAGATGGATATTAATGCCAAGATTACTTCATGTCACTCCTTCAGGAATAGATGAAATTCAGGAGCTTCCTCTACCTTGCATCTTCGTCTGCCTTGCTACACGTGAGCTTGTCAATCGGTTCCTCTTTGTCCCTGTTGAAACAACAACAATCAATTAAAAAGTAAGAAAGATGGAGAGGGCGAAAACGAAGTTAATCTGAACACTATTCCCTCTCTTCTCTCCCTCTTTCCCTCCTTGCTTCGCGAAAAGACTGAAAGGAGAGGATAACATAGATGAGAAAAATAACAGAACTGATCGCCATTTGAATAAATGCTATCGAACGCTCGACTTCTGTACCGTCTAGCATCCGGATCAATCTTAAAATACCTTCTGCCGTAGCGATAAACCCGATTAAGGCAATGACAGCTGATACGTGCATCAGATGTTTGCAGATATTTTCTTGGCGTGCGAGCAAACCGCAAATAATCATCGCGATCCCCATAATTCCCGGGATCAAAGCGGTCATACTGGCCTGGTAGGTACCGATATAAAACACGATACTGACAACGATAATAATTATTCCAAAAACAATTGAATTTTTAGCCATGAGTGAAGGGGTTATAAATTAATATATTGCTGAAATATCCATTTTGTAAGAGTGATAAAAAAGTTAAAGCACATTCTTCATAATCTACTTAATATTCAATCGACAACTCTCACAAACAAAAAGCCCGGGTGGATAATCTCCCGGGTATTTTTGATTAATTCATTCAAAGATTCGGCTGGCTCAATTTTCAGGATTTCTGCTGGAATATCAATCTCATGCGGATGCTTGCGTTTCACTTTTTTCAAGCGCGAGCGCCGATGCAGCATGTGATCCAGTTTAGTCACTGCTAGATCAATTGACTTATAAATATCGTCCGAAGCCTCAGAAACGATCATTGGGTTACCATAAATCTCAATGTGTCCTTTAGCGATAAACTGATTTTATTTTGTTACCGTGGAACTGAATTCCAGCTCAACACAGATTCTCAAAATTCGCTCTTCATGACGGAAAAGCTTTTCAATTTTCTCATGCACGATATCTTTCAGTGCTTGAGTCAGTTCCAAATGAACACCTAATAAAATCAATTCATGGTCGTTATTTTTCATGTATATTCCTTTCTGTAGCGTTCAGATTTAATCTGATACAGTCTATAATCGCCCATTAACAGTGTGAGTAAGAAATCAATAAAATCTGTCCTCAACCGATTTTCTGCTGTCGTCATAACCGGGGGGTCTTCGGGTATTGGGGAGTCATTCTTTAAAGCTATAAATAGCTTAAATGACAACGCCTTATATTGCAATCTTTCTCGATCAAAACCTGAGATAATTAGCGATAAGGGTGAATTAATCCATCTCCCCTGCGATTTTAGCAACACTGAAGAGTTAAATTCACAATGCACTAAATTAATAGAAATTATCATGGAAAAAGGAGGTGATGGAGAGATTCTTCTTATCAATAATAGTGGCTTCGGCACTTACGGACAATTCCCTGAACCAGATAGTGAAACCCAGATGAACATGCTCGCGGTCAACGTTGGTGCCCCTGTATACTTAACTGGACAACTATTGCCGCTGCTTACCGAAAAAGGAGGGGTAATCCTCAATGTCGCCTCTACCGCTGCTTTTCAACCCTTGCCTTTCATGTCAACATACGCGGCAACAAAAGCATTTCTCATGCACTGGAGCCTCGCCTTGAATGAAGACTTAAAAGGGACAGGTGTAAGCACCTTAGTCTTATGCCCGGGACCCACTGAAACAAATTTTTTTGCGCGGGCCGGTTTCATGGAATCACCGATGAACACTTATCCAGGGCAAACAGCGGATGAAGTTGTAGAAACTGCGCTGCGTGCATTAGCTAAAGGTAAATCGCTAACTGTTTCAGGCTGGCACAATCAACTGCTTGTATTCTTTTCATCAAAATTGCCTAAGTTAATAGTGACAAAAATAGCAGCGATTGGCTTGCGTCTAGCGCGTCTGGAGCAATTCAAGAAAAATAAGTAAGATGCACTCCATTAAAACTGACTATCCATCCATGTCTTTGGAATATTTCGCGGCTGATCCTCCTTTAATCAATTTATCAGATTTAAAAAAATGGATCATAAGCGAAGATGGAAATCTTCTTGTAATCGATAAACCGGCTTGGGTTGTCTGTCATCCCTCGAAACAGGGCCCCTTATCCAGCTTGGTAGGCGCATGTCGTGTATATACAGGTCTTGAAACACTGCATTTAGTGAGCCGTCTAGATCGTGAAACCAGCGGTGTGATCATCTTCGCAAAGAATAAAGCCTGGGCTCGCCGATGCCAGATGGCTTTCGAACAACGAAGAGTTATAAAAACATATTACGCCATTCTCGACGGTGAATTGACAGAGGCACAAACGGTCAATAAGCAGCTTGCACGTGATGGTGCGAGTAAAGTTTATGTCAAACAGACGGTGCGCCGTTCACGCACTTCGCAAAAAGCAGTGACAACATTTATCCCTCTTGTTACTGAACATAGCTATACCCTGGCTAAAATAATCCCGATAACGGGCCGCAAGCACCAGATCCGCGCTCATGCTCAATGGATGAACCACACCATCATTGGTGATAAGATTTATGGTCCTGATGATACACTCTATCTCGAGTTTATTGAAAAGGGATGGACAGAACGACTCGAGCAAAACCTTCCCCATTATCGCCAGGCACTTCACGCCGCTAAAGTGATCATTGAGGATCCCGAGTGTGAGCTTAAATTCAAAGCGCCCTTCCCCCAAGACCTGGCCGACTTCTGTAAGAAAAAAATGGGAGTTGCGGTTGAGAATATTTGGAACTCAAGAACATAGGAATAAGAGATTAATTAACCGCAGCTTACGCGGATATTTTAATATAAGATAAGTAAATATGGATTGGTGATATAGTTAGCCCCCTATCAATTGTAGATTGATGGATGTCGGATTGAGGAGAAAGAGTTAGCCCCCAAACAATTGTCGATTGATGAAGAGATAGCAACTACCGAGCTAAAGGCGACATCTTCCAAAGGCACCATCCGTCGCCAATGCTATGGCTGGTGACCTACAATTTTTACAATTTATTTCATCGGCGTTCATCCACGTTATCCGCGGTTCAGTCTTCCCTCTCTTCCTGTAAAACCCCTTCTTATTTTATTTTTGGAATATCTCGCTGTTCATTGGGAGATGTCGTTCCACAACTGCGAGACTCGGTAGTGGCTAACAATCTTTTCCTAAATTCCTGAGTTCCAAATTCATATTTACTCTCCTTATATATCCGCGACTATCTGCGGTTTATTCTTCTCCCCTACCTGCCGACTGGCTCCACCTTGGTATTGCCATAAATAAATGGAGGGCCATGTTCCATTGTGGCCGCTGTGGCAGGCAAAGACGAAGATTATTGCTTCTCATACTTATTATTACTTAGTGATATATACATTATGTCACAAGTAAGAGTCAGGTTCGCTCCCAGTCCGACGGGGTTTTTTCATATTGGAAGCGCACGTACCGCCTTGTTCAACTGGCTCTACGCGCGTCATACCGATGGTGTATTTATCTTACGGATCGAAGATACGGACAAGGAACGCAATACGGAGAAATCAAAGCAGATCCTTTTTCAAGGCATGAAATGGTTAGGTCTCAACTGGGATGAAGGACCGGAAGTCGGTGGAGACTATGGTCCCTATTACCAGAGTGAACGTACAGAGATTTATCGTAGTCATCTTGAACAGCTTCAAAAGATTGATCGCGCCTATGAAAAGGATGGCGCTATTTACTTTAAGATTACCGGGAAACCACAAGTAATCGAAGATGCGGTGCGTGGACGTGTTGAAAGAACCGAAGAGAAGGATTTTGTTATTTTTCGTTCCGATGGCTCACCTGTATTTCACTTTGTCAATGTGGTGGATGATATCACGATGGGTATAACCCATATAATCCGAGGTGAAGATCACCTCTCGAATACGAGTAAACACACCGAGCTGATAAAAGCATTTAAGGCCAAGTTGCCAAAATATGCGCACATTCCGCTTTTGCTTAAACAGCAGGGACCTGGAAAAATGAGCAAACGCGATCAAGGATCCCTTATTGAAGGATACGAACAGCGTTATTTCCTCGCTGATGCGGTGCGCAATTACCTCTGTCTACTCGGGTGGTCGCCTAAAGACGATCGTGAGATTTTACCGATCGATGAGATCATTCAACTTTTTGACCTCACAGGGATAAATAAAAACAACGCGCGTTTCGATGAAAAAAAACTTTCATTTATTAATACAGATTATCTGCGTGCTCTTCCTCTCAAAACTTTTAGCTGCTTATGCCATCCTGTATTAAATGAATCTAAGATCATCCCGGAAGATGTGGATGAATATTTTCTTCAGGATGTTTTGAGGATCTGTCGTGAAAAAGTGCGTTCAATTGAAGAATTACCCGGATACTGTGCATACTTCTTCAGCGATAAATATTCGATAAACGAGAAAGCGAAACAAAAAATCTTCAAGAAAGGAGATCCCCTTGCTCGCTTGAATGAGATTTTATCTAGTATTGAAACCTTAGATGAAATTACAGAAGAGAGCCTCGAAAAAACAGTAGAAAAGCTGACCGTGATACATAATGTAAGCAGTGGGGAATACATCCACCCAACCCGGCTGGCGGTATCGGGAACTAATGTCGGACCAGGCTTTTATGCTATGCTGCAAGTATTAGGCAAAGAGAATGTTTTGTACCGTATCAAAAATTTCTTAGCTAAAATGGAAACTTAAGTGAAGAAATCAGTTCATAAATATAATGAAATACGTGTATGATATCTAAACTAAGCCTTTGTAGTTGCGCGATGGGTGTATACTATTAAGTTAACTGATTAAATTTTGCGATTGAGAGAGCATTATGGGGAAAAATTTATTCGAAAAAGTATGGGAGGCCCACACCGTTCACGAACTGTCGAACGGGCAGACACAACTGTTTATTGGCACCCATCTCGTCCACGAGGTAACAAGCCCTCAAGCTTTCGGTATGCTGAATGAATTGGGCTTAAAAGTCCGCTTTCCTGAACGCACTTTTGCAACGGTCGATCATATTGTGCCTACGGATGAGAATAAAGAGCCCTATTCTGATGAATTGGCTGACTCGATGATTAACGCAATGCGTAAAAACTGTAAAGATACTGGCATTACTTTTTTTGATACCCATTCAGGAAAACAGGGAATCTTGCATATTGTCGGACCGGAACAGGGAATTACCCAACCGGGAACTACGATTGCTTGTGGGGACTCTCACACTTCAACCCATGGAGCATTTGGCACTATCGCCTTTGGTATCGGTACTTCGCAAATTCGAGACATCCTCGCCACCCAGACGATGGCTCTGAACAAACTCAAGGTGCGCCGTATTAATATAGAGGGTGAGCTCGGCCCTGGGGTTTATGCTAAAGATGTTATCTTACACATTATCCGTGTACTGGGTGTAAATGGAGGAACTGGGTTTGCCTACGAATATGGCGGTGAAGTCTTGGATCGCTTCTCGATGGAAGAACGCATGACGGTATGTAATATGTCGATTGAGGGTGGAGCGCGTGTGGGTTATGTTAATCCTGATGCAACAACTAATGAATACCTCAAGGGACGACCCTACGCACCGAAAGGCTTTGACTGGGATGATGCAGTTGAAAGATGGAAATCATGCGCCTCTGATAAGGACTGTGATTATGATGATGTGGTCACTATTCGCGCCGAAGATATAGCTCCCACCGTTACCTGGGGCATAAATCCGGGCCATGCAATTTTTATTGATGAAAATATACCCGATCCCGATCAAGTCCCATCTGATGAGAGAGACGGTATTTTAGAAGCACTCGAACACATGAAGTTCGCACCTGCCTCGTCGATTAAAGGCACAAAAATCGATGTCGCTTTTATCGGTTCGTGCACCAATGCACGGATCATTGATTTGAAAGAGGCGGCTAAATATATTGAAGGGCACCACGTCGCACCCAATGTAAAGGCGCTTGTGGTCCCGGGATCGCAAATTGTCGCTAAACTCGCAGAGGAAATGGGGCTGGACGAAATATTTACGAAAGCAGGATTCGAATGGCGGGGTGCCGGATGTTCCATGTGTCTTGCAATGAACCCTGACAAACTGATTGGGAACCAATTATGCGCGAGTTCCAGCAATCGTAATTTCAAAGGCCGCCAGGGGAGTCCCACAGGTAGAACTATTTTAATGAGCCCTCTAATGGTTGCGGCAGCAGCCGTAACTGGTGAGATCAGTGATGCTCGAGAGGTCTTTGGCATAATGGAACCTTCAGGAGTATAGTTTAACATTTTCTATGTATTGATATGGCATTGGATAAAATCACAAAAGTAATTGGCAAAGGGGTTTATCTCGCGGGTGATGATATCGACACCGATCGCATAATACCCGCTCGCTATATGAAGTGTATAACTTTTGACGGGCTCGGAGACTATTTATTTTATGATCTACGTCATAAAGAGGATGGTACTGAGAAAGATCATGTATTAAATGACCCCATTTATAGTGAGGCGTGTATCCTTATTAGCGGGAAAAACTTCGGTTGTGGCAGCTCACGTGAGCATGCGCCTCAAGCCTTATACCGAGCTGGTTTTCGCGCAATGGTCACGGAAGGTTTTGCTGAGATATTTTTTGGCAATTCCACCCAATTGGGAATGCCTTGTCTAACAGTGAATACTGACATTATTCAAAAGCTGAGCGCAGCCGTGAAGAGCGATTCCGAAACAATCATCACAATCGATATGGGAAATCTAAAAATAAGCATTGGTGATGAACAATTTGACTGCATGATCAAGGAAGGTGCGAGGGAAAGTCTTATTGCGGGAACCTGGGATCCGATTGGCGAACTACTGGAAGGAGTAGAGGATGTTGATCGTATGGCGGCGTCATTGCCCAATATAGACAATCAATAATTTTCACTCACTGACTTAAAGATGGCTCGATCAAAAGATGTCCACACGCAGACCCATGCGGTTCATACTGGGGTATATAAAGATGATCAGTATAATTCGGTTACCACCCCCATTTATACCAGCTCTACTTATTATTTCAATTCGGTGGATGAGCCTCCACCTTATGACTACACGCGCACCGGAAACCCAACGCGTCAGGCTCTAAATGAAAGCATCGCTCAATTAGAAGGAGGCCATGCAGCATTTACCACCAATACCGGAATGTCCGCTATTCTTACCGCGCTTATGCTCTTGAAGGAGGGCGACCACATCATTTGCGGACATGAACTTTACGGCGGTACTTTTCGCCTATTTACCCAGGTGCTATCAAAATTCAAATTGGAATTCAGTTTGATTGATATGACGAGGAGCGAAAATATTAGCGCCGCGGTGCGCCCTGACACACGTCTCATCTATTTCGAAACACCGACTAATCCACTCCTTAACATCGTCAATATTGAAGCGGTAGTCGGAATCGCTAAGAAACATAATTTGCTTACCATTCTCGATAACACTTTTATGACTCCCCTTCTTCAGAGCCCTATAAATTTTGGAGTCGATCTCGTCCTTCATTCGACAACAAAGTACATGAATGGACATTCGGATATGCTGGGGGGAGCAATCGTAACACGAGAAAAAGAAATGAGCGAAAAAGTCTTTTTTCTCGTCAATGCATTGGGTACTGGTGCATCACCCTTTGATGCGTGGCTTGCATTAAGAGGAATCAAAACACTCGGCCCACGCATGGAATGCCACTTGCGTAATGCTGCCGCGATTACAGAATTTCTTCTTGGATCTAAGCACATTAAAAAAGTCTTTTATCCTGGCCTGAAGAGCCATCCACAACATGAATTAGCAAAAAAACAACAGAAAGGCTTTGGAGGAATTCTGTCATTTGAATTGGACCTGGATAAAGTAGATATCGCACTCTTTTTTAAGCATTTAAACTATTTCCATCTCTGTGTAAGCTTGGGTGGAGTTGAATCTCTTATTGAACAGCCGTGGTCAATGAGTCATGCAGCGATGGATGAAACCGCTCGAATAGCAGCGGGATTATCTCCCGGTATCATCCGCATATCAACGGGGATCGAAGATTCAGGTGATCTTATCGCCGACCTTGAAGCAGCTTTGAACGCGGCAAAAATTTAATTACCCAGAAACATCAAATGATTAATATTATCGAAGGTACCGGCATATTTTTTTGGCCATTACTGACTTGCTCATTTATCGCAGTCTTTATCATAATCGAACGACTGATTGCACTACGTCAGAGTAGGATTATTCCAAAGGGAATGTCTGATAGTTTTATAAAGGGAGAAATACCTCAGATTTCTGACGGATCCGTAAGCGCAAAAATACTTAATTTCTACCGTGACAACTCTCCCGATACAGAACAATTAAAGGCATATGCTAGATTAGAAGTGTCGCGAATGGAACGTGGATTATTCCTTCTCAATATCGTTGTCACCGCAGCACCATTAATTGGTCTTTTGGGAACAGTTACTGGATTAATCCAAGTTTTCGCGAATGTTTCACCGGATACCGGAATGCCCGATCCTGATATTTTTGTCCGCGGGATAGCATTGGCGCTCACAACCACGATGCTGGGGTTGTCGATCGCCATTCCAGCACTCGTCGGCAACAGTTACTTGAATCGTAGAATTGAATTTTTAGAAGCCCAAATCAGCGTTGGCGTCGAACGCCTTATTGACCTGATCAATCAGCATTCGCTGGGTTCAAAAAGTGAAGAGGAATAGATAACGCGATGAGTTATATGATTAAGAAACGGCGGCGTAAGGCGGAGATTAATATTATCCCGCTCGTCGACGTTCTTATTGTACTCATTTTCTTCTTTCTCGTATCTATGCAGTTTCGCAATATCAGCATTCTCAATATCATTCCTCCTAAAATTGAGACTGCGGGTAAAAACAAGCAGATGGAACGTTTGGAAGTAGGGATCAGTCCAAAAGGTGAATTTTACTACAATGGTACTTTAATGAACCGCAGCGAATTAACAGCAGCCATCAATATCGCGGCCGATATTGATGAGGAACTCCCTGTTCTCATCTTAGCTGACGAGGATGCCTACCTCAAACATGTTACTTTTATTATGGACACCTGCCGTCAAGCGGGCCTTGAAAAAGTCCGGCTGCAATCGCGTTGAATTTAGCTTTGCGATCAGGAATCAAATACTATTTCCGGGTTGACGTCTGATTCATAATCTGTCCCGGGCAAACCAAATCCAAACAATTTTAAGAATTCCTTCTGATGACCGGAAAAGTCTGATATTTCATCTAGATTCTCCGTCGTAACACGAGGCCATAATTCAGCGACCTCATCTTGCACATCGGGTCGCATCTCCAAGTCATCAATACGTATTCTACCCGCTTCATCTAACTCAGGGACCGAACCATTATAAAGTTTCGTTGTAAATAGTCGCTGTATTTGCTCGATGCATCCTTCATGAATTCCTTTTTCTTTCATTACTTTGAAAAGGAGAGAAAAATAAAGAGGGACAACTGGAATAGCCGAGCTTGATTGAGTTACTACTCCCTTGTTAATTGAGATAAATGCTCGACCGCCATATTTATTCAATTTTGCAGCAATTTTAGCGGCTGTTTTTTCAAGATCTTCCTTCGCTAGACCAATCGTACCATTCTTATAAATGGGCCAGGTTACCTCGGGACCGATATAGGAATAAGCAACGGTAGTTACCCCTTCTTCAAGAACATTCGCGCCATCGAGAGCATCAAGCCATAAATCCCAATCTTCACCCCCCATGATATTTATCGTATCAGAGATTTCTTTTTCCGTTGCTGATTCGATGCTATCTTCCATGACCATTTTTTTATCCGTATCGAGCATTTTATCATGCAATGAATGACCGATGGGTTTTAGTGCCATTTTATAAACATCGCCTGTTTTTGGATCAGTTCGGCGGGGAGATGCCAAACTATAAATAATCAGGTCTACCTTCCCCATATCTTTATTTATCAAATCGATGGTTTGATTTTTAATCCCATCAGAAAAAGCGTCACCATTAATACTCTTTGCATACAAACCATCAGCATGAGCTTCGTTTTCAAAAGCAATCGAATTGTACCAACCTGCAGACGCGGTTTTTCCATTGTTCGCCGGCCTTTCAAAAAACACCCCGATAGTGCCCGCTTTGAAACCAAAAGCGCTGACAATACGTGAGGAAAGTCCATATCCTGTCGAAGCTCCAATGATAAGAACCTTTTTCGGGCCTTCCTTAGTTGAAGATTGAGCTTTCACATAATCGATTTGCTCCTGAACGTGTGCAGCACAACCAACTGGGTGAGCTGTTACACAGACGAAACCGCGAATGCGTGGTTTAATGATCATAGTAATTTTTTAATCGAAAAAATTCAGGTTAGGAAAACCAGGGATAAATTCAAAGGAAAAAATACTTGTTCGAAATATTGAAAAAAGCGACAATTGGTTGAAATCTACCTCGTCTTTGAAAGCATGGGGCACGGTATAAAATTTAATTCAATATACAGCAATATACTCTTTTCTGCTAGTACACTTCAAATATGAGGCTTTGAGTTAATAGGCCTATTGATGAATATATTCATTAACATGGATAACTTAAATAAACTATTTGCTTCCCCTTTCAATAATAAGTGCTTAATTATAAACTTATTACGGAATCTATGTACCTTAATTTATATTTCAAAAACGGCAATATTTCAACGGATTGACTAAAAGGATTAATACCCTCCTACTCTCCCTACAATGAATCCATTTAAGTGGAAACTGCATTGGCAAATCCTGAGTGCTATTCTCCTGGCAGTTGTGATTGGTCTTGTCATTAAAATGGTCAATCTCACGCATAGCGGATTTGCCGTTGGCCTCGTGAGTGCCTGCGAATTCATCGGCACAATATTTATGAATGCCCTGAAGATGATCGTCGTCCCGCTCATCGTTTCTTCCATTATCTGCGGCATTATGGGTCTGGGTACTGAACGCAATTTTAAGCGGATGGGAATAAAAATTCTTATCTATTACACAACTTCAGGATTACTCGCCATAATCATTGGATTGTTGGTGGTAAACATTATTAGACCAGGGTCTGTCTCCTCTGAACTTGCCGCTCAAATTGTAGGGCAGGCACAGGGTCCAGAGGCATTTATGGACAAAATAGAAAACCGAGGAAGTAGTGATATGGTCAATATCTTTATTCGTATGGTACCACCCAATATCATAAAAGCAGCTACTGACAATGGACAACTATTAGGACTCATCGTATTTAGTCTGCTCTTTGGTTATTTTATCAGTAAGCTTCCACAACGACAGTTAGAATTTCAGGCCACTTTATGGGAAAGTATTCAAGGTGTAATGATGGGGATCACTAATTTAGTAATTAAATTTGCACCACTGGGAGTCTTTGGACTGGTAACGCCGATCATCCTGCGAACAGGATTCGGATTGTTTAAACCTTTGCTCTTGTTTTTCATCACCGTTATTATCGCTTTGGGTATTCATTTTTTACTCACGTTAGGATTACTATTAAAATTTGTAGCAAAAATTAATCCCATCCTGCATCTCAAGTCGATGGCTCCGGTTTTACTCACTGCTTTTTCCACCGCTTCCTCTGCTTCAACCCTACCTGTTACCCTCGAGACCGTAGAAAAGAATGCGGGTGTCTCCAATCGGACCGCCAGCTTTACCCTCCCTCTGGGGGCGACCGTTAACATGGATGGCACCGCTCTTTATGAGTGTGTTGTCATCATTTTTATCGCCCAGATCTACGGTGTTTTGCAAGGATTCGAAATCGGGTTGGCAACCCAGTTTGCTGTCGTTCTCCTCGCATTATTAACTTCGGTCGGAGTTGCAGGAATACCGGCAGCCAGCCTTATTGCGATTACTGTAATTCTTGGGGTTGTCGGCCTTCCCGTTGAAGCAGTGGGCCTCGTCTGGGTAACAGACCGAGTTCTCGATATGTGTCGTACCGCAGTTAATGTCTACAGTGATACCTGTGGATCGGTTATTATCGGTGTGACCGAAGGTGAAAAAGAAATCTATGCGATCGAATAAGTGCTGAAGCGGAGGTGCGTTTATGCGAGAATGCGAAAATCAAGTGGCTAGTAATGAGTAATAACGGATGCTTTAACCCAATATTTTTCTCAAACGATCACTAAATGACAATTCATATTCAAAATCAGAAAGTAGCGGGTCAGTGGTATCCTTCAACCAGTTTAATAAAGCATCTTGGTAAGTTGAAATCATTGATTTAAGATCTAAATTATTAATTAGATTTTCAGTTTCCCAGGGATCTGCTGATAGATCATAAAACTCATCTCTATCCGTACGGTTCCAGACATATTTATAGCGATTATCGGTAGCTAAGCGCCAATCTACTTCTCCATGAAAATGCCCGAGTGGTTTCTGCTCACTAAACAGTATACGATCCTCTTTTAACGTCGTCCCATCAGTAAATGATGGTGATAGATCTATCCCCTCGTAATTTTCCGGTGCTTTAATACCGGCTACGGAAAGGATGGTAGGAGCTATATCGATGAGCGAAGCTCCCGCTTGACTGCGAATACCCTCCCCTTCTTTCATTCCAGGCACAGTCATGACAAGCGGCACGCGCAATGATTCTTCGTAAGGTTGCATTTTTTGCCATAATCCATGCTGCCCAAGCATCTCCCCATGGTCACTGCAAAATATGATCAAAGTCTCATCCAGCAACTGATCTCGCTCCAGGCAATCGATTAGACGTCCAACCTGATCATCCATCATTTTCACAAACCCCCAGTAGACAGCAACAGACTTTTTCCATTGACTCCAATTATCACTATAGTCCTGCCGAATATGCCGATAAAAACTATAATCCTTACATGCGGGTTCTAAGGCTGATGGTTTGAAATTGGGCGGTTCGGGAATAGATTCAGGATCGAAATAGCTGAAATAGGGTTCAGGGATTTTAAATGGAGGATGGGGCCCGATGAAGCTGCAAACCTGGAAAAAGACCTGGTCCTTAGGACGCTCTTCTATTTGTCGAATTGCAATATCAGCGATCCAAGCATCGACGGTCTGTGAGGCTTCCAACGGGCTCACTTTCGGAAAGGGTATCGACATATGGGGAACCCGGTGTGTTTTTACATCATCGTCATTCATAGCCCACCCATCGGGTAAATTATTCTCTATAAGCCACTCGGAATATTTATTGAATCTATTACCTTCTATTCTATCAAACCAGTCACCGATAATATCTTCACCTATATGCCATTTTCCTGCATAGGCAGTAGAGTATCCTTCCCCTTTAAGCAGGTTGGTAAGATCAGGAGCTTCACGGATTGAATAGGTATTCAACATCATATCCTTACCATAATCTCTTCCCGTAACACCAAGACCTTCAGGGCATACCTCACTCCTTAGCTGGTGAGGGTAGCGACCAGAAAATATTGCCGCTCGAGCAGGTCCACAAATTGGATCCGGAGTGATACACTGATCAAAGGAAATCCCCCTGCTCGCTAATCTATCTATATTGGGCGTCTGACATGGCGTTCTTTTTAAAAATCCAAGCGTATCCGTACGTTGCTGATCGGTTATAATAAAAAGAATATTTGGTTTATTTTTCATTATGCTTCAGGCGGTGAATTTTAGATGCACGATGATTTTTTTACTTTGGCTACTCAATGTTGATTGAAATTGGGTCTGTAAATTAGATTCAAGATAAATACATAAAAACAAATAAACTCACACCCAAAACCACGAACATAATTAATCCGAAGAAAAAAATACGGATAGTCAATCGAAAGAAAAAACGAATAACGTACCAAAAAATTACTACCGCCAATAAAATGAGGGCTATTAACAGGTATGGATTTATCGCAATATTATAACGCTGAATAAAATCGGAAATAAAACTGCTATCCAGACCGGCCATTGCTAGGAGTAATTATTTATCTCGGTAGTATATCATCTGTACCCAAATTAATGGCTGTGACAAAGATGAGATTAATCAATGCTAACTTCCAGCATCATAGTTAATCTTTTCATTTGGGAAAACCCCCTTGCGCGCTAAATATCTGCTTTTTAAGGCATCCGTTCCATGAACGACAAACATGATTACGATAAAGGGAATAAGAGATTCATAGATATTGTAACCCATTTGATATTCTTCGAATATACCTATAATAAATCCAGCCCAGATAATGATCATAATTGTCAGTTCTATAAAGCCGTGGATTTTGGAACCCAGATAGATATCTCCCATACCCGGTAATATTAAGGAAAGACAACCTGCAACGACTGGGTTTTTTAATTTGCATGAACAATTGGGACAAAGGCTAGGGTAATCAGTAAGGTGTATAAAGCATCGTGGGCAAAGATTTCGTATACCTGGTATAGCTGTATCTACATTCGACTCCGCTTGCCCAAGAATCGGATTTAGGAATTCTTTTAAAAACTTTCGATCCTTTCGTGGAACTTTTCTAAAGAGAACATTTTTATTATTGTGAAATTTTAAAGTAAAATTCCCCAGGAAACTGGAATGAATGGATTTAATATCCATATATTTAATTTCACCTACATATGAACCCTTTTTTCTTTTCGATTTTAGATGAATTAAGATTACTCTCTCCGAGGTAAAAACAAAGGCCATGTAATTATAGTAATAAGCGACCCAACCGATAAATAAGTTCTCAAGGCTGCTCGTTCTAATCCCGTCCGTCATGTAATATACATTTTCTCCATCTTTAAGCATTTTTCTTACCGTGGGATCAATGACCTTAAGAATTTTAAGTTTTCTTTTTGATAATTTTCTTTCTCCAAACGAGTCTAATTTAAAAATATTTTCAAAATCGTAAGGATTTGATTTGTCTTTAATTTCGACGAGATCTTTTGCATGCTCGATATATTTTAAGTCCATAGGAAATATTTAACTTTCGCTTTGAGGATCAGCCAGGGCTGTCAATTCAAAGAACAGAGGGGATTAACTTAGTTTTATGATAAATGAGAGTCACAATAATCTGCGCTCAAATCATTAACGGCCTATTAGATAATGTTGATAACTTATGATTAACACGTTGATATAAAGTGATGATTAACGGTTTATTCCTAACCTAATGAATTTTCAATTAAAAGCAGATTATAAACCCACCGGGGACCAGCCTCAGGCAATTGAGGCTTTATTAAAATCCATTAAGGCGGGGAACAGTGATCAGACCCTACTCGGAGTCACAGGTTCAGGTAAGACCTTCACGATGGCAAACATTATTGAACAATTACAACGCCCTGCTCTCGTCATTTCACACAATAAAACTTTGGCCGCACAGCTATATTCAGAATTTAAAAGCTTTTTCCCTAACAACGCGGTTGAATACTTTGTAAGTTACTACGATTACTATCAACCTGAAGCGTATATACCACACACTGACACATACATAGAGAAAGATTCTTCGATCAATGACGAAATCGAACGTTTGCGAATTGCTGCTACGAGCGCACTCATCAGTCAGCAGGATGTAATTGTCGTGGCTAGTGTGTCTTGTATCTACGGCCTGGGATCTCCAGAAGATTTCAGGGAAATGATGATTCCCCTGCGCGTGAATGATACGCTCAACCGTAATGCATTCCTCGAGCGATTGGTGGAAAACTTATACGAACGTAATGATATTGATCTTAGTCGCGGACACTTTCGGGTACGGGGCGAAGTTATAGATATATTTCCCGCTTACATGGAAAGCGCTATTCGTGTAGAATTCTGGGGAGATGTGATTGAATGCTTACAGGAACTCGACCCAATCACCGGGAATATGGGTAAAAACCTGGATTACTTTCATTTATATCCTGCCAATCAATATATCACTCCACGGCGCAAGTTGGATTCAGCTATTCAAGCAATCCGTGAAGAATTAGAAGATCGTGTCAGTTTTTTTGAAAAATCTGGACGATTGATCGAAGCTCAACGTATTCGTATGCGTACCGAGTACGACCTCGAGTTGCTCCAGGAAATGGGGTTTTGCAGTGGCATCGAAAATTACTCCCGTCATCTCTCGGGCCGGAATGAAGGTGATCGTCCTTTCTGCTTAATTGATTTTTTCCCATCCGACTTCCTTCTCATCATTGATGAAAGTCATGCCACGGTGCCTCAAATTGGTGGCATGTATCGCGGGGATCGCTCGCGCAAGGAAAAACTTGTCGAGTATGGCTTTCGCTTGCCCTCTGCTCTCGATAACCGTCCGTTGCGAGCTGATGAATTTAAAGAGATCACCGGTCAAACGGTTTATGTTTCCGCTACTCCATCTGATCGTGAATTGCAGCTCTCCCCTATCGTAGCGGAGCAATTGATTCGACCTACCGGACTGCTTGATCCCCTGATGGAAGTGCGCTCGACAAAGGGTCAGGTTGAAGATCTCATCGGTGAAATTCAGAAGGCGATAAATGAACATGAACGTGTGCTTGTCACCACACTCACCAAACGCATGTCCGAAGATTTAAGTACCTATCTTCGTGAGCGCGATATTCGCGTGGAATACCTTCACAGTGATATCGACGCTATTGAACGAGTCGAAATCCTGCGTAATTTGCGGCGCGGTGATTTTGATGTGCTCGTCGGGGTAAACCTCCTTCGTGAGGGCCTTGATCTGCCAGAAGTCGCACTTGTTGCCATTCTCGACGCAGATAAAGAAGGGTTTCTTCGTAGTTTTACTAGTCTTATTCAAACTGCAGGTCGCGCCGCACGCCACGAAAGAGGCCGTGTAATCCTTTATGCCGAGCAGTTAAATGATTCACTCAGAAAAACCCTGGAAATTACAGATCAGCGTCGGGAAAAGCAGATGTCCCACAATCAAATACATGGGATAACACCGAAAAGTGTTAAGCGAACAATACAGGCCAGTCTGCATTATGAAGATAAAATTGAAGATATAGATTCGATATCCGATTCCGAGGCCAAGGGAAACCAGAATGTAGCAATTGTCATCGCAGAATTGGAAACGGAGATGTTGGAAGCGGCAGAAAACCTTCATTTTGAGCAAGCCGCGCTCCTGCGTGACCAAATTGACACTCTACGCAAAGGTGATCATTTAACCCCGCAATCAAAAAACAAGGGAGGGCGAAATTATTATGGGAGAAAAAATTTCTCCCGTAATCGGCGATCTTAATTCAGTCTCGATCGACTGTATCATGGATCGTATATCTTAAACAGTGTATCCGCAATTTCCGAAGGAGTCGGTGAAATTGCGATACCGGCATCCGTAAGCGCTTCAATTTTAGCCGCGGCGGTGCCTTTCCCTCCTGAGACAATAGCCCCGGCATGACCCATGCAACGACCGGGCGGTGCGGTGGTTCCGGCAATAAATGCTGCAACCGGTTTTTTAACGTTATTTTTAATGTATGCAGCGGCATTTTCTTCTGCATCTCCACCAATTTCACCAATCATAATAATGGCGTCAGTACCAGGATCTTCATTAAAAAGCTTAATTACATCGGTATGCATTGTGCCGATCACCGGGTCTCCGCCAATACCAATGCAAGTACTCTGCCCGTGACCGCGAGTAGTAAGTTGCCACACCGCTTCATAAGTCAATGTACCCGAGCGGGAGACAACGCCAATTTTACCAGGCTTGTGAATATAGCCTGGCATGATGCCCATTTTACATTCTCCGGGTGTAATGATACCCGGGCAATTGGGCCCGATCATGCGAGATTGGGAGAACGCGAGTTTAGTCTTCACTTCGGTCATATCGCGCACCGGAATTCCCTCAGTGACAGCGACGATGAGTTCGATACCTGCGTCTATAGCTTCTAAAATGGAATCACTGGCAAAGGCGGGGGGGACAAATACCAGTGTTGCGTTGGCACCTGTTTTATTAACTGCATCAATTACACTATCAAAAATCGGTACTTTATCTTTAAAGACCTGGCCCCCTTTACCTGGAGTAACGCCCGCTACAATATTAGAGCCATACTCCATGCACTGCTGGGCATGAAAAGCTCCAGCTTTACCGGTTATTCCTTGAACAATAACCTTTGTATCTTTGTTTACGAGGATGCTCACGAATTAAATTAATAACTAAGGATCAGGAATTAACCAATTTGATTATATTTTGTGCTGCTTCGCCCAGGCTATCAGCTGAGTTTATTGCAAGACTACTGTCTTCGAGTAACTTTTTTCCCATATCGACATTGGTTCCTTCCAACCGCACGACGAGAGGCACAGTTATATTAACCGCGTTAGCTGCTTCGATTATCCCCGCAGCAATAACATCACATTGCATAATACCACCAAAGATATTTACGAGTATGCCTTTAACATTAGGATCACTGAGAATAATTTTAAAAGCCTGGGTAACCTGTTCCTCGGTCGCACCTCCTCCGACATCGAGAAAATTAGCAGGATTACCTCCGTAATGCTTAATGATGTCCATCGTCGCCATCGCGAGACCGGCACCGTTAACCATACAGGCGATATTACCATCGAGAGCTATATAATTTAATGAATACTTTGAAGCTTCTACTTCTTTGGAATTCTCTTCATTCAAGTCGCGCATTTCTGTAATGTCGGGATGTCTGAAAAGCGCGTTGTCATCAAAACTAACTTTGGCATCGAGAGCCACTATGTGGCCATTAGGTGTGCTGATAAGTGGATTAATCTCAACGAGTGAACAGTCTTTCTCACAGAAAAGACGATAGAGGGAGCTGACGATCTTACCCATTTGAGATGCCTGTTTACCTTGAAAACCAAGCCCATACACAACGAGACGAGCTTGAAATGGTTTTAACCCCAGAGTGGGATCAATAAATACTTTGGTGATTTTATTAGGTGTTTCTTCAGCTACTTTTTCTATCTCCACACCTCCCTCAGTGGATGCGACTATAACGGGCTGTGAACTTGCACGATCGAGAAGAATGGCAAGGTAATATTCCTTTTCTATGGCTATCGCTTCAGAAAAGTAGACCGTATTAACTTTACGACCCTCGGGACCAGTTTGGTGAGTGACAAGGGTATTACCCAACATTTTTCGTGCGAGGTCATCCGCTTCTTCTTTAGATTCAGCAAGTTTTACTCCCCCTTTTAAACCATCAACGAATGTTCCTTTCCCACGACCACCTGCGTGTATCTGAGCTTTTACGACATATTTATCACTGGATATACTGTCCAGTGCCCCAAGAATTTCCTCTGGCTCCTCCGGCATATGAATGGCTACGCCCCTCGTTACCGGGATGTTATAGGCTTCAAATAATGCCTTAGCTTGATATTCATGTATATTCATTCAATGAATCTCTCATTATTGTCTGTACTCAAAGGTTTACGTATATTATTAACATCTCAATCTTTTAGTTAAAAAATTGCATTGTCATTTACATTTTGTAATTCATCACGGCTCTTTGCGCAATGAACAAAGATGAACTGATTCAAACTTATCCAGAAATCACCCTTCTCTCTTATGATGATCGTGATGCTCTGAGCATTTACTTACGTAATCGCGGCATACTCGAAGCGAATGATAGCGTTGTAAAAACCGAGAAGGCAGGAGAAGGTAACATGAACTTCACGATGCGTATACGTACTAACCAACGAACGATTATATTAAAACAATCACGACCTTGGATAGAAAAATATCCGGATATTGAAGCACCATGGGATCGCGTCATGCGTGAAGCGCGTTTTTATGAGTTGATAAAAGATCACCCGCAAGTTGCCAGCCTCACACCCGAATTTTACGACCTCGATCCGATTTCCCGCATCATAGTAATTGAGGATTTAGGTGAAGCTCGAGACTTTACCGATCTCTATCAAGGCATACAATTGACCCCTGATAATATTGAAGCTTTATCCCACTGGTTGAGTGCTCTTCATTCGATTTCATTTGATGAAACTAGTCGAAATAGTCTGACAAATCGTGATATGCGTGAACTTAATCACGAACATATTTTCCACTACCCCCTCGTTCGCAATAATGGGTTGGATCTCAATAGCATCACCGATGGGCTCAGTGACGCAGCAAATCGATTAATTAATGATGTAGAGTATGTCGAAGCAGTGGAAGAACTTGGCCAATTTTATCTGGAAAATGGCCACACACTACTGCATGGGGATTTCTTTCCTGGGAGCTGGTTGAAAACCCGTGGGGGGATAATGATCATCGATCCCGAATTTTCCTTTTTTGGAAGTTCCGAATACGAAATCGGTGTAACGCTTGCTCACTTTATTCTCTCCCAACAAAACTATGAATTAATTACCCAATTTGTCCACCGGTATCGATCTTCAATAGATATTTCACTCGTTAAAACGCTTAAAATCACGGGGGCAGAAATCATGCGTCGGTTAATTGGTGTCGCTCAGCTTCCCCTCTCTTATGGATTGAAGAAAAAGGTTTCCCTTTTAGAAACTTCACACACCCTTGTTCTGCATCCAGAAAAATCGCTACTCTACGCTTCGGTTAATTAATATTAAGGGTGTTTCGATTAAATCTTCTTCTCGCACGGAAGGAGCCTAGGCAAAGGGATAATAGACCGAATTTGTGTCGTCTCTCTGGGGCTCTGTATTTTTAATAATTATCCTACAGCTTGCGCTGTAGGCTACGTTTATCTCACCCCTCTCGGGGTGGACAACTAAACGGGTGAAGTTAATCTAAGCCTTTCTCCGTGTCTGCTTTCTTGTCTTTTGAGGATAACAAGGAAATAGTTATAAATTAAAAGAGGATGAAGATATAGACGAAGATTACTTATTACATTTTCACTACTCACTGTTCACTTCCCCCCTACGAATGGGGATGGGCACTGCGATGAGCTTCTTTGAGTCGAGCTAAATCTACGTGCGTATAAATCTGGGTCGTTGAGAGACTGACATGCCCCAGTAATTCCTGAACCAACCTTAAATCTGCCCCGTTATTAAGTAAATGCGTCGCGTAAGAATGACGTATCTTGTGGGGAGATATATCAAGCGGTAAATCAGCTAAAGCTAAATATTTTTTTATCATCAGTTGAACGGATCTTACACTTATTCTTTTTAATCGATCATTAACCACGACTGGATCGTCACAGCCTATTTGAGAAGCGAATTCAGCGCGAAATTTTTTGAGACAGGCAGTGGCCACACTCCCCAGCGGGCACAGCCTTTCTTTATTTCCTTTACCCAGGATACGGGCAACACCGCTGCTGAGGTCTACCATGCCATAATTTAAACTGACCAATTCGCTTACCCTTAAACCTCCACCATATAGTATCTCAAGAATAAGTCTGTCCCGCCAGGCTTGAAAAGGTGATAGGCTCTCGTTATTGAGAAGACGTATGGGGCCGGAAATTAACTGCATTATTTGATTTTCAGTTAAAAATTTTGGCAAAGGTTTATTCAATTTAGGCAAGGTAATTCCCTCGAATGGATTGATTTTAACCCCACCTTGCTTCAACCAATAATTGTAGAAAGCCCTTAACCCTGAAACATAATTATGGAGCGTTCGCCTTGAAATACGCCGCTGACTTTCTATGAGGTAATCGCGAATTTCGCGGCCCGAAATTTTCGCTATGTCACCGGACCAGTTACTGACATCCCGATTCCAGGAAAAAAAGTTCAGCAGTGCCGTTCGGTAATTACGGACTGTATAATCGGAAAGGCGACGCTCCAAGGCAAGGTAATCGATAAAGCGCTGGATTTTCTGTAACTCCAGCTGGGGAGGACTCTTTTGTGCCTCCATCTCCATATTTTATCTTTGTTTAATCAAGGCCAAGTAGCTTGCGCCCTTCTTCGGAAATCATGTGGGGGGTCCATTGCGGATCCCAAACAATTTCTACCTCGGCCGACTCAACCTCAGGCATAGCTTCAATTTTATCTTTAGCGTCAGCGGCGATCGCCGGCCCCATACCACAACCCTGTGCGGTCAATGTCATCTTGACCCTGACGTTGCTATTACCGCTATCCAATGTCTCAGTGGAAAGATCATAGATTAATCCTAGATCTACTATATTGACCGGTATTTCAGGATCATAACAGGTTTTTAAAGCCTGCCATATTGAGTCCTCACTGAAGCTTCTATCAGTGACGTCGTTTGTCACATTTTGGAAATTAATTTGCTCGACAACCTCGTCTCCCAGCGCGTCGAGGTCAGCGCTTCCTATTCGATACATCCCCATATCATTGCGCACTGTAAGATTGCCACCTAGGGTCTGCGCAATGTGAACCGCAGTCCCTTCTGTGAGAATAACTTCATGACCCGCGGGAATCAGTGTAGCTTTACAATCCCGATTTAATGTGATTTCCATATTTTCCATGATCAATAAATAGTCTCTTTCACAAAGTAAATTTTGTCAATGTCTGGAAATGAGAAGAACGCTCAACATAAGTAATAACTTAATTAAATTTAAAGTTAAGCGGCATGAGTGCATAAACACCATTAGGATCATTGAGTACATTTAACGAGGAAAGTTCGCGTTGCAATAGTCGGAATTTTTGGGAAATAGAATTCTCGCTGCCCAATGGTTCGTTTTTGGAGGCACTGCCAAGAAGCTTTTCGATAAAGGCTGTGGTATCTGTCTCTTCAGGAACCTGGATCAGCTGCCATTCACCTTTTATACCAGCGATATCAACAGCATGTTCAATCGCGTCACCCAACCCTCCCAATTTATCGACAAGCCCAACTTCCAAAGCTTTGGTGCCAGACCAGATCCGCCCCTCGGCAATAGCTTTTACCTCGTCGACACTTAAATTACGCCCTTCCGCTACACGCTCAATGAAGGCATCATAAATAAAATCGATATGCTTTTGTAGTAATTTCAATTCATCATCCGTTTTGGACCGGGCGATCGTAAATATGTCCGCATACTTTGAAGTTTTAACCCCATCAAACGTTATCCCTGTTCGATTAGCGATTTTTTTAATATTGGGAAAAATACTAAAAACCCCAATTGATCCGGTAATAGTCGTCGCTTCCGCGATGATTGTATCCGCGTTTGCGGCAATCCAATAGCCTCCTGAAGCCGCTAAAGATCCCATTGAGACAACAACAGGTTTTTCATTTTTAATTAATTGTAATTCACGCAGTAATATTTCGGATGCAACAGCACTGCCACCGGGGCTATTGATACGTAAAACGATAGCCTTAACATCATCATCGTGTCTTAATTTTCGTAATTCACGAGAGACACGGTCACCACCAACCTGATCGAATGTCCCCTCCCCATTCACGATGTAACCCTCGGCGTAAACAACCGCAATCTTTGATTGGCCATCTCCAGGAATACCCCGTGCTTCAATTGAAAGCTTCCGGTCTTCCGCGAGATAATCTGTAAATGAAATTTGTCTGAAACTTTCTAAATCTTCATCAAATTCACCAATATCAATGAGTTTTTCACGCACCTCATCAAAATAAGCGGATTCGTCAACTAACCCCAATTCAAGTGCTTCTTGAGAAGAGAAATAAACATAATTGGTTGAATACTCAGCAAGCATTTCAGGGGTAATATTACGAATATCACTAATGTCGATGAGGATGTTATTCCATAAACTTTTGATTAATTCTTTTGTTTGATAACGGTCTTCCATGCTCATCTCATCGTTGGTAAAAACATCTACCGCTGACTTATACTTACCAACCCGAGATGTTTGCACCTCAATACCGTACTTTTGAAATGCATTGCCAAAAAAGATCAGCGTCGCTGAAAGGCCATTTAAATTAATAAGCCCAAAAGGGTTATGGATGAGCGTATCTGCAGCGGATACTAAATAATAATCTCGAATAGAAGAATTCACAAGGTATCCGACCACTGGCTTATTCGTTTTCCTAAAACGCTTAATAGCGCCATTTATTTCTCTTAGTGCTGCAAAGCTGGCGCCGTTATTTTCAGGCCGCAGACTACCATAAAGATATAATGCCGAGATACGATCATCTTCCGCTGCTCTATCAATACCATCAATTACCGACTTCAAATATAAGACCTGAGGGGTTGGCCCATCGATTATTTCTTCAATTAGATCAAACGCCGTAATGTCGCGCGGGGAATCCATGATATTAACTGATAGATCAAAGGCCAATACCGAATTCTCTTTGATCGGGACTGTTCTCTCGTCGAAGAATAAAGCGATGATTACAATAAGCATCACCAAAAAAATGGCGAACAATCCCAAGGCTACAAACATTGCAGCAAGATTACTAAATATTTTAATTAGGAATGATTTCATCTTTGCGATAGAGTAGTGAGATTCAATAATATCACAAGACAATTGAAGGAGAAAATGGTAGAAGCTCTACTCGTTAACTTACCCGTTTACATTTACCCTATGTATTCAGTATTTTAAAAGTTAAAGAAAAGGAGAATGAGATTATTGTTTATAAAGCTACTTCATATAGGAGATTCCCTCCTTATGACACCGACACTATCGGCAGTAAAAGAGTTCCTTCCAGATGCTGAAATATTTGTCGTCTTGAGAAGAGGTTCGGAAGAAATACTCGATGGTTGTGACTGTATCAGTCGCGTGATTCCTTACACTCCTATAGAAAATAAAAACCGAAACATAAAAACATATCTAAATGACCTGAATATTATCAAAGAATTGAGAAGATACACCTTTGATTATATTTTTGAACTGACGGACAAAAGCAGGGCACGCTGGTTAACTACCTTCCTCAAAGGAAAAACCAAGATAGCAGACGGAACGAATACCAATCTAAACTCACTGTGGAAATTGGTTTTTGATGATATCCTGGTGTTTAATCAAACGCTAACGCACACCGTTGAAAAAGACTACAGGATCGTAAAAAAATATATTCCCCTGCCCAATTCACCGCCAAAACTCCAGTACTCGAGAGAAAAGACAACACCGGTATTTGATAAAATAATAAATAAAAAAATTGTGGTTATTCGCTTGGCAACCCGTTGGAAAAGCAAGGAATGGCCATTGGAGAATTGGGCCGAACTTTCACTTTGGCTTCTAGAGATCTTTGACACTATCGTCATCAGTACGAGTCGTAACTCAACGGAGATAGGACAGGCAAAATTATTACAGGAAAAAACAGGTGAGCATTGTATCTACTCCAAGGATGGGATGTCTTTTGCTGAATTGGCCTATCTCTTATACCGCGCTAAATTATACGTCGGTGTCGATACGGTCACCACCCATTTGTCTGCAGCTTGCGGCTGCCCTACGGTTGCATTGTATGGAATGTCCGATGATCGAGTCTATAGCCCATGGAAAGTGAAAAATAAAATTATTGCGATGGCCGATAGAAACCTGGATCAAACTTTTAAAACTTTTGAAACCAATGATTATATGACCGCTATTACAGTTAAGAGAGCTAAAACTGATATTTCAGATTTTCTCCACGAATTGAAATAGCGCGGATAAGGAATAGATTATTAAAAGACTATAATCCTCAATATCCCTTCATTTCACTTTAGGGCTCGCCACAAGGTAAACTTGTGAGATTCCAGGATTGCCGTTTATATCAGCTAACATTTCACTTTCATCATTATATTGGTAGGCTTTTGATTTTTTAAATTTCTCAATACTTCTCCCCAATTTAGTTGTCGGCCAGTGGTGTTGATAACACCAATATTGCAAATCATAATAAGATTTTAAAAAATTGATGACATCCTCAGGCGTATGCTGAAAATTTTTGAGCATCGTCGGATGAAGCTCTAAAAAAATAAACGGGTGATGCCGTTCAATTAACTTTCTTGCCCCTTTTAGAATATGGTACTCGTAACCTTCGCAATCTATTTTTATCAGCGCTATTGAGGGGACTCCCTCCAGATCTTCATCTAAAATTACGGTCGGCACCTTAATAACGGTATCACCTGCCTGCGAGACTATGGCTTCTCGATCCCAGTTATTTTCACTCACAGGGTTGGCAGCCGGAGTTATCTCGCTCACACCATCTGCAATTACTGAGCTGTTTATTCCCATCGCAAAATTCAATTCACTACGTGCATTGGCACAGGCGAGATTTTTAGTCGTTACATTTTCAATGTCATTATACTTGATCGTTTGATTTAAAAGCTTGAAAAGAAAAGGATCCGGCTCATAAGCGATAATAGGGTGACTTGAGTATGATCGTAATAATAAAACGTAGAGCCCTGTATTTGCGCCAACATCGAGAATTACCCCTTTTTCCAGTTTTCGAGACAGAGGTTCAATCAGTTTTATTTCAGGTATAAAATTTGCGCCGCTTGTTAAATAATTAGCTATTTGTTTTCGCCACAATGCCGGTGTAATTACATAGGATTCGTCAAAGGGAACGGCTATTAATCCCTGCCGCTTGTTTAACAAGGCTAATATCGGGTGATATTTACGCCCTAAGGCAATGATTCTATGCAAGAAACGAACCATTCCTGCCCCTCGAAGCGTATGTATTAAATCCTCATTAGCCATTGATCATTTCTCGATTAATCAGTTGAAATTTATCTGTGTCTTATTCCTCATAACTCATTTTTATGTTCTGTGAATCTGTATCAATCATAAAATTAATTTACAATTAACGAACAGTGCATTCTAATTTTACTGCAGTGTAAGATTGGAGTCGTCTCTTATGAATCAGGAAAAAAAATATCCTCTCAGTGTTGTATTGATTGCGCACAATGAAGCTGAAAATCTCGCTAGATGCTTGGATAGCGTAGCACCTTGGGTAAATGAAATCATCCTCGTGATTAACGATTGCACGGACAGCACGATGGATATTGCGCGCGGCTATAATGCCCAGGTTCATAAACACGAGTGGCAGGGCTATCGCGACCAAAAAAACTTAACTTTGGATTATGCCACCCAACCATGGATCCTGTCTCTTGACGCAGATGAAGAGATTTCAACAAATCTTAAAGCCTCAATCATCTCTTTTATTGAAAATGACAGCCCCACATTTAATGGAGCTTATTTCCCGCGAAAAGTATGGTTCATGGGACGCTGGATCACGCATGGCGATTGGTACCCTGATTACAGTCTACGTCTCTTTCGTGCGGGAAACGCGAGATGGGGCGGGGGTAGCGAACATGAAAAAATCGTTCTTGACGGTGTGGCGCAAAAGATCAGCGGCGACCTCCATCATTATACCTATCCGAGTTTAAATGCCCAAATTAAAAAGATAATTTACTTTTCTGATATTTTTTTAAAACGGCAATTAGAAGCGGATAAGCGTTGGTCAGTCATTCAAACAATCATGAGACCTTGGTGGCGGTTTATAAGAGGGTATTTTATAAAATGTGGTTTTTTGGACGGGTTCCCTGGATTTTACATCGCGGCAAGCATGGCATTCTATACGCTTGTCCGTTACAGTAAACTATATGAACATAATAAATCTATATATGATAGTTCGGACCCGGGCTGATTTCCTTTTTCTACCCTCGCAGGATAGATCCATGTTCGAAAATGAAATTATTAATGTAAGGAGACTTTCCTGACACTTGGTGTTCGAACTCATTAAACTGTGATAGCGGTAGAAATTTATCTCGATAATAAAATCCTCCTTTAAAACCGAGTTCTTCAAGAAAATCGAATACCGTGCAAATACTTTCCTGCGGATGATGACGGCTTTCGCATTCGAAAATTAATGTCGGATGGTCCTCACACAGAATTCGTTCCGCGCCACGAAAAGCATTTAATTCATGACCTTCGACATCAACTTTAAGGAGACGAATGGGTCTTCCTTCCTTTTCTTTAAAATAATTGTCCAGTGTCTCAATCTGAACATCATAAGTTGATCCCGGGATATACTCTTGAGGTGAAGCCAAAGTTGCACTGGGGGATGGCCCGGAACACGGGACAAAAAGCTTATCGCTTCCAATCTTTGAGGAAATCCCCAACTCTTCCACTCTTACATGATCTAATCTAAGAGAAGTCCGCATCGCTTGAAGATATGTTGCGAGTTGCGGTTGCGGCTCAAACGAAAATACTCTCCCCTTTCGTCCAACTGCCCTTTGCATCCAGTAGGTATAGGCCCCTTTATGAGCACCGATATCAATGGCAGTATCACCTGGAGTGAGTGATTTTATCATAAAATAAATTTCCTCAGGCTCCAATTTCAGGCGATAACGCCAGGCGCGATAGATAAATTGCAGATTTTGCAGATAGCCCATAATGGATAAATTATTTAAAAAATAAAACAGTGGGCTCGATCGTCAAGAAAAGTCAGGATCTATTAAAGCATCTAAAATTTTATTGTCGAAGGTCAATGGACTATGATTAGCTAAAAATATGGATATAATGGCGATATCAGGCATCACTTTCGATGCCGCGGGAACGCTTTTGACTCCCCACCCTTCCGTTGGTGCTATCTATGCCGAAGTACTTTCTAATCATCGCGTCACGATTCAACCGATGGCACTCAATGTGCTTTTTAAAGTTGCATTTGCCCACGCTCAAGAAACAACGCGTGAAAATCTCAGCGAAGACACGGAATTTGAATTCTGGCGAAACATCGTTTGGCAAACGGTCGGACGCTATTGCAAAAATAAAGATTTTGAGCTAATCTTTAAAGATCTCTATGAAACATTTACCTTAGCTAAACGATGGAATCTCTCAGAAGGCACATTGCCTACGCTTCAATCTTTGAAAACACGCGGCTATAGACTGGCGCTATTAACTAATTGGGATAAGCGAATCCGTAGCTTAAGCACAGAAATTGGATTGGATTTATTATTAGAGTCTATTTTTATTTCGAGTGAAATTGGTTTCGAGAAACCTGATCGCCGTATCTTTTCTCATGTTGAAATGAAGATGGGGCTCCAACCTACAAATCTTCTCCATATTGGTGACAACCCTTTACGTGATGCCGATGGAGCAATCAATGCCGGCTGGAATGCACTGATTCTTGATCCTGAAAATCAAAATCCAGGCTATTATCGCATTACCCGTCTAGATGAATTACTTTCACTCTTACCAAACCGATCCTGAATATACCGGTCTATTTTAGATGAAATTCCCACGCTATGTAGAAAACCTGATCGCGAATTTTCGTTCCTTGCCAGAGGATTTTGATAAATCCACTGATCGACCTGCTTTCAAAATGGAGACCCTGGTTGAAAAATTAATCGAGGAATACAAAATCGGCGAACTTCGCCTTGAAGAAAATCTCATTACTCATTGGCGTAATATTATGGGTAGAGCCCATGCTGACCGATGCCGGCCTCAACGCTTGGATAAGGAAAACTGTTTGATCATTGCTGTTTCCAACCCTATTTTACGTCAGGAATTAACATTCCGCAAAAATGATATTCTCGAACGAATTAAGAAAATAGACGGGTGCGAAAATATTAATGGTATAATTTTTAAAGCTGGTTGATAGCTTGGCGGGTGACATTATCGTCGTCATCATTTTCCTCTTCGTCTTATAGGTTACTGCGCAATGATTAGAAAAGGTTATGAGTCCTTCTGATAATGGGTCGATAAAACTTGTCGGAGGAAGGACTGGAAAAAGATTCCAGCAGTCTCTACTGTTGAGAGTGCCAGGAACTCCCAGCCCC